>OFRC01000166.1_pt1 | contig 19247 bp, 20 predicted proteins | sample 1543051 | NCBI WGS metagenome assembly OFRC01 (sample SAMN07774231, study PRJEB24372) | wastewater metagenome
CATCCGACTGCGCCTCCAACGACAGGGATAGCGCCCACGAGCACGTCAGCAAAAGCCGTCCCACTCGTGTCTACCGTTCCAGCGGGAACGTCGACGCCATCTCTCCATCCGAGCACAACAGCGGCGCCAGAGACCGGCACAAGCGCTACTCCCCCGAAACCCGCCTGCTAACGGGCTCCGAAAACAACGCTGATGCACGGCTATGGTGCATGGCATGCGCAACCTCCACACGTACCGTCCCGTGGCGGCTTCTGCCCGACTGGATGTCACGGCCCAAGGGAAAGGTCGCGACAGGAAGTCCGTTGCGCCAGACTCAGGCGAACGGGATCGTTGTCGACCCTGGCGGGTACGGCACAGGCTCTCCCGCCGAGACGCTTCACCTCCGGCGGATCGACGCAGGTGTACCTCCGCCCGTGCCGAAGCCGTACAGGCGATGATCCCCGGGTTCGACGCCACACACGCTGAGACATCTGCCGCTTTCGATGACGCGTTGAGTGTAGGGGCTCTCGATGGTCTCGGGGCATCCGATATCGACGAAGTCGCCGCCCGCGCCTGGCTTGGATGCACTGTGGGTATGCTCGCGAGCTGAGCGGATGGAAACCGAAGCGGGCGGGGTGTCGCTGTTATGGAGAGCCTCTGGCGACATCGGGCTTGTGCGTGAATGGGTCAGCAAGATCGACCGGGTTTCTGGTCGGGCATCGGATGGCACGGGGAAGGTCCGTGGTTGGTCGGTGATGTCGCGGCCCAAAGGCCCGGACCCGCTCGAATGGGTGTGCGAAGCTGGGCGTCCGATCCCGGTCCGGCATGCTGAACGGGCCGGGATCGACTGGGAGGCCCACGGGAAAACATCGCACCATGTTGCGCCCCCGTATGTGGACATGCCGTGGAGTAGCCCTGCTACCGTTTCAGTTTCGGGGGCTGCCGCCTCATGGTCGGGGAACGCCAGCGGTGAACGGGCGAGCGCCCAGCGGGGTTGACAGTTTCGTATAGTCGTGTAGCTTGGGTGGGTAATGGGTACCGACCATGCCAAAGTCATCGACGCATACAGGCGCACCGGTTCCCTTCGCCGCGCTGCGGATGAACTCGGGATTTCCCACGAAACCGTCCGCAAAGTCATGGCAGCCAAACACGAACCGACAGCTTCACGTCCAGCGCATACGAAACGTCCGGCCGAACTCTCCCCAGTCGCCCTTCGTGAACTCCGCCAGCACATGACCGCACGGCAAGTCGCCGACAAGTACACGGTCACGATCGGCACCGTGTTCACCTGGCAACGCGACGACAAGAACGGGTGACCGGATGGGTGAGATACACAGAATCTTCATCCGGTACGCGACCCACCTGGGGATCAGGCATACCTCCGACGCACGGTCCAACGGAACTGTGCTGTGGGACGGGCAACGCATGTGGACATGCGGACTCGACGCCGAAGAAATCGCCCACGAAATCGCCCATTGGATTGTCGCCGGACCCTCCATGCGCGACAAACCGAACTTCGGGCTCGGAGAGGACCATCGCGGCGGGGTCACCCCGACGCTTGTCGAAACGGTCGAGACTGTCGAAATGGCGGCATCTGCCCTTGGGCTTGCCCTGTTTGGTGCCGCCGGCGGGAACTGGGAAGAACATGCCGAGGATCACGGATGGTACGGGTGGAACTGGGACGGTGTCCGGACGTTCGATCACAGAGAATGGTCGGCATCTATCGGCGCCCATGTGCAGGCGGTCGACGGCTCCCAACGCTGGCTCAAATCGCAGAAACATGCGCTCGTGCAGGTACGCTAAACCGGTGCCGATCGTTTACCAGTCCGAACACGCCACCATCTACCATGGGGATGCCGCAGACGCCGTGGGGACGCTCAGTGCCGGGTCGATCGACCTTCTGCTCACCGACCCGCCGTACGGAGTGGAGTGGCAGTCCGGGCGTCGGGACCAGCCGTTGAGCCTGCTAGAAGGCGATTCAGCGGAGGACCGCGAAGGACTTGCTGTCAGCCTGAAAGAAGCAATCAGAGTCCTGCGGCGCGGACGGCACATGTACGTGTTTGGCCCAAAGGACGTGCTGGAAGGGCTCGATGTCACTGTGCCCGTCGAACTGATCTGGGATAAACAGATGATGAACGGCGGGAACCTCTCGTGCCAATGGGGTCCGTCATGGGAACCGATCTCGTTCGCAACCAGGATCCACAACCGCTCTGATACCGAACGGACTCCGGCACCTGCACGGCTGCGGCGCGGGTCGGTTCTCCGGTACCAGCGGTTGAACTCGCAACAGGTCCACGCTCACCCGACAGAGAAACCGCTGCCGCTCCTATGCGAACTGGTCGAATCGTCATCACGCCCGAACGAACTGGTCCTTGACTGTTTCGCCGGGTCGATGTCCACCGGAGTTGCTGCGGTTCTCCGTGGGCGCCGGGCGTTTCTTGTGGAGTCCGACCTCAACTACATTGCGAGCGGGGTCGCCCGGATCAAACAAGCCGAAGCGCACGTCGCTGCGGCCCGCCGGCTTTAGGTAGGACCGTACAGCGGGCTGGTTTCCCCGACCGTCGCCGCCCACCGCTGGTCGCCGTAGCTGTAGTGCCACCACTCGGGCGGGTATGTGACGAAACCCGCTCCAAGCATCGTTTGGTGCAGCATTCGTCGTAGATGCCGGAAGCCGGTGTCCGTGTGTTCCTGGGCGCATAGGGCGGCTCGCTCATCGAAACAGTCGAATTTTGTTCCAAGGTCGACGGGGAGACCGTCGAAGGTCAGCGTCAGGTCGACCGCCCCGCCAGTGCTGTGAGGCGGGGTGCTGTTCGGGTCGTCTGGGTTGGCGACGAAACCGTCGGGGAGCCCAGGGTTCTCGGCATGGGCGCGGTCGTACAGGGCGCGGACGGCGACACTCGAACGGTAGGCGTCGTACACCCCTAATCCGAATCGGTCAGGCAACTGGGCGGACGCCGCCACAAGCCGGTCTGCGGCACCTGAGCGGAGGCGCAACGACGGGGATGCGCCAGGGAGGTTCGCTGCCATGTAGGCGGCAAGGTAGACGATCCTCGGATGCGACACATCGACGAGCCCGTCCGAGGTGTTTTCTGGCGCCCCGCTAGCGCGGATGATGGGTGCGGGGCACGGGACTGGCTCTAGTCCCATTTGGGCGGCAATGGTTTCAGGGTTGCTCACGTCGGGAGGCTACCGCCCGCACCACGGGAACCCGTATAAGCTCGGTGAGAACACCGAAGCAAAGGACATCCGTGCCGTCACCGAAACCTTCCGTCTCCGCCATCGACATCCGAGCGGCACTGCGAAATAAACACGAACCAGGCAAGCACGAGAAACCTGCATGGGTGCTCATCGACGAAGCCCGGTCCGGTGCCGGTCACGACGGGAACAGAGGCCAGTGCGACATGCTCGCAGTCAACTTGTGGCAGTCCCGCGGGATGCAACTCGTCGGCTACGAGATCAAAGTGTCCGTCCGCGACATGCGCGCTGAGATCGCCAAACCAGAGAAAGCGGAACGGTTCGCAAGGTACTGCCGAACATGGTGGATCGTTTGCACGAAAGAAGTGTGGGACGCCTGCGGGCATGAGATCCCGCCGACGTGGGGAGTGATGACGCTCGCGAAACCGGGCGGCAGGCTGCGGACTGTCTCGAAACCGGACCGCCGTGACCCTGAGCCGGTACCGGACTGGTGGTGGGTCGGATGGCTCGGACAGGTTTACCGGGATGCTCACACCCAGTTCGAACGCGAAGTTCAGACTGCTGTCGCATCGCGTGTCACGGAAGCGGTCGAACGTGAACGGGCGTACGCCAAGCAGACCATGCAGATGAGAGCGGACGGTGACGCTGCTGATCTTGCCCGCATGAGGGAAGTGTTCGATGCGATCGGGTTGCCTCGCTATGTGAGCCCGGAAGAAGCGAAACGGTCGATCAGTTTGGATGAGGCAGTCCGCCGGCTGCGGCATGTCGATCTGGCGCATTTGTCGGAGGTGTTCGGGGATCTCGCCGAAGCCGCCAAATAGGACGTCCCGGGCTGTCCATCCGCGTTTGAGGTCACGGAGTGTGGCAGGCTGGTCACATGGTCACGAACATCCTCATCGTCGTTGCGCTTTATCCGGACCGGTCGCTGTCCTCACTGTGGCCGTGATTCTAGGTTCCGGGACTACGTTCGGACACGAGATGTGCCGGACCCTGACAGAATGGGTAGATGCCGACCAGTGCTGGTGACAGCATCCGTCCGCTACGGTATGGGCCTATGGACAATCTGACCAGAGCGAGACACGAACTGCAGAGTGTCGGGGTGGACCCGGCGATCCTCGACGATGACGAACTCGTGATCGTCTGCGAAGGGCTCGGCAAGGACGTCGGCGCATGCGCTGAACCTCTCGTCACGATCGACACTGAATCGCAAGCGCTCGGTGTGCTCCGGGCTCTCGCAGCGCTCGAAGGTCACCCTGACCTGCGTATCGCCGCCACCGGCGAAGATACCCGGACTGCGCCCGTGCGCGCCAGAACGGCCGGGACATGGCTATCGGAAGGCGGGCTCGTCGATGACGCCGACTTCCTTGATTCCACCGGGTCAATCGTTGCGAACGCCGGAGATCATGGGCTCCCAGCAAGCGCCCTCGGTGTGGTCGTCCGGGCTGCTGGCATTCTTCTCGGGGTCCAAGTGACGGTCAACGCTGGCACCGGCGAGAAACGGACTGCGCTGTACCTCGTACTCAACGAGTAAAGAGCGAACGGGTCGACGTCGGCGCTAGTTCTCGTCAGCAGAGTCGTAAGGGAACTCGCCTGCGTTCCCGCCAATTGTGAACGCTCCGCTGTCGTGCCGAACTGTGAAAGTTTCCCCGGCGAGAGCGCTGCGGATTGTTTTACCGATGTCTTCCCGTAGCCCGGCGGACGTGAGCACTGTGGGCGAGACGATACGCTGGTGGGGCATACGGCTAACTTGCCAGAGCCGAGACCCAAAGGACACCGTCGCATGCGAACCCCGCCGATCCGTTTCGAGATGCTTTCTCACCCGCTCGAAGAGTGGGACGCAGCAGAGAAGCGGCGTCCGGTCTCCCAGTTCTCGGCGCCGTACACCGACACGTTGAAGTTGCTCGGAACCGAAATGCGGATGGTGCGAGCGTCCGACGTCCGCGTTCTGGTTGTCGGTGCCCCCGGAAGCACCCGGCAGGACGGGATGCTCTACGCGAACACACGGCTGGCGCACCCCGGCGTGTCCGTTCGGTTCGACCATCCGAACAGGGATCTCGGAACGCTCCAATTCTCGGGCGACAAGTTCAAGGACTGGCACGACAACCTTCGTGGGATTGTCCTGCACATCCAGTCCATGCGCGCTGCTGCCCGCTGGGGCGTGAACGACGGCAAGAGAGAGTACACCGGCTACCGGGTGCTCGAAGCTGGCACAAGCCGATCTACGTTGGGCGACGCTGCTGCGTTGCTGGCTGCGCAGTCGCGTATGCCTGTCGTTCAAGGGGACCGCAACTCGATCACCGCGGCGTACCGGCGGGCAACAAAATCGGCTCACCCTGACGTCGGCGGCGACCCCAAACTTTGGCAGGGAATCGCTGACGCCAAGGATCTGCTGCTCGGGAACTGCTGACACCGGAAACGGACGCCCGTACGGAGGTCACTAACGGCGGCAAGAATGTCACACCATGCGGCTACGATGATTCGCATGGTAAATGTTCCCCTCGAACCGCTCCCCGCACAGAAGCGGCTGTCCGCCCACCGGTCGGTCCAAGACAACATGGCAGCCCTTCGCTCGCTCCGGGACGGAACAGCAACGCCTGAGATCCTGTCCCGCTGGCACGGGTGGGGCGCTGCGCCTGCCATCTTCACGGGGAAAGCCCCGTTTTCCGCTGAACACGCCGAGCTACGCGAGATGTTGACCGCCGCCGAATGGGAGTCGGCGTCCAAGACGACATTGAACGCTCACTACACCGATCCGGGCATCATCCAAGCGATGTGGGATGCCGTGCCAGCATCGCATCACGGTCCGACTGTTGAGCCTGGTTGCGGACGCGGGAGTTTCATCACGCTCGCCCCCGAAGGCGCTGACGTCACCGGATGGGAGTTAGACCCGACCACTGCACGCATCTGCCGGGAACGAGTCGATTCACGGCACACGATCATGGAAGGCGGGTTCCACGAAGGGCGGATGACGTCAGGGTCGGCGATGCTCGCCATCGGAAACGTCCCATTCGGCGATTTCAAGCTCCACGACCCGGACGACAACCCGGGCCGTCAGCACCCGATTCACTCGCACTTCATTCTGAAGTCGCTCCGGGCGCTCGCTCCGGGCGGGCTCGCGTTCCTGATCACGTCCCGCTATTTCCTGGACAGCAGCAACCCGGCAGCGCGAATGGCAGCGAACTCGATGGCAGAGTTCTTGGGTGCCGTGCGTCTCCCCGCTGACGCTCACGAAGCCGAAGCGGGCTGCACCGTCGTTACCGACGTCGTAGCGTTCCGTCGCCGTGACGAGGATCTGCTGGCGGGCGACAGCGGGCACCCGGAATGGCTTGACTCCGTTCCGATCTCGAAAGGGGCTGGTCTGCGGGAGAACAAGTGGGTCGCAGCGAACCCGTATTTTGTCCTCGGAGTATCGAGCGTCACATCCGGGCAGTTCGGGCCGGCGCTCACAGTCAAAAACGGCGAGTTCGATCCTTGTGTGATCCGTGAACGCCTCGACGAGTTGGTGAGTGGGCCGCGCTGGTCCGGAAGGGCGCCCGCTGAGACGCCAGAGGTCAATGGGAAGACGATCGCACGGACCGAAGAGGTTTCTGCTGTCCCCGATGGCATCCCGGGAGATCACCGTCTGAACGCTGCGGGCGAGCCCGAAGTGTACGACCTGTACGACGGATGGAAGGTCGCCGGGAAAGCCGGCAGTGAACTTGCTGGGTTGGTCCGGCTTGGGGTCACCGCTCGGGCGGTCGTCGACGCTGACGCCGCGGGCACCCCCGACGAGACGTTGCGCGGCAACCTCGCCGCAGCGTACAAGGCGTACACGTCCGAGTTCGGGCCGTTGAACCGGACAAAGGTCGGCAGGTCCGGGAAGCGGACCGCGCCGAAGCTCGGCGGCTACCGGACCGACCCGAGATGGCCTCTGGTTTCTGCTCTCGAATCGTTCGACCATGCGACAGGGACCGTCGAACCTGCAGCCATCTTGTCTCGCCCGGTCATCGGAGCGACACGCCCAGTGTCCGCAGAGACCGACCACGAAGCGCTCCTACACGCCATTTCGACTGAGGGGGCATTGGACCCGGAAACCATCGGACGGCTCAGAGGCAAGCCCGCAGAGGACGTGATGGCGTCCCTCGAAGCCGAAGGGCACGTATTCTGCGACCCGGACGGGAAATGGGTCCACCAGTCCGAGTACCTGTCCGGAGACATTCTCGCGAAACTCGCTGCCGTCGACAAGCTCCCCGAAACAGACCAGCGCCGCAGACCCTACCGGGCAGCGCTCGAAGCGGTACTCCCGGCGCCCGCAACATCCGAACAGATCCTCGGGTCGTTCGGTGCCGCGTGGGTGCCGCTGGACATGGTGGACACGTTCGCGAACACCCGGCTAGCGAACGTCACCCCGCAGGCGTACCGGAAGAACGGGACCAAAGCAGTTCATGTCACCCGGACGGACGAGTCCGGTTGGACGGTAATTTCGGGGCGAGGCGAGAACTGGACGTTTCAGACCGCTGATGTGAAGTACCCGAGGCTGCTCGGCTCGGCGTTGAACGGGCGCGGGCATACCGTCCGCAAAGAAATCGACGGCAAGACGTACGTTGACCTGGACGCGACCGCCGCAGCGAACGACATGATCGAACTCATGCACGAGGAATGGGACCGCTGGCTCCTAGAGGACTCGTCGCGTGAAGCGGCGCTCATCGACACGTACAGTCGCCTGTACTGCGCATGGGTTCCTCGGGACTACTCGACGACTCCCGTGCACCCTGTAGGAACGAACGTCGACTACACGCTCCGCCCTTCCCAGATCAACGCGATCACTCGCATTGTTCTGGGCGGTGACACGCTCCTCGCTCACCCTGTCGGGGCAGGCAAGACCGACGTGCTCGCCGCCGCGGGCATGGAACTCAAACGGCTCGGACGCACACAACTCCCGTGTTATGTGGTCCCGAACCACATCGTCAGCCAGTTCGCTTCGATGATGGTGAACCTCTACCCGCAAATCCGGCTGCTCACGATCGACAAGGGCGACATTTCCCCGAAGTCACGGGAGCTACTTGCGGCGAAGGTCGCTACCGGCGACTGGGACGCTGTACTCATCTCCCATGAGACGTTCCGGCGCTGGCCTCTTTCGATTGAAGCGCAACAGCGGATGGCCGCAGCACGTATCGCCGACTTGACGTGGACTATCGCCGAGATGGCTACGGGAGACAACAAGGCTGAAACGTCCGATGTGAAACGGCTCGAAACGAAGCTCACCAAAGCCCAAGAAAAAGCGAAAGAACTCACAGCGAAGCTCGCTGAGGGGACCGACGAACACGCGTTCCCGTTCGACGCATCCGGCATCTCGATGGTCCTGTTCGACGAAGCGCAAGCGTTGAAGAACTATCCGACCGACAGCTGCGCGAACGTCGCCGGGATCGCTACCGCCGAATCGCAACGGTCGGTCGACGCGATGGACAAGGTCACTGTCCTCCGCGAACGGTACCCGGGCCAGCCGGTCGTTGTCCTTTCGACAGGCACTCCGGTATCGAACACGGTCGGCGAGCTTTGGGTTATGGCACGGTACGTCACCCCAGATTCGTTGAAGCGACTCAAGCTCTGGTCGTTCGACTCGTTCCGAGAGTTCTTCGCGTTGACGGTCGCTGGGATGGAACTCGGGCGCGACGGGACGATGGCAGCGAAAGACCGGCTCGCCCAGTACAAGCAGCTTCCGCGGCTCGCACGTTGGATGTCGGAATGGATGGACCGTGTAGACATCGAAACGCTCGGGCTGGAACGCCCGAAGCTGGATGGCGGCGAACGCATCATCGTTGAGATCGAACCTCACCCGGACCTTGTCGAGTACATTTCTGGTGAGGCTGTCCGGCGGGCGATCGCACTCAAGAACGGTGGCGTTGACCCGAAGGTCGACAATCACCTGAAACTCGACTACGACGTCACAGCCCGATCGACGGACTGGGCACGTTTCGCCGAGACGCCTTTTACCCAACAGGAGTTGGAGGATCACTGCCTGATCTACCGGACAGCTATGAACGTCGCCGCTGAATGGGCCGAGAACCGGAACAACCAGTACGTGACCGCTAAGGGCAACCCTCACCCTGTACTCGGCGGCACACACATCGTGTTCTCGGACGCGGGGACACCCAAACCGGACGATCCCAGCACGGCCTATGAACGGCTCCGCACGTACCTCGTAGCGCTCGGTGTCCCTTACGACGAGATCGGGTTCATCCACGAGCACGACAAGACCGACGATTCCAAGGAAGCGTTCTTCGAGCAGATCCGCAACGGTGAGATTACTGTCGCGGTAGCGTCAACATCGAAGATGGGCTCCGGGACAAACGTTCAGACCCGTCTCTGTTCCGAGCATCACATGACCTGCCCGCACCGTCCGGTCGACCTCGAACAGCGCGAAGGGCGGATCGAGCGCCAGGGCAACCAGAATAGGATCGTTCGCATTTACGTGCCGATGGTAGTCCGAACCGGTTCCGTGCAGCAGTGGCAGCGGGTCCGCCGCAAGGCAGGGTTCATCCGGCAACTCATGGCATCGTCGATCGACGGGCAGGAAACCACCGACCGTGACGACCCCGAACTGGTCGGCTATTCGGCGCTACGCGAAGCCGCTACCGGCGATGAGGACTTCGCTCTGCAGGCAGAGTTGGACGGCGAAGTGATCCGACTAGAACGGCTCCAACGGCAACACGAAATGTCGATCCGGTCAGCTCGCGTTGCTGTACGCGACCTCGAAGACGCAAGCCGCAGGGCAGACGCCGCCGGGAGTGTCGCCCGACAGTTCGTGCAGACGTTCGGTGAGTATCCGGGGGCGTCAGCTTGGACGATCGACGGACGGAAAGTCACAGCCGCCGAGGTTGCCGACAGGGTCAACGAGATGGGGCACGCTTACGGAGATGTGGCTTGCCTGCACTTCGAGAACACCCCGACAGTCGGGCATATCTCGTTGGGCCACCGGGGGCGACTCACGATTCACGTTGACGGGGAAAACCCGTCATGGGGGACACCCGGCAGGCACTACCGGAAATATGTCGCCGAGATGCCGGTCGGGCTCGACAACACGGGAGCGAACGAAATGGTCGACGCTGTCCGTGTCGGCATCCAGAAAGCCGCATCACATCTTGCCAAAATTCGGGACCGTGTAGCGGGCTACGAACGGTCGATCGAGGCAAACGAGTCCGCCGCCAAAGCAGGGTTCCGGCATGCCAAGATGCTGGCGAATCTCCGTCTCGACTTGGACGTGGTCAACACCCGGCTACGGGTGCGGTACATGAAACCGGAGGACGGACGGAACCTGCGGGCGTTGTTCGGGGAGCGTCCGCCTGACGATCCGAACTTGGCCAGGTTGTGGAGGAACCTGATGAAACAGGCGGCTGACCGTCCGGCGCTTGTGTCCAGGTGGCAGGCGATCCGGGATGGACAGGAGACGGATTCGGATGCGTCTAACGGCACGTTGGACTCCGCTGCCCGAACCCTTTTCGCCCAAACCGTTCCGGCCTAAACACTAAAAGTGGCCCCTTTACCACTAAACGGGAACTCCTTGTCAATATAAAGACGGTGAGTTATACTACCCACCATGACCGAAACCACCGACGTCCAGCCCAGACCAGTCCGCAGAAGTAGTCAACCGCTACTTATCCGCCCTGGAAGACCTTCAAACCCTCGTTGACCGCGATGCCATCCAAGCGCTGCAGGAACAGCACGCGGGCGCCGCCACCCCATCCGATCGGGTCATTCTCGACGGGTAAATCTATGCGCTCATGCACCCAGGTGACAGCGAAGTCGCTGCCGCTGCCGAAGCGTTTGCCCAGGTCGCCAAGACGTTCAGCACCCGGCACAACATCCCCCGAGAGTCATGGGAACGTGCCGGGGTGCCGTCCGACGTCCTCGAACAAGCGGGGATACCCAGCCCGAAGGCGAAGCCATCCGAGAGGACGACCAGCAAGCGTCGCAGCGCCTCGTCACGAACCGGTCAACGAAAGAAACGGGTCACGCAAGGCAGTGTCAGCAAATGCCTTCTGGGCATGCCAGAAGGCACCGAATGGACGATCCCGCAGGTCGTGGAAACGTCCGGCGCTTCGGTCGAAACGGTTCGCGCGGCGGTCGAAAAGCTTGTCGAAGACGGGCAAGTCGAAGACACCGGCGAGAGCCTGCATACAGGCAAGCGCGGGAGGCAGCCGGGGCTATACCGGACTCTCTATTCCGTGACGGTTTAGGGCCGGTACGGGGCGGGGCGGACCTTCGGGATTCCCTGCATGGGGTTCCGCCGTGAGCCTGTTGTGATGCCCCGGGCGTCCTCCCGTGTGAGCGTCCCCGGACGGTAGTTGGAGCTACGGCCCCCGTTGGACTCGATGTCTGTGGCGGGACATTCGCTCCCTCCGGTTTGCTGGGATGCGTCAGGGGTCCACATATGCCCCATGACCTGTCCGCCGGACTTATGGGTTGCGAACAGTACCCTGAACCCGGTGTCGCCAGGGTGGGAGATGAAGTACACCTCGACAACGTCAGGGTTCTTCGGGTCACCGATCGGTGACCCTGGGAGGCTTTGCGTGTCCGAGGTCGTCAACAGCGGGACTCCCATCGCCGCCGCCGGGAGCAGCGAATGGACAACATGATCCGCAGGCGGGCCGGTGACCGTTCCGTCATCTAGGACTGTGAGGTCTGCGTGCTCAGCGGGCATCCGACGGTACCCCCAAATTGCTGCCTTCGCCATGAGGACAGACCGCTCGCGGGCACGCCGTTCGGCAGACTCGACAGGCTCGCCCGGAAACGACAGGTGAGCGGGGATGACACGCGGTCGGGCAACAATCTCAGGTGCATCCATACGGATGAATCTAGCCCGCGGCATCATAGAGGGGCAACACGATCAGCGGGAGTTCCCATGGCACAGACAAGAGGCAAGACCTCACCGAAGTCGACTGACGGTTCGTACGCGCCCGGGGGGCAGTCCGCCGAGATAGATCCTCGGGCTGCAGCCGGAGTCATCCGAGACGGCGACCCCGCTGCGTCCGATCAAGACCACGCTGCACGCGTCCGTGCCGACATCTACCGGGCGCTCACCGAGGATGCCGCCGACTCCCGGCTCGCGCTTGCCGAACGGATCGCCGACGCTGCGGTCCCTCGTTCCCCGTGGTCGCCGTACAACCAGGAGTACGCCTACATCGACCGGCTGACCAAACTCGCCCACAGCGACGGGACGAGCTACCGTGAGGCGGCAGCACAGGTCGTTCCGGTGATGAACTCGTATGCGGGGTGGAAGGCGCTCGGATGGCAGGTCAAGAAAGGCGAGAAAGGGAACAGCATCCTGATCCCGCGGATGGTCCAGAAGAAAGACGCCGACGGAGCGCCAGTCTTCGGGGCGGACGAGAAACCGGTCAAAACGCTGGCAGGATTTATGTCCCGGAACGTCGCGTTCACCGCCGATCAGATCGAACCGGCCGAGGGAGAAACACCCGAAAAGTTTTGGGTGAAACCGCAGACGTCAGACCCGGAACGAACACGGCAAGCGTTCGATTCGCTAAAGGCGGTCGCCGAGGCCCAGGGGATCACAGTCACAGTCGAAGACACCGGCTCGGCCGGCGGGTCGATATCGGCGCCCACTGGCGACGATTCAGAACGCCGGATACGGCTGTCGGTCATGCGGAACCAGCAGCAGCACGTCCGCGTCCTTGCCCATGAACTCGGACACCATTTCGACCCGGGACTCCAGACACCCGAGCACATGAAACGGTACAGCAACGACCGCGACTACCGCGCCCGATGCGAACTTGTCGCTGAAGCAACGGCGGCAGCGATCTGCGGCGAGTTGGGTATCGAGCAAGGCCGTGACCATGACGCTTACTACGCGTCGTGGGCACCGGAAGTCGAAGGTGATACCGGCGATGACATGATACCGGTGTCGGCGGAAGGTAAGCCCGAAGACGAATGGATGACGGACGTGTCTACTCGTGCTGCCGTGTCGATCGGGGAGCTTGTGGAGCCGTTGGGGCTCGGGATCGGAGCGAAAATGAAGGAGGCGAAGCAGGCGGGCGCCGACGCTGATGCGGCGATGCGGAAGGCCCGGAAGCCTCGCAAGGGCAAAGGCAAGCGTCGGAAGGCAGCATAAACCGGCTGGACATGCTGTCAATCGCCCGGTAGTCTGACAGCATGGAAACTTCAAGGTTCGAGATCGACATGGACCGGACGCACTTCACGTCCGACACCCACTTCGGACACGCGCGTATCGCCGACCTGGCAGGACGCCCCGAACCAGACGTCGACACCATGAACGCACAGATGGTCCGCGACTTCAACCAGACCGTCGGACCATCCGACACCACGTGGCACGCAGGCGACTGGTGCATGGGGAAGATCGACGTGAGCTTGCCCATCGCCGGGCAGTTGAACGGACGGAAACAATCGACCCCAGGGAACCACGACCGGACCGACCCGGAAAACCCAAAGCCTGGCGGCGGTTTGGACCGGGCCGGGTGGGAAGCCCGCTACCAGGAAGTCGCAGGCATCGAAACAGTCCAAGGGCCGATCGAACTGGTCTTGGACGGCACAGTTTTCGTGTTCTGCCACTACCCGTACGAAGGCGACTCCCAGGCTGTGGACAGGTTCGCTGATCGTGCCCCCGAGTTTCACGGGTTGCCCATGATCCACGGACACGTCCACGAGCAGTGGCGGGTCCGCATGTACCGCGGCGTTCCCATGGTCAACGTCGGCGTCGACGCGTGGGCAGGCAGGCCAGTATCAGCCCATGTGGTGTTGGCTGCTGCCCGTGCAGGTGTGGATGCGGTGCCGTTGGAGTGGGCATAGCCGAAGGTTGTAGGTGGGAGCGAACCCGCAGTTCGCTCCCACCTCATCGTGGCACCCGGTAAGAGCCTGACCTTTCGGGGGACGATCAGGCTCTTACCGAATGCGCGATCTGTTCGTAGACGTCGGTCGCAGACCGGGATGGGATTTCGCCGGCGTCGATCTTGTCTTGGAGGTAGACGAGCCGTTCGTGTGCTGCGCCGATAGCCATGTGTGCAGCCTGGACGGCGAGCGCACGGGATTCGCGGGCATGGGAGACGGCCTCATCGGTGTATGCGGACAGGCGCATCGTATGCCCGTCCTGGGCCGGGATGCACGGTGACCCGTCAGGGTTCCATGCGCGGCGAGTGCGGCAACTGCCGCAGTAGGTGACGACCGTTTCCGTCGGGGCGTGCCGTGCAGTCAGGCATTCATGGGCGTGTATCCCGTCGAAGATGAAGACTGGGACGTCTGGGCTCACGTGGGTCCAAGCGTGGGTATCCATCGGGGGATGATACGCTCGGTATTCGATTCTGTCAACCCCCCCTGTGGATATCCTGTGGATAACCGAAGGGGTGGCTGCATCCTGTACCCTAGTCCGCTGCCACTCGACCCAAGGAACGCATGCTGACCGACGCCCAAACCGAACGCCACCTCGCCCAAACCGGATGGCAGGTCATCGCCGGCGACAAACAAGGGCGCACATGGAGGAACCCTGACAGCGGACAGACCGTCATCGTCCCGCTCAACCCATCCCCCCCCGCATGCGAGTCGACGCTGCAGCGTCTTCACGCCGATCTCGGCGACGAGTTGCAGAGCGAACCGCGAGTCGGCTAAGTTCGTTCTCACTAGGGGCTGACAGGTTTCGACGTTGAAACCAGATGCTGCTTGTGCGACACGAGTTGCTCAGACTCGCTAAACGGGGCACCCAAGGAACCGGCAACGCTTCTTTCACCACCGCAGCCTGAAACCTTCCGAGGTAACGGCCCACCGTGGCATAGGGACCAGAGATGGCACCCGGGGCCTGACCCGCACAGCCTGGCAACAGAAGTGAGGGTAGACCGCAGGGAAAGACCGCTGACAGTCCGAAAGAGGGCCGACTTCGAGGAAAGACTCGGCGGTGACCGGAAGGTCAGTTGACCCGCCAGCGTGGCAACCGCAAGCCACAAGTCGGGAACGGTCGTATCGCAGGTAGTAATCCTTCAGCGGACGGGGGTTCGATTCCCCCCAGCTCCACAAATCAAAGCACCAGTCTCAGATCAGATCGTACTGCCATCGGGCTTTCGACCGGTCACGCGGCCCACGTTCGTACCGGAGCCCAGACGACGGGTTCCCAGGGTCTTCCCATCCTGCTTTCACCTGCACATACCGGTTCCCGTCACGGTCACGGGAGAAGGTATGGTTCGCCGGACGGCTTGCCGGGGTTGACCGGAACTGCAGCGACGCGAACTCGTCGTCCGTCAGATCGCGGATCGAATCGACTGGTCTGCCCATAATGTGCGATGCGGCTTCCAAATACCCCCGCGGGCCGTCCGGTTCCTGCATGACGGCGATGTGCCCGTCAGCGTCAGATTCGGAGGTCGAGTACACGAACTGGGGCGCACGGTTCGGTTGTTGCGCCGGGGGCAGTCCGGCGTACTTTCCCTCACCTTCGATGTACTCGTTCGCTGGCGGGCCGACATACCGTCCGGCGGGTCCGCCACGGGCGGCGGTGTGAGCGCCGCCCGTGGGGCCTTTCGGGCAAGCACCTCGATGCCCGCGCTTCAACTCTGGGCATCGGGAGCACGGTATGAGCTTCGTCATGGTGACCTTTCGTCGTCGTCTCGAATGATGCCGCGCGTCTGGCGGAGTCCGACACTTCGGACACAGCGTCGATTCGGGGTTGTTTCTACCCTGCTCGCCCAGTAAAATGTAGCACCCTCACTCTTTGGAGAGACGTCACATGAACCACCGAAATGCAGATCGGCTCCCCGCGCTGGCTCCTTTACGCTGCTGCTGTCGGATTGCTGGCGGTAACAGGGTGCGGGTTCCATGTGACGCGTTGCGAGCCTGATACCACCACCACCACAGCCCCGTCAGCACCGTCCCAGGACCGCTCCTCGTCTGCCGAAGTTCCGAGCACGGAGGGCACGCCAGATTTGCCAGACGCGCCTACAGTCAGCGGAGGTTACTCCGCTGAGGTGATGGACGTCACCGAGGTGGTAGGCGACGCAGCCGACGGGTACCACGAGGTCCGGGTGGACGTAGAAGTGTCCAACAGCAGCGAAACCTCCATGGAGGTTTCGCTTGGTTGCTTCGAGATGCGCGACGACGAAGGCCGACTCTTCTCCGTGTCCGACGGGACTCTCGTCGGCGATATCCCACCAGGCGACAGCCTCCGAGGGGCTCTGTCTTTCGAAGTTGACAACGACGCTACCGGGCGGGTCCTCGCTTTCGAATGCGCCGACGCCGACGCGGTCGATCTCCCCCTCTAAGACCAGAGGCGATGCTTAGCGGCGCTACACCCAGCATCTGGAATGCTTGCTCGCTACTGACTGGACCTGTCGCCCGCTGACTGGTCCAGCACGGGATGGTGGGCGACAGCGACCGTTTGAGGAGGGACGAGGCACTCTCGATGGGTGTTTGGCGGTTCCGAAGGACCCCTGGAAGATTTGCTCGGAGGCTCTTTTGCTGCCCGCAACTTTCCGTCTTGGCTGTAGGTGCTTAGATTTCGGGCTCCGAGCGGCCGTTTTCGTCGCATCAGCGACGGGCATCTGCTAGCATGGTTCTATCGGGGTAGTGGTGGTGCCTTGTGTAGCGCGGACGCTTTGGGTCGCGTTCGGTGATTTATCCGCATTCTACAGAAAGAACGCTTTCATGAGATTGTTTCATGTTAAGTTGGGTTCGTTCATCGTGGCAATAGCTATGGTTGTCTTGGCGTGTGCGCCACCGGTGTCTGTGCCACCACCTACCACGAAGAAGCCGCCACCACCCACCACGAAGACAGTTGTGGTGGTGGGTTCTGGCCCTGGAGCGGTAACAGCGGCGGTTTCCGCTGCCGGTGAGGGTGCAAGTGTGACATTGATTTCCCATGACGCGCCCGTACTTGGCGGGCAGGCGTTGGCTGTTGGGCGTATGGATGTTAAGGGTGATGACGCCCAGTACGGTCCTTACCGTGAATTTCTGCGGAGAGGTATGCTGATTGCGCCGTCCATGGGTCTTTCGAGTCAGGAGATTGCTGATGGGAAGATTCCCCCGGAGCTGACGAAGCGTGTCCTCAACGAATGGCTTGCCGATTATGGGGTTAGGGTTGTTCGCGCTAAGATGTCTTCTGTCCAGAAGACAGGTAATCGGATCAACGGTGTTACCGCAGCCGGAGTGAGTTACCCGGCCCGTGTAGTTGTTGATGGTACCGAATTGGGCGATGTGCTGGCGAAGGGCAACGTCGCATACCGCCTTGGCTCTGGACGTTCTGACCGGGGGACGATTAAGTCGGGCGACTGTCTCCAGGATATGACTTGGCCGGTTATCGCGTCGACTACGTCTTCGACTAAATCCACAGGCAAAATCATTCCTATTCTCCGCAATGGCAACCCTCTGGTGGCGCCCGTTTGGGATACGGTAGAGCCACATTCCCGCTACCGGGAAGTGGCTTCGCCGGGGACTTCTCGTCGATCGATGTGGAACCATCACACAGCTGATGTTCCCGTCAGCGTTTGGGATGCGACTTCTGGGCGAGATGCTGTTTTTCAGCGAGCGGCCATGAAGACAATGGACTATGCCGCTTCGTTGCAGAACATGTCTGATGGTGCCCAGTGGGGCCTGGATGTTGGTTCAACAGCCAATTCTTGGCCGCTGACGAGGATTTCGGTTGGTAACGAGTCTGCCATGACGGCATTGCCATACGTTCGCGAAGGGCGCCGTATGGTTGGCATTACCACCTTGACCTCCCGGGATATGAAGCGAGTGGCGGTTCCTGGTCGAGCAGGGTATCGGGATGCGACACAGGATGCTGATGCGATTGCTATTGGTAACTACCCTTCTGACCTTCACGGTTGTCCCGGGGCCAACGACCCCGAGGAGCCCGTCATTTCGGATATTCAGGATGGTGTTTCCGCGCCTCATCAGTGGGGGCCGTTCTCGGTTCCTAGCGGTATCTTGATTCCTGAGTCGGTCGAGGGCCTGGTTGCTGCTGAGAAAAACCTTTCTTCGACTAGAGCGGCCAATGCGGCTCTCCGGTTGCAGCCAATAGCTTTCTCGACTGGCGCTGCGGCCGGTGTAACGGCCGGTTTGGCTGCGTACAGACACATTGACGCTCGTTTGGTCCCGGCGCTTGACGTTCAGTGGCGTATCGCCCACAAATGGGGTGCCGATTTGTCCATACAGCCGTGGACTGACGCCCGACCCACCACGAAGGAGCAGGCGTTTGTGGAGGTGGCCACGGCCCGTGGATGGATGTCGGGTGTGGCCGCAGACAAAGCGGGACATGAGTCGACTATTCCTCGGATGTATGCCATATCGCTGCTTGCCCAAGCCAAGGGCCTCCGCCCGGCTTCTCGTAATGTTTACGTTGATACCCCCGACGCGTGGGGACGTTGGTTGACAGCCGCCCATGAGGACGGCTGGTTCTCTGGTTGCGGGCAATCCAAGGCGTGCCCTGACCGGAAAATGACTCGCATGGAAGCCGCCTATGTCGGGACGGCTGTGCTTGGCGATAGGTCGGGCGGACGCGGGTTGCCTTCGGATGTGTCCGGGGCAGGGGCATTGCCGGCTGCATCTGCGGTGGCATCCGGATACATGGGATGGTGTGGGGCATCGTCTCAGTTCTGCCCAACATCGCAGGTGACTCGAACTACAGTGACGAGGATTGGGGCCGACTTGATTGCTGCGAGGACTCGGTGACTGGTGTCGAGATCGGTCCGCTCTGTCGAATGGCGTCCGGTTCGTTCTGGGGGCGGTCCATCCCGGCAGGATGGGCCGCCCCCAGGGATCGGTGACGAACTACACATGCTAGGAAACGGGCTGGTCCCACAAGCTGCGGCGGTAGCGTACCTGCGACTGTCCGAACGGCTCGATGCTGCGATGTCGGGCATATCTCAGACAGGAACCTCCCGGTGAACGACCTCGAAGCGGTCCGCTACGCATCCAGAATGTGCGGTTATCCGTCAACGTCATCCGAATGTTTGAACCGAGGGGAGTCGACAACGTGGGATCTCCCGGACGCCGGCGTTGTCGCCCGTGTCTCAACAAGAGACCAGGCGGCGAACATCGGACGGATGCGGACAATCTCGGACGCTGTAGCTCTGGTGAGATCGGAA
>OFRC01000168.1_pt1 | contig 19121 bp, 33 predicted proteins | sample 1543051 | NCBI WGS metagenome assembly OFRC01 (sample SAMN07774231, study PRJEB24372) | wastewater metagenome
TATATATTCTTTAATATTATATACTCCTTTATTAATATATTAAGGGTATCACACATTCATGTAGTTGTCAAGAGGTGGATCTACAACATCAACATCTCTCTATTACAGTAATTTTATATTCAGATGGTATAGCACAAGATTTAATGTATTGTTGGGCTTCTTCTTTAGAGGTTGCAAATGCTACTAAAGTTCCTATTGAGTGGGTATTTTGCATACAATCCCATTCAATTAGATATATAGTTTTTAATTTCTTCATTTGTATGTTCCTTTGGATCTTTGTCTGAGAAGATAACATTAGCTTCTAGTCCTAACAACCTGCTCAGATTAGCCAGTTTAACGCTCTTGGTGCGCATATCAGGGTCTAACCAATACCACACCCTATCTACGAGTATTTTGAGACGTAACATATGTTGTTGTGAAATCGAGGAGCCAAAGATTGGGATAGCCCCACAGAATTTGCTGACCTTGATAGCTGATACAATGTCCTCAACGAGTATGGCCTCTCTCTTAACCACTTTGATAGGGTGGATGATCTCGTGGATTTTGCCTTGCGAGAACCATTTAGCTGGAGCTTTACCATTGACTTCTACCTTATTCATTCCACAAGGAATGTAACGTCCTTGCCATGCAAGTAAACCAGATTCATTGAAGTATGGGAAGATAATCCTAGACCATTTATCAGACCACATTACATGATTCTGTTGTAGGTCTAGTCTTCCCAAGGAATACTGCCCAAGCCATGTTCGCGCTTCAACTGGTAACTGCGTAGTAACGTCTGTAGGTAGCGCAATTGTTGCTGCGACTCTTGGAGATGCTGTCCCAAGTGTGCGCCGGCCAGCCATATAGCCGCACCTAAAACAATATTCATGACCATCAGAATAGACAGCCAAATTATCCATACTCCTGTCATTGCCTAACTCCCTACATTTTGGACATTGTTCCTTGCGTATAACATAAGATTCATTTCTTGTCAACATCATTTTTCTCAGGTTTAAATACCTGATGCCAAGTATCCCAAAAATCCTTACCATAGTTTACTACGTAAGTCAATGGTTTAAATAGTGTTTTTACTGTGTTAGCAATCCAGCGTGGTTGCTGGATACTAGGTCGTAGCCATTGTTTCATGGTTGTCCTTTGAACTTGGCATCAATAGCTTCGCGCAGTTTCTGCACGTCGCTCATGTGGATATACATTGATCCAGAACTTAAGCGTGCTATTTGTGCGTTAAGCGCCTCTGCTGTTGCTTCATCAAGTGCTTTCATCCCTAACTTCATTTGCACCTGCTTCGGAGTTACTAGCCAATCGTGGAGCTTGATAATAAACAGCCGCATAACTCCGTAGATTGATCCGATAATGGTGATCTTGTAGCAGAGAAAACCAACCAGCACCCACGTTGCAAGCGCAGGTAAATTGGCAACCATTTCTATAAGCAGTTTTAATTCGTCCATTATGGTTGTCCTTTCAGTGCTTTAAGTGCCGTAACCTGTGCATCGGCCAAGCTGACACTATGAAGTTTTACTGTCTCAAGCGCAGCACGTAGCCGAGCGTTCTCTTCGGTTAGGGTCTTGATCTGATTGCTAAAATAATCTGAACCCATATTAAAGCCTTCGTCCATTGCCTCGGCCTGTGCTGCTTTGTAGAAGGCTATAAAATCATTCTCTAGATATTCAGTGTCTAATCCGAAATCTCTAGCAAGCGCGATAATCTTCTCTCGTTCAGTGGTCATGGCTTCTCCTTCATTGCCGCGTCGATTGCGTTATCAAGTTCATCTCCAGCCCTGTATTCCCATACTCCAGTTATGTCATGCGGAGTGCCAATCCGTTTATCAATCACGTTGCCGACATCTTGATCTGGATTACGCAGCCAGCGATACCTTGTAGCATCCTTCTCAGCAGCTTCCAGCCTCTCAATCAACTGAAGGACTTGCCTTGCAAGATGGCCGAAACTTCCATTCAAGTCAGCAAGCGCAGCGGCTTTGATCTTTTCGATGTTCATTATTCACTCCTTGCTGCTGCCAGCATTGCTTTGTAACCTTCACTGTCTTCATCGGAAATGTTTGAATAGTCAGGTGGGTTCAGCTGCTTCCAGTGCGTAGGAATCCAGACATTCTCAGTCTTTAGCCTGCGCAGCAAAAACTTCATGGAAAGTGCGTTCATTTCCTTTACCCCATGTTTGCGGCAATAGACAATGAAGTTACTGCCATCTTTCGGATAAGTGTGAATCGGTTGCCAGCCTTCGGGTATCGGCACGGGGTGAGTGAACAATGTGATACCTGACTTGCCAATACCAACTGCATCATATTTGCTTGAAAATCTCGCATCGTTATGTTTGCCATTCCAGTAAGCAACTGGCTTCTGCTCCCGCAGCTTTGCCAGTATAGCAGCTTCGATTGCTCTACCTGATGATACAAAGGTTCCATCGGAACTCGCAAATGCTGCGAGTATTTCCTCGTCAGTCAGTGGCATTTTGTTTCTCCTTTTCCATCTTAGTGGCAACTCCGACTATTGCCCGGCGAGTTGCTGCGTATGGGTCATCGTTGTAAATCTCAAGAACTTCAAATCTTGAGTGTGTTAGATTGGCTTGTTTAGCCAGAATAGAATGCTTTGGTTGTTCGTATATCGGATACGGGATAACTTGAATTCCCAACATAACAGCCAGCCGCAGCGCATCTCCGTCGTCTGTTAGGGGGTTCCATATCACTGATGATTTTGGGTCTGTGTAGAAGTTTCCGGCTACATCTTTCCAAAGTTCAATACCAGCCGCCTTAGCCGCCAGTTCAAGCAGTTCTCTATCTGTCATTTACTTGATCTCCGGTTTCTTATACAGATTGGTTCCTAGAATTAGTGTCATATTAAAGTCTCTGGAAATTCCTCAATTGAAATAAATTCAAGGTTAAGAGTGTCTTCTTCATAGTTAGGATCAGCTTTGTCCTGACAAGTGAAACACATATTAGTATAGTCTAATGTACCCGGCCATTTAGAAGTCATTTCAAAGTCATCTAAGACACAGTTACAGGCAATACATCTTCCAGTCATAGCAGCACACTCACAGGCTCTTTGCGACTTTTCATTGGTTTGTTTAGATATTCTAGGATAGTTTTAAACCATTTCTTTGCGTGGTCTGGGTATTTAAACAGTGACATAATACCAGACCATGCATGTACCGTGTAAGCTGGACGAATTTCATCAGTTCCATCTACGTATTTGGTTGGTACAGTTGCGATAATATCTAGATTTCCTAGTAGCTTATTAATCTTTTTAATTCCCAGTTGGTTTGTGTATTCTAGTTCGCTAGGAGCGCTTTTGTTGTTGCAAATATATTCTTGGTAAAGATCATTTAAAGATTTTTCTGTAATTTCAAAGCACATCAGTTTCATCATCAGTGTATAGATGTTGAGTAGCAGTGCTTTCTGAATCCAGAATTTACTGGCAATAACTAGAACAGTGCAGTCGTGGGTAGTAACTGGATGAATGACCGTCCTATCCACTACATCATTCAATTCTTCAATCTTATGCATTACTGGCAGGTTAGTAATGAATTGCTCCATTAGTTCTTTGTTAGGAAACTTAGCAGCAATAACAGTACGGCTCATATCCATAGGGAAGTTGGTATGGTCATAGACAAAGCCATGCACTTCAGAAAAGCTAAACTCATTAGGGTGGTAATTTTTCATGAGAAGTTCATTGAAGTACTCACGACATTTTACCCATGTATGAATCAACTGAAAATCGCCGTCCTTAGTTTCTGTAGCAAATGCAAACTTCATGTCATTAGCTTGGAAAGATTCACACAAGCTGTTAGTTTTTGGATTGTCAATAAGTTTCATGCTAGGCTTTCAAGAATAGAGTTGGTATATTTCTTACAGGTAGTCCCTTCGATACCGGGAGCAGTGTTAACCTCTAGAACATAGCATTTGTTTTCTAGCTCATTCCAGATAATATCTACAGCACCAGACTGAAGGCCAAGAGCAGTACAAGCAGCAAGAGCAAGCGATTGAATTCCCGCTGGTTCTGTGATGTTATCTCGGCAATAGACCCATCCATTTTGGTGGTTGCGGATTTGGTTGTCTCGTCCTTCAAATCCGGCCCTACGTTTTTTCTGAGTAACATCAATGACATCTCCTTGAAAAACATGCACACGATATTCATGTTTCTTTTTCTTATATTTAACATACAATTTTGCAATGGGATGTGTCTCATGGATATTCTCATTGGTAATGATCTTAATACCACGACCTGAGTGACTTGTCAATAGGTAACGAGCAACAACTGCTTGTGTTGGTGTTATCCATTCACATGCCTCTGTAGGATCTTCTGTCCATTCAGGAGTAGCTACACTATGCTCCTTAAACTTACGGAAAGATAACAGTTTGTTTGATGCAATCTTCTTAGCAATCTCCTGTTGTGCATCTGTGTGTGGACATGGGGCTGTTGGCCCCCATGCCACAATCTTGTCAGACAAACGACGACGATAGCGTATGCTATTCTTACGGACACGTAGTACGCGGCGTGCATCTTGTTCTTCGTTGAGTTGAGATTGTAGGTTCTTCAATGAACGGCTACCAATCTTGTATCCAATAAGGATGATACGTTTTTTTCTCATAGTAATTCCTCCGGTATATTGACTTCCGAACCCAGCTTGCTGGCAACGTAGCTGCGCATGGCTGCGATGAGGGTGGTAGGGCCATATTTCAAATAACCTCCTGCTGTTGTTCTTGCCCAGCACAAGGTTTCAGGGTCAAGGAGGGGCGCGTAATTAGGATCACATTGGTGTTTGTACCCTAAGCACAGTTGCTCGCGCTCAATGATCGGGCCACCTTGTGCCCAGTCGGTTGATGGGCAGAAATCATATGAGGAATCTTTTTTGTTGGACACCATCACTTGAGTGTTGCCATAAGCACCATGTTCATTCCTCCACGATGGGAGTATATGAATAAACTTAAAGCCTATACACTTCGCCACAGCCCAATCAAGTGCTGCGCCTGTCAGTTTCTTGGTCTCAACCAATTTGCTAGATGTTTTCATTAATAGAACCTCGAATAATGAGTTGCATCGTCACAATCTCCACACATGATATACTGAATATCACCAGCAGAATTCATAGTTACAGCAGTTTCACGAATATCTTTTGCATCTGTTAGGGAGATACCACAACAAAAACATGCTGCTCCAGCTTCTTCAAACTTAGTCTTTGATATAGACACATTTCCTTTAGCAATTACTACATCATCTTCATAGATAGTGCTCATGTAAATCTTAAGCACACCTTTCTTAGATGAAATGGATGAAATCTTACCTTTGACATACTCAGCTTCAATAAGATCATCAATACGCTTTTTATTATATATCTTGTTATCCAAGAACATAATAACATCAGTACCAAACTCATCACAAACAGCACCAACAACCTTACAGGAACGCTCTGAGTGATCCCAATCAGTAATCTTCCATGAGATAACATCACCAGATTTATACGTCTCGATGCTGGCTTCTGTAGCTGCTGTTTCCGAAGTTTCCGAAGAGTGCACTAAGGCAAGATTGCCAGAGGCCCGCACCGAATTCGGGTACTGCCTCTGCTTCCACGCAGGGCTGATCGGGTAGTTTTTTGGTGGAAGCTGGTTTTTTTTTGGCTTTGATTCACACTCCAATTTGCGAGTTTCAAGGTCAAACTTAAATACTTTATCCGTTGGAACATTCTGGACAGTATATTTACTAATGTCATTGCGATCAAGAATCCAATCCAACATCTTAGCTTCTGATGCCAAATATAGTTTATCCTGTGTTTCTACCAGAAAGAGTGGGCGTTCTGCGTTACGGCTGAAGTACAGAGTTTTATTGTCTGCACTATACCAAATCAGAGCATAAGCACCTTCAATAGTCTTGAGGGTTTCTTTGTAACCTTTCTCATCCATGTTATGACAAATTGCATGACTATCAACAACTTTGTCTGAGAATTTACGATGATTAGTTAGAGTACCATTGTGAACCAGAACAGTGTTACCTTCCACGAATGGATGTGCAGTTTCTGCGGTTACACCACCCATAGTAGCTTTGCGATTATGACCGACCATAATATGATAGTCTGCCACCATTTTATCTAGAAACTTACCTACTGCTGGTTGATTAATAAAGGTGGGTGCTACTAGTCTATCTTTGATAGTGTCCACGTTACCATATTTATTAACAGCAAATATACCAGTGCTGTCAAGGCCGCGGAACATATCAGACAGTAGCATCTGAAGGAAGATGGTCTTATCTTTGTAGAAAAAACCGGATTTAGTTTTTGCAATGATTGCTACAAGTCCACACATATTAACCTCGTAAGCCTAGTTTTGATGCCATTACCCAATATAGGGAGTCTGGATGTACCTTAATGGTGTTGATATAATCGTTACCAAAAAGCTCACGCTTAATGTTAGATACACATTCCTCGAAGTCATTCTTAGATTCAAGAATGCGATACTCTTCAGGAAATACCTGTGCATACAGTGAACGATAACCGCTAGTCGTATTCATTTCCTTGATGAGAGTAATGACCTCATCTTTGGGAATACTCATAGCAGCTTTGCGAAGTGCTAGGATATTGTTAATCCAATGCATTACCGTAGTATAGTTATCAGTACCATAGAGATGACGGAATTCAATAGTACCATACCCTCCCGGATTAAGACCATTACTAACCAATGGCAACAGATTAAGACCACAGTACTTCTGCCAAGATGCTTCCAGATGGTAGATAGTACGCACTGCTTTTTGATCAAGGTTGCTACGATAGATAGGCACACAGAAGATACTGTTCAAACGCTTAGTACCAACAAATTTATAGAAATGTTTCTCGAAGATACAATACAACAAGAACAGTGTATAGATTTGATCTTGTGTCATATCACGCACGTTAAGATGCACGTGGATACTGGTACGATTACTAAAGTCAGGCTTGTTGTTACGTGCCATCTGCTGATACAAATGATGTAGTGCCGGTTGAATCTGCGCGACTGCCAAAGGAATAGAGACAAACTCAACACCATTATTGCGTAGAGAATTGTCCGGCTTGGATTGCCAATAAGCTTCCATTGGTACAGGCCCAGTGATGTTCTCTACCTCAACCTCAATACCAACTAGCGCATTGGGCATACACCATTTGAAAGGCTCACCATCAAACTTATTACTTTTTTCAAAAGCATTGCTACGCACCTTGTCAAGCTTAAGTGCTGGATACTTGTAAACATCCTGCAACAAAAGCTTACCACTAGGTTGCACTGATGTTGGACGTTTCATAACTTTCTTAATCGAGGGTGCCACAGCCTCACCGATGCCAAATAAGATGTCATCTAATGTGTCTGATACAAGTTGTGTAGGGGTATGTTCTGTTGCTGCCGCTGTTGGAGCCGATGTCCACATCGTAGCAGCTTGATTTGACAGAGCTTGTTGTTGGGCTGCTAGATGCTGTTGATAAAGGGTGTGGATTGTCGGCGCTTCATTTAGAATTTGTTGTGCTGAGGGTGGTAGTGGGATTGTGGTTGCCATTAGAATTCAATCCTATAAGGTTTGAAGAGATGAATGTTATCAAAGATCTCCTGCTTAAACATCATATGTTTAATGTAGAAGGTATCCTTGGTAAAATAACCAATGAGTTTATTCATGTAGAACAATTCAAGGCGCTCCGGGAATTTGTTTTCCAAAGACAAAGTCAACATAAACTTCTCAGACAATGCTTTAGCTAGACATTCCTGCTTTTGCAGAGATTTAATTGCTTCCTCTGCATCTGCTGGATACTCTGCATGTAGTGCAGCTTCAAGCAATTGAATTGTCCAAGGATGACCGTCCGTGTTCCAAATAGCCTTTACTGGTGAATAGATTTTCACGTTATCTTTACAGATACCGCGACGATACTGGCGATTAGGCAAGCGCATAAATTCATAGACACAGTTGTTGTGATTGAATAGCTTACGCTCAGGGAACGAACAGATAACACGGTAATCTGTGTCGTGAGACAAACGAATGTTCACACCATCAGCATCTTTGAATTGATGATAACCATCAACGAAACCTTGGTATAGAACGACAATTTCCTTTCCTGCTTTAGTTACAAGAATCAAGTAGGTAGATGCATATTTCTTCTCCATCTCTTGAATAGAGCTTGAAGAATCAATAGCATCCGTTAAATCCATCCAAATATTCTTCATTTTACACCGCATAAAGTTTATGAAGTTGATTATATGCGTCAATATTATTATTATTAATGCAGCTTTGAATCAGTTGGCCATGTTCTTCTGGCAATTCTTTACCAGAATGTAGGAAATCTAAAGCGCGTTGAGTGCCTTGATAAGCCCATTGCAGGAGATTATCGCTGAATATCCAAAAATTACTAAGAGTGCGATACTCGACACCATAAGGTTTAAAACGAAAAGCCCCGGCTTTCCCATAAAGATTGCGACGTAGCGTTCCTTTGTCCAGTACCACACTAGGAACGCCAAGATAAAGATCCATAGCACGGATACACTTAATAGGATCAGCGATAGCGAGATCACTTCCAACATGAATATGTCCTCCACAAGAACGTAGATTTTTATCCTCAGCGTGTGGTTTTGGATTCTCTTCAATTGTCCAAGCATTGAAGTCTGGTTCACAACCAAATTTCCATGCGGCTTCACAGTTTAGTTCAGATTCTGGGAAGCTGACTGCCGAAGATTCATTGTAGTATAGATCGCTTGGTAGAATCTCCTTGACCATTTGCATGGTAGCTTGAATTTCTTTCTTGAAATCCGCGAAGGTAGTACATGGGGGAATATTAAATTCAACGGCAACATTGTCTTCGAGTACGGCATGACCGACCTCACTAAGTTTACGTGGATGCCATTTGTCTGCACCAAGCAGACCAATGACTGATTTGAATTGACCTTCTGAATTTTGCAGGAAAATCTCAGGGTCAGCACCGATGCTAAAGGGCAGCATAATTAGTTTCCTTCAATTTAGGACGTTTGTAGAGAGTTGCAAGTTCATTGTATTTTGTAACATCTTGTGAGTTGTGAGTACTCCAATTAGCAGGCAGTGCCTCTAATTGTGTGTAATCATTAACAACTGGGTTTGGACATTTCAGGATACCTGAGATTTGCCACCAATCTTTTTCTGGATCACGATTGGATTTCTGTACATTCAGACCAACAACATTAAAATTCTTGAGTTTGTCGATCCATGCTTGGACATTATCCTTGCTGTAAATAGTTTTACTGAAGAATGCATTGATACGTCCCGACACGGACATTAGATTTTGTACATTTTTAAAGTTTATATGTATGTTGGTTAGCTTCATGTTATCCATAGCCAATACACAGGCAGTGCAATCACCCGCGATTCTGGTCAATATGAATTGATCACCTACATTCACAGAACCACTATTTAGATCACTGTAAACATCAACATTTGGGAGTAGCATTCGTGCAGCTTGAACTTTGCATCCGTATGGTAGCATTAGAAGAATCTCCGTTTGATCTCATTGGCACACCATTGAACGAATGGCGACGTTGGGCGCATCCATTCGGGATGGCCTTGGATTGCGAAGGTTTTTGTTTCATTTAGATAGACAACTTCAGGAATGATCTGAGTTTGAATATCTTTGTCAGTATAGACAGTTGTTTCACGATCCTTATCCCAAGCAAGCAGTTCATGTGGCACATCTTTCAGATTGAGTGCTTGATGATGGCAGGAGCTAGTTGTGAAGGTATGACCGTCCTTTGTTTCTACCTTATGATCTTGATGATGACCACCTTGAATGTGTTGGAACAGTGTGCCACCACTGAGGGCACAGGCCAACTGTGCACCACGGCAAACACCAATGATGGGAATACCAAGATCAACAGCTTTGTTAAATAGATTAGTTTCAATCACATCACGCGCTGATGGCATATGTCCAGCACGTGCATGGACAACAGGTTGATTATACAGGGCAGGAGAAATATCCTCACCACCCCAAAGAATAAGACAATCACCTTTCTGCAATTTATTAGGATTAACTGCGGTTGATACATCCTTGAAAATTGCGAAGGGATCTTGTCCGGTATAGTAAGCAGATACTAGCCTCATTCTGGTACGATCTCCCCTTCAGGTGTTACTGAGTAACGTGCATAGGTTGGCTTTGACTTAAGCTTAAGGATTTTATTCAGTTTATAAACACAGATAGTGCTGGCAGGATGGCGAATTGACGCATCCTGGATACGATGTTCAACTTGACTTGGTGTATTCGCATAGAATACATTGCTAGAGTTGAGTTCTGCTCCTTCCTCTGGATCAGCACAGATAATGTAATTATAGCTCATTTAAATTCCTTGTTGATTGATGACATGACCGACCCCGGCAGGGCTCCACCAGAGATTTGTGCCCACATGAATACACCATGAACACGCTTACGCTGAAAACGGGCATGCGGTTTCCAACCCATTTTTCCATAGAAAACATCTAGGAAATGTCCAGTGTTAAAGAGGACAACATCTTGACCAAGTTTTTTAGCACTCATCGTTTGCTCCATCAGGTAAAGTAATTACAGGTGCTTGAACAGTAACAAGCGTTGTCCAATCAAGTTCAGGCAAGGAGTAGCTAATCTCATTTGGATTCTGCCATGTGCGTAGAACACCTTTGATAACACAAGGAAGATTCTTATATGCAACAACAGTCTCAGGATTTGTATCAAAACGTACAATCTCAACTACACATGCTGAATTTGATTTCAAATTAACCAGATCACCGGGGCGATATAGTGTCATTGCCTTGGCATATTCAAGGTTGATTAGATCTTGCCACTCTTTCTTTTGTTCTGGAGTTTTTGATGCCCAAGCTACATTGCTATAAGTTGGATATGTTATAACAACTGTGGTGGAAGGCTCTTCATGAAACTTAATATGTTCTTCAATCATTTACCGCTCCCATAAATCGGGATTATTGAAAACCCTTATAGAATAAGGGCGGGAAGGTCGTATGACCGACCATATTATCTGCGATGTTTGTGTCCATTTCGAGCTGGATCACCCCCCGGCCAACCGCCCTCTGGAGGATATACAAAAATGATGCGAGCTTTTTTACTCTTTGTTTGAGACGCTCGTTGACCTTTAAGAAGTTTGTGTTTTTTCCACGAACCCATTGTTGATTTCATTTTCATGCTCATGTTTTTTTCCTAACAAATAATATTTTGAAGTTGTAATAAACTTATTGAATGTCGTCGGGCACATTTGTATCTTCATTCATCGTTAGAAGGCTCCGGTTTATAGATTGAATTGTGTGTGCGAAATGAACCATCTTTGTAGATGAATTTCACACCTGAAGTGATCACATAGTCTGTGTGAGGCAATTTTGGATGTTTTGATGTAAGTGTTACATGACAACACTGACCCATCACAGGCTCTTGTGAATATTTTGGATCAAAAAAGATCACAGGTTTAGAACTTGGCATAATATCCCTCGTGTGCTTTGGTTACAAATTGTTTTTGGTCGATTGGTTCAACTTCTTGATACCATTTATCTGAAAGCAAACGACCACTTGCCTTCATACGGCCAATTTGTTTAACGAAAACATCCATTGGCGCACACCGCGCAGCGGCGTAACCAACAACTTTGAAGTCAGTGTCAGTGACAAATGCGATTGTCAATCCACCGTGAGGACTGACCGACCCTTTTTCATTCTTGTTACGGCAGTGAATGAACTTGACATTTTTGAAAGTTTGTTTAGCCACGATGAACCTCAGCGAAAGTAATAAGTTTATGAGTTTTACCACAGAATGTGGCAATGTGTGTTGAGTTGGGTGTTCTGTTTTTTGCCCAATATGTTACAGATTTCTTTCCAGTTAATTCAACAAAGCGTTGATAATTTTCTTCCTTTGGTTTAACACGCCACTTAACTCGTGTAGAAAAGCGAGGAGAAGTATTCCATTTCCAATCTTGCCATTGTTTTTCTAAATGATTAAAGAATTGTATTTGCTTTCCTTCTGCAAATGCAAGGATTACTAAGTAATGAATGTGTTTTGCCATTTGAATCTCCTACTAAACATGCCCCTAGGAAGCACAGGAAGGGCCTAGGATTGATTTGTTTTAGTTAGCCTATATGGTGGTATAGGCTAAGTGAAATAAACCGTTAGAAACCTGCTAAATATTGATCGACTGGAACAACGCGAACTTTGCTAGGCAACTGATCAGCACGCAAGGATGACCGACCTTTACGCAAGCGTTCTATCTTAGCGTTTGGATACTTGGCCTTAAGTTCATGCGCTTCCTCTGAATTCATCACTGCCTTGATACCATCAATGATGAAATTAACAAGCGTGAATTTAGGTTGAATCATCATGTTAAAAAGCTCCTTCGATTAAACGTGGCACAACTAAGACCACAAAAAGAAAACAGACTAAGACAAAGTGATCTATCACTTTCTGCATTTTATTCTTTCTTTGGTTGTAATAATCAAAGCCCCTATTTCTAAGGACTTTTGTTATTAAAACCTATCAGGCGGCGCGCAACTCCTTACGCTCTGAATTGACAGCCAACTCCATCAAGGAACTAATTTCCTCAGTTACTTCATCATCCGCTTCAAGTTCAATCTGTGCCTCATGCCAGTCAGCATGTGCTTTTGCTAGAACTGCAAGCAATTCCTTATGCTGTGTGTTAGTGGCTTCATTGGATTGCTTCGTGATTGTCTTGAGCCAATGCTCGAACTTGGATTCAACGTCAATAGATGACACTGGCTCAGGTGCTTTGATAGTATCATACCATTGCTCACTGATTTCCGAGACTGATTCAAGCGTCAGCTCGTCACGTTTGCGGAAGACAAAGGACTTCTTCTCTTTAGACCATTGGAACTTGCCGAACTTTTCAAGGAAAGCAACAAGTGTATTCTTGCGGTGGCCATTGGTCAATGACATTACAAGATTGTCACCGTATTGAATGTAACCTTCTGCAATACTGTAATAAACAGCATTGAGCGCGGCGATTTGAATGCGCATGTTTAGCTTGTTACCAACCTTGCCGATTGAAGTGATCTCTTTGGCAAGGTCAGCTTTAGCCATAGGGACGAACGCTTTTTTGAGATTAACAGCCATGATTTGATTCTCCTGAATTGAAAGATAAGAATGAACAGTTTTAAATCATGTTCAGGATTAAACAAGAATATATGTAAGGGATAATTGATGGATAAATGCTTTCCCAAGGCAACCTTATACCAGCGTTCCATGCTGTTACTTCTGAGAACATACACTCGTGAGAATGTATGCTGATTTATACACTCGTTAAAATGAATAAATCCCACCCCGTAGAACGTAACAAGTTTGTAAGCCTTGTTTAGTTCATAGAGTTACCTAATTTTTAAAGATAGAATATGATTGTGTTATCATCGAACGCACGCAACAAGATAGCATTGTGTATTCTCAAAGATAATGGACTAACCCCATTTTTCACGGGCAAGCGTACTCAGCATAAAGCCTCGTCCATTCTATCGCACCATAAGAACATTATCACCGGGCAAACTAATCCCTATACCTGACATCTAACAGGCTTCATTTTTGTGACATGCTCAGAGAAACAAGCACGATAAACAACAATCAAATTTTTAAAGATCACTCACTACCGTTCGTTCTCACGGCCTTGCGGCCTAGAGCAACTACTAACAACGTGGAGTCATTAGACCATATATCCGGGTGATTGTCCAGTGTTAAATTCTTGCTTACTCGCACGCTGCATAATACAGACGTACTTTCTCATAACCACAATAAAGGGCTTTAGCCAAGAGAGGCAACTAGACAACCAACCGAATTTTTAAAGAGCATCTACTAACTGCTAATAGTAAAGACCGTATGCTAGCGGTCACGCTTAGGTGAGACTATTCGCTTTCGTTGTATTGGGGAAATTCATCTAATTGCTTACCCATTTGCCGTGATCTGCCTGTTCTATCCGCCTATTCTGACGTTGGTAATCAAACCTGATAGAGAGAATCTAACCTGACCTTTCCTCTACTTGCTACTCACTTACTACTAGATTCACATTCTAATGATTTACCTGAGAAAGTCAAGAGCTAACATGCATTAAATGTACTGTTCTTTCATACAGTATATAACACTACATTTTAACGCGTTTTAAGCTCATGAAAAACAGAGCCTATACATACCCATAGGGTACATGAAACAAACGCAACCAAGAGCGATTGTGTAGTGTTCTAGGGCATGTTCTATATCAGAGCTAACCTGTGTTATTTGAGAGTGACAAGGGTAATGGATACATACAGACGTGTATGTATATAAACGGTGGTTTATATAGACGCTATTCCTTATCATCTAGGAGGGGGAGGATTATGTATTTTAGAGGGGGGTGGTGGGAAAGTCTGCTGGCTTGAGAAACGGTGAGAGACACCCTGCTATAATTTTATTATTTTTCTGGGGGACACGTATAGGGGGACTATCTGTATGTGCCTTGACAATAATCGCTCACCTCGGTACAAATTATACCGAGATTCGCGTGGCATCAGTTTCTTGTGATGCTATATAAAAACATATATAGTTATTATTTCGTATATAGATAAACCCTATATACTCATAATAACTAATAATACTAAATATAAATCCAATAATATAAAAGACATATTATTGTCTTTATATTAAGTATTATATATAAATAATAGATTATAACATACTATGGTCTTAAAGTCAATAACTATCCTTGGTCTTGAATAAATATTTATTTCGTCTTACCACTTGACAATATTAACTTTGTCTGATATAATATTATTATAGTATAGCTATATCTGTCTTAGGCAAATTGTTGCCGCGACATTTATGTCTTAGGAGACAACATGGGTCGTTTAATCTACGTAAAAACTAAAAAAACTAAAGCACATGAACCCGGACATTGGTCTGAGACTAAACGTATACAAACGGTAACAACCTATTTGTCTACTGGTAATCTCACAGAAACCTCCGCGATTATGGGAATTCCATACAAAACACTCCAACAGTGGAAAGCCTCTGATTGGTGGAAGGATATGGAGAAGACAATTCGTTCTGAAGAAGAACATCAATTGGACGCGAAACTCACCAAGATTATAGACAAGACCTTGGAAAAGTTGGTCGATTCAATCGAAAATGGCGAACATATTTACGATCAACGCACAGGCAAGATCAAACGTATGCCAGCTAAAATGCGCGATCTGAACAATGCATTCAACACTATCCTAGACAAGCGTCAGCTTATTCGTAAGCAACCTACTAAGATTGTTGAGCAGACTTCAACTGCAACACAATTACAACAACTCGCCGATTCCTTCGCAAAGTTCGTACAGAAAAAAGTAGACGAGCTTCCAGAAGTTGAGTATATTGAAGGCGAAACTGTCATTCAACAAGAGGACGGATCATATGCAGTTGCTGACAAAAATTTGTAAGAAGTGTGGTGTAGATAAGCCCCACTCTGAATATAGTCACAAACGTGCAAAAGGTCGTAAGCCTGCTTTGCAACCTAGGTGTAAGACATGTTCCTCCGAAGACACTCAGTTATGGAGAGACTCTCAAAGTATTGATCGATTAAAAGATCTATATCTACAACGTACCTACGGTGTTACATTGCAATGGTATCAAGACACATTAGCACTACAACACAATGCTTGTCCTTTATGTGGAACGTCTTTTACTTTCCACGGAGAACTTAATGCAGATTCCCCTGTATTAGACCACTGCCACACAACTGGCAAGGTTCGTGGAATTATTTGTAATGAGTGTAATAGAGGTCTTGGTTACTTTCATGATAACCCTGAGGCACTTCGTAAAGCTGCCCGATACTTAGAGGAATCTTAAATGCCTTTTATGAAAAATGGAAAACGCGACTACAAGGCCGAGCTACATTGGGAACACACGAAAAAGAAGAATCGTGTGAAGGACCGGGCACAGCGTAACTCAGCGAGGTCCGCCGTGGCAAAAGCTAAAGGTACTTCCCCAACTAAACTTAAGGGTGATGTTGGTCATAAGAAAGCAGTTAGTAAGGGTGGTCAGAACGGTTTAGCTAATTTATTCGTTCAGAATCCCGGAGAAAATCGTTCCTTTAGTCGGAACAAGAATGGGAGCATGAAGTCTGAAACTTCTAAGCGAGAAAAAAAGAAATGATTCTTCAAACAGATTTGGCATATCTTGCTGGATTGATTGATGGTGAAGGAACTATTTCATGTTCTGTAAATAAAACTGCTAAAAATGTTTTGGCCTTACAAAAACAACTTAGTATTTTTAATACAAACCTTCTACTAGTTTCGTGGATCACTTCACGTTTTGGTGGGAGAGTTCACAGTAGGGTTCGTTCTGAAAAGTGGAAAGAAGAGCACCAAGTTAAATGGTCTGCTACAGAAGCAGTTGTTATTTTAGAGTTAGTTCTTCCTTATTTAGTAATTAAAAAGGAACAAGCTGAGATTTTTATTGCTTTACATAAGACAAAATCTAACTCAGTTTCTAAAGAAACTCATGAATATCGACAACGCTTATGCGACCGTATTCAGGAGTTAAATAAACGTGGACCTTCTCGTTAAACCGGCTGCACCACCTAAAATAGTTTTTCCTAAACTAACAAAAGAAATTATTGAGGGTTTCGCTAGTTCCTGTCTAGTACAATACTTCGACGAAGCTTCTCAATTTGCCGAGTTCCATCGAAATTGGTGGGAACTTTGTTGCTCTGATGACAAGTTCGTTGCTTTTTGTGCACCCCGAGGACACTCAAAGTCAACCACAATTACAATTACATACACATTAGCAGAAGTTCTCTTTCGTCAAAGTAGGTTTGTTGTCATTGTCGCGGATACTGAGTCCCAAGCAGCACTCTTTTTGGGACAAATCAAACAGATTTTATATAGTTCTAATCAGATTCATTCTTTGTTTGGCTTATCAACCAATGAAAAGGGAGTAGAGTTTGAGAAGGACACTGAAACAGATATCATTGCCTCTTTTACTGATGGTTCTAAATTTAGAATTATTGTAAAGGGAGCAGAACAAAAATTACGAGGTCTTTTGTGGAGTGGGCAACGGCCAGACTTGATTGTTATTGACGACATTCTTAATGAGGAACTCGTAGCCAATAAAGATCGACGGGATAAACTACGTCGATGGATCTATGGTTCACTCATTCCGTGTAGATCTGAGAGAGGCAAGATTCGCTGGGTTGGCACACCAATGAATTTGGATGATCCACTTGAGGCTTTGATGCCCCGAGAGAATGCTAAGGACACAATAGTAGAAGACCTCAAGGTATGGTCTCCCAAAAAGAAGGGTATGTGGAAAGCTGTTAAATATCGTGCACATAATGCTGATTTTTCCAAGCTTCTCTGGCCTGAGCGTAAGACTAAAGAGTTCTTCCAAGAACTTAAACAGGACTTCGCAGAGCAAGGTATCCCAGAAGTATATGCATGTGAGATTCTTTGTAACCCAGTAGATGACTCCATTCGTTACTTCCGCAAGGGTGACTTCCTAACTATGACAGCAGAGGATTTAAAGAAGAATAAAACATTCTACATCACAGCAGACTTGGCAATTTCAGAGAAAGATCGTGCTGACTACACAGCTATCCTTGTGGGTGGTATGGATTCGAATGGTCAACTGCACATTGTAAATTGTATTCGTGAACGTTTGTCTGGTGATGAGATTGTGGCTACATTGTTGTCTCTACAGAAGGTGTATAATCCTTTAGCTGTAGGTATTGAAGACACACAAATCTCGAAAGCTATTGGTCCATATCTCAATCGTGAGATGGCTGAGACAGGTACATATATGAATGTGCTAATGCTTAAGCCCCACAGACAGGATAAGATTCAACGTGCACGATCCATCCAAGCTCGTATGCGGGCAGGTATGGTTAAGTTCGACAAGCAAGCTGACTGGTGGTTAACATTTGAAGATGAGTGTATGTCCTTCCCTCGTGCAAAGCATGATGACGTTGTGGATGCATTATCTTATCAGGGTATCCTAATTGATTTAATGACTGAGGGTTTAACCTCTGATGAAATCAAAGAGGAAGAATATGAAGAAGAATATGAACGCTCTGGCAATCATGATGAAGGCAGAGATTTAATGACGGGTTACTAATGAAAATTGAAACTATACTAGGTTCTGTTAATGTTGCTGAAAAGCTAACAGACGAACAACTACAAAAGATTGGTGATACCGCAGTTTCTGGTTATGAGACTGACCTTGAATCTCGTCGCCCTTGGGAACAAGATTTAAAGACATGGACAGAACTTGCTCTACAAGTTACTTCACAGAAAACCTTTCCTTGGCCCAACGCTGCTAACATTAAGTATCCACTTCTTGCTACTGCTGCTATGCAATTCGCAGCCCGCGCATATCCTACACTAGTTCCTAGTGATGGTAAGATTGTTAAGTGTCGTGTCGTTGGATATGACATGGATGGTCAGAAGGCTGCTCGTGCACATCGCGTGTCCAAGCACATGTCTTATCAACTCCTTGATGAGATGGAAGATTGGGAAGAGGATATGGATCGTCTTCTCATTGCTCTTCCAATTGCTGGCACATGTTTTAAGAAAACTTATTGGGACGCGGGTAAACAACGTAATTGCTCAACACTAGTCCTACCAAAAACACTTGTTGTAAATTATTATTGTAAGTCTCTTGACGAAGCTGAACGTGTTACTGAAGTTCTCTTTGCCACTAAACGTAAAATTACTGAACGTAAAAATCAGGGTGTGTATCTGGATGTTGATCTAGGTGATCCACAGGCAGATGTATCTGATCCAACCACCGCAGTTAATACAGCTTTTCAGCATTCTGCTGTTGAGGATGAAACAACTCCTTATACTCTTTTAGAGCAACACACATATCTAGATTTGGATGATGATGGATATAGTGAACCTTACATCGTTACAGTAGACCTTGCTTCAAAAAAAGTTCTGCGCATTGTTCCTCGCTTTGCTGAGGAGAGTGTGATTGTAAACGAGAAGCAGAAGGTTGTGTCCATTGAGGCTATTCAGTATTATACTAAGTATAGTTTCATTCCTAATCCTGATGGTGGTTTCTATGATATTGGTTTTGGTCGTCTACTCGGCCCTATTAACAATTCTGCTAATACTATTATTAATCAGTTGGTCGATGCGGGTTCGCTCTCTAATCT
>OFRC01000169.1_pt1 | contig 19110 bp, 16 predicted proteins | sample 1543051 | NCBI WGS metagenome assembly OFRC01 (sample SAMN07774231, study PRJEB24372) | wastewater metagenome
CATTTCACTATGCAAGTCACTTTGCATATTTCTTTTCGATTAACCCATTCGGGTAACCGTTCACCCGGCCCAGCTGCCCAGCTGGGGCCAGGAGTCCACCCAATCACTCGGACCTCATGTCCATTACCAGGTGTCCCCTAGGTGTCCACATGGTGAGACTGCCACGAATGGCAGGAATAACACAGTGTAATCACTCGGTCACTCTATGTAACCATACATATGTACACCTCTACCCCTAGAAGGGGAGGCTTGGCCGGGACTTGACCAAAAGTCTGGTGTCCAAAATGTCCGTTATGGGGGGTATGCCCCCCCCTGGGGGGGGGTATGGTATGTCCGTTATGTCCGATATGACCGTTTGACCCCGGGGGTTGTTATGTGGTGTATATATATATTTTTTGTTCTAACCTCCCGAAAAATCTTGGGACTGGAGGCCGGTCCTATATGGGTTTCACTAGAATGTGACTCAAGTCACAGATCAACTTCTTTACAAAAGGGGTCTTCGGAACCCTCATAAATAGTGAGACGAACGAACGAAGTGAGTGAGGCGAACGAACCCCTACCGGGGTTCACCACGGGAGGGGTGACGGGGTTCCACCCCGGAACCCTGGGAGTGGTGAAGTTGGTTATTACAAGCGGGTGAGGTATGCCCATTTTCAATGGGCCTGTGGGGTGTTACTAGCCGAGGGAAATCCCCATTGTCGTTGACTTGGGTCAACTCCTTTTGGGTATTTCAACGGTTGTTTGTTTTGTTCTTGGACGGAAGTCCAAGTTGGCACTTGTCCTTCCCCCCATTCCTGGCCGAAGGAACATAAGTCCTCGACGCGGAAATGATCTTGGTCTATGGCTCTCTCTGGTTCTTCACGTAAGCAGTCCATTAAAGTAGCGCAAGCTAACGATGTAGCTAAACGTACTGTTATTGAGTCCATCACTAAGGGTTTCACGGTGAAGGAGTCGCTTGCCTTGGGCAAGCGGTCGTATTCGTGGTATCAGAACGCGAAGAAGCGTGACCCGGAGTTTGGTCGCCAGGTTGAACTGGCGAAGGTGTTGTCCACTCGTGGGTCAATGGATAAGGATTTCCGTAAGACTGAAGCTGGGGAGTTTCAGGACTTTCGTCGTAAGTATTTGCAGACCGAAACCTGGCCGCATCAGCAGTGTTGGGTGGATTTGCTGGAAGGCAAGGAGCCTTCCTGGTTGCATCCTTCTTTCATTTATGAGAAGGGTCGGGCACAACGGCTGTTGGTGAATGTGCCGCCGAACCATTCCAAGTCCACGACGATCACGATTGATTATGCGACGTGGCGGATTTGTCGTGACCCGAATGTTCGTATCATCATCATTTCGAAGACTCAGGCGATGGCGAAGAAGTTCCTGTATGGGATTACTAGCCGCCTTACGCATCCTCGTTATGCGGAGTTGCAGAAGATGTTCGCCCCTGAGGGCGGGTTTAAGGCCAGTGCCGATAAGTGGGCTGCTAACCAAATCTATTTGGGTGGCGATGATAAGGATTCCGGTGAGCCTCACCCTACGGTGGAGGCTCTCGGTATTGGTGGTCAGGTTTATGGTGCTCGCGCCGATCTGATCATTTGTGATGACTGTGTAACCCTCACCAATGCTGGTGATTGGGAGAAGCAGATGGACTGGCTTCGCCAGGAGGCGTCCACACGGCTTGGGCCGAGTGGGAAATTGTTGGTGATTGGTACTCGGGTTGCTCCCCAAGACCTTTATCGGGAGTTACGAAACCCAGATCACTACACCGACAACCGTTCCCCGTGGACGTATTTTGCTCAGCCGGCAATTTTGGGTAATGCCCATAAACCGCCTGCCGAGTGGGAAACATTGTGGCCGGTGTCCGAACGCCCCTTTGAGGGGGCTGAGGATGATGACCTTCCTGATGAGGATGGGAACTTTGCCCGCTGGACTGGTCCACGATTGGCAGAGTTGCGTAACGACTTGGGGTCGTCACGCTGGGCAATGGTGTACATGCAGGCCGATGTGGCAGCTGAACCGATCTTTGACTCCATTTGTGTGCGTGGGTCGGTGGAGGGTATGCGTAAGCGTGGCCCTCTGGTGGCCGGTGCCCCCGGTTACCCGAAGAACCCTGAAGGGTTCTACATCATTTGCAGTATGGACCCGGCGATGGCCGGTGAAACGGCCACTATCGCCTATGCGGTGGACCGTGAAACGCAGAAACGGTATGTGCTGGATGTATCCATCATGCCTGCCCCCACTCCCCTGCGGATTCGGGAACTGATTCACCAATGGACAGAACTCTACAAACCGAATGAATGGGTTATCGAGTCCAATGCGTTTCAGTTGTTCCTCACCCAGGATGAAGAGATCAGGGGGTTCCTCGCTACGCGCGGTATCCCCCTGAAACCACATCACACAGGGTTCAACAAGCAGGACTCCGAGTTCGGGGTTGCCTCCCTGCAACCCCTGTTCGGGACGAAAGAAGTTAAGGGTGAGAACCAGGGCTATCGCCATTCTGGTAACAACCTGATCTCGTTGCCGGACATTCACAAGAACGAGGCTGTGAAGGCGCTCATTGAGCAACTCATCTTATGGGATCCGAATGTGAAGACGAAGCATCGTAAGCAGGATGCGGTGATGGCGTTGTGGTTTGCGGAGTTGAAAGCCAGAGAGGTGTTGTCTTCTGCCCGTAGGGGTGAGCAGTGGTTCATGGAGAACCCGTTCACGTCACAGCGTGACAGGGACAGGCGAAGTGTTATTCCGTTGGACGAGTATGCGGCCACAGGTGGGCGCATGTCCTTTCTTTAAGGTTGTCAATGACTGAGATAAGCCCGATCCTGGCGCGTTACGAGGAACTCAAAGAGCGCAACACTGCTCGTGACGTTCGCATGGCTCAGGTTGCCCAGATTCGGGCGAACAATGCCGAAGCTATCGCCCCCGGCTTGTTCTCTACCGACTGGCCGAAGTCGGTGGTTGCCAACTTTGTGGACATGGCAGCCCGCGACTTGTCCGAAGTGATTGCCCCTCTACCTGCCATCAACTGCAACACCTCCCAAGTGGCTGATGATGCGGCACGTAAGCGTGCCGATAAGCGTACCCGTATCGCTAACTACTATGTGGAAGCCTCACGGCTTCAAACACAAATGTATGCCGCCGCTGACAGGTACATCACGTACGGGTTTATGCCTATTCGCATTGAAGCGAATATGGATGAGCAACGTCCCCATATTGGGTTGGATGATCCGTGGGGTGCCTACCCGGACATTGACCGTTTCGGGAACTGTACTGCGTATGCGAAAAGGTGGCAGCTACCGGCTGGCCGTCTAGCGGCCATGTACCCGGAATACCGGGACCGCATCTTGGGTGCCGGTAAGAACTCGATCAACGGTAACTCGTTACTGGAATTGGTTCGGTGGGAGGATCACGAACAGTCGATCCTGTTCATCCCTGAACGATCCGGTCTGATACTGGCACAGATTCGCAATCCCATTGGGCGTTGCCCAGTGGTGATTGCCCAGATGCCGTCGTTTGATTCTGAAACCCGTGGACAGTTCGATGATGTTCTGTGGGTTCAGCTTGCCAGGGCCAAGATGGCGACACTCAAACTTGAGGCTGCCCAGAAGGCAGTCGAGGCACCTATTGCTTTGCCGAACGATGTGTCCCATCTGGCTATCGGTGGAGATGCCATCATTCGTTCCGCGACACCTGAGAAGGTTCGTCGCGTGGAACTGCAAGTTCCGTCCACCATCTTCGCTGAAGATCAGGCATTGGAACGGGAACTGCGTACCGGTGCCCGCTACCCGGAGGCACGTACTGGCGGCATCGACGCCAACATCATCACTGGTCGTGGCGTGCAAGCTCTCATGGGTGGCTTTGACACCCAGGTGAAGACTGCACAAACCATGTTCTCTCAAGCGTTGCAGGATGCCATTGGTATCAGCATGGAGCTTGATGAGGCTGTGTGGGGTGACACGAAGAAGGAGATTAAGGGTACGGAGAACGGGCAGTCGTACACCTTGTCTTACACGCCGAAGAAGGACATTCGTGGTGACCATACTGTCAGCGTGGATTATGGACTTATGGCGGGCCTCGACCCTAATAGAGCGTTGGTGTGGGGACTTCAGGCGCGAAGCGACAAACTCATCAGCCGTCAATTCCTTCGGAAGAACCTTCCTGTCTCGCTCAACTCGACTCTCGAAGAAGAGATGATCGACATTGAGGAAGGCCGCGATGCACTCAAGCAGGCGGTGTCTGGTTATGTGCAGGCCATTCCGGTCATGGCCCAGCAGGGCCAAGACCCCGGGGTGATCGTTCGCTCCATGTCGAAACTGATCCAGGCTCGTCGGAAGGGTAAGACGATTGAAGAAGCAGTTGAGATTGCGTTTGAACCCGAGCCTCCACCGGAACCGGAACCAGTTGAGAGTCCTGAAGCGGCGGGCGATCCTGCGGCAGCGGGTGACCCGGCGAGAGTCCCGCTCGGTATGGACGCCTCCACAGGAACCTTGCGTGGGGTGCCACTCGGACAGCAAGGTGCTCCACCTGGCGGTCGCCCAGACATGAGAACCATGTTGGCCGGTTTAACAGCTGGTGGGCAACCAAACTTACAAGCTTCCGTTTCTCGGAAGCGTACTTTCTAAACAAGGAGAAACAGTATGTCTGATCTTGGTTCACAGGGTGGAATCACAGTTGTTCCCGACGATCCGGCCAGTGATGGCGGTAACTATGGGGAGCCGTCCCGCCCGGACACTAATGCCACGTCTGTTGTTCAGCCTCCGGCGTTGCCCACATTTCCCGGTAATCCCAACAAGGCTAAGTAGTGCCTAGCGGCGGTTACCGGAAACCGGAGAAGCCTGCCGCTGTCAGTGGTCCCGGCAAGTTCAGTCAACGCACCGATGGGAAGCCCGGTGCTCAGCCGGTGCGCGCCATGACAGGTGGGCCATATGGGGAAGGGCAGGAAATGGCTGAACTTCAATCGTCTGCCCCCATGTCCGATACACAGGGGACACCGGCACCGTCCGGTGTGCCCCCTGTGTTGGCTGGTTCAGGTGTGGTTCCCATGTCTGAACCTACCCAGAACCCTGACGAACCTGTCACGTCCGGTATTGATGCCGGACCTGGTGTGGGTTCTGAAGATATGGCGACAGGTATCTCTGAAGTGTCAGAGATGCAGAAGATCAAGTCCTATTTGCCGCTGTTGCAGCGGCATGTGGACAACCCAGATGTTCCTGATTCCGTTCGGTCACTGTACCGATATGTCAGGGACTTAGCGTAGGAGACGTTGTGCCGAAGTGGATTGACAACGTGTCGGCGTTCTCTGAGGCTTTGGGGCCACAGTTCGCCCCTCTCGTATTGGGTTTGTCCGATGTTCCGTGGGAATCGGACGAACATCGTGACGGGTTCATTCAACTAATGACGACTGGTGGCGCGAATGGCGAAGCGTAAGCGCGCAAAGTCGTGGCAAGACTATGACAAGCAGGTTGCCGAGTATAAGCGGCAAACCGGCGCGTACATGGCGGATAAAGAGCGACACATCAACGCCCGTCCACAGGACGCCGCACAAACGATGTACCGCCCGGACGTAGTTAAGAACATGCGTCAAGCGCGCGGTGGTATTACCCCGTCAGTCGCAGACTGGTACAGGAACAATCCACAGCGCGCCACCCCTCCGCGTGATGAGCAGGCGCAAGAGGATGACCCTGAGGGTAATGAGGCTATTCGCAACAATGTCCTTGATGCGATTAACGGGCAACTGTTAACCCCTGAACAGCGTGACGATCAGGCCGCTATGGCGGCTGACCCTGAACTGGCCCGTCAAATCTTGGCGGAGAAGGCGGCTTCGCTTGAAGAGCAGAAGCCTGCCCTGTTGACGTTCTTGGAGAACTTGTCATCTGGCTACATGTGGGCCAACCACCAGTTGACCCATCCGTTCACTGCTGCACTCATGGCGACGAACCCTGAGGCTGAAGCTTTCGGTGATCCAAGCAAGGCGTGGGATCAGTCGGCTGCTGTCGGTTTCTTTGAAGGGGACCGCAAGCCGAAGAACCCGTACACGGGTAAGAACGCTGTGTCGTTCGGTCAAGCGGTCATGTCGAACCCTGTCACATCGGCAGCGGAGCGTGCCGCCATTCTGCCGTTGGGAATGATCCCCGGTCAGGAATACAAGACTGGCGATCCAGCGTCAGATGAAATGCAGAAGTCCTTTGAAGAGGACTTCGGCATGAAAGCAATGTCGTCGTTCATTGACTTCTCCCAACAGTCTGTTGGTGATGGACTCACCCTGGCCGCTATGGGTATGCGGATTGGTGTAGGTGCTACCCGTCTTGGTGCGGCCACATCGAAGGCTGACAAGGCTGCCCATGTGGGCAAGTTGAGCAACCTGTTGGAGGCTTCCCGCGTGAGCGGGGAGAAGAACGCACTGGGTGATTTGTCGAACTGGTTGGTGGAGCAGACGGGTTCTAAGGGTGAGGCGGCTATTCGTGCCCGCTTAAAGAAGATGGGTGCCGGGGATCGTGCCGATGTGGCACACATGTTTGCCCGTACCGATAACCGGGAGAAGATGGACCTTCTCCTGCGTGCATCGTGGAATGACAAGGAAGCGATCAAGGAGCTTCGCTCCGTTGACACTTCCGCTTACGTGGAATACCTGCGACGCAATGATGAACTTGGAAACAAGTTTGCACAGAAGGCCGCGTGGGAACCCAGTGAACCGGGTAAGACTCTCACCGAGCAAGGGTTCGATAAGGCACTGAAGGAAGACCCGAACCTTGCACCGGACTACATCCGGTCGGTAGCTGAACGTAACCCTGCCCTTGCCGCCGATTTGAACATGGCCTTATCCCCTGAACTTAATGTGGTGGGTGCTCTCGGTCAGGCGAACTTGACGAACAAGATTCGCCCCATTGCCGCCATGCAGAACAAGTCAGCTGCGAAGCTGGCCGAATCGGACTTCGGTTTCGCTAAGGGTGCCCGACTGTCCCGGTACAACGAATCCAAGTGGGCTGTGCCCATCAACGTTCTGCGTTGGCCTGCCCGTGAGAAGCCTAGTGGTGTTGTTGGAACCAAGGGTATTTCTAAGGAAGGTTCCACTGCGGAGATTGAGGCGTTCCTCAACTCTCCGAAGGTGCTGCGTGATTCTCGTTTCGCTGAACTGAAGAACAACCTCATGTCCCATTGGGGTGCGAACTCGCACCTTGATGCCAGGGCATCGGGTGCTGTGCAACATGTTGAAGCCAAAGTCATGCAGGCGATGGCTGAAGAGTATGGCAAGAAGGCTCTTGCCGCCCGTGGTTACGTGTCAGGTGATGCGAAGTACGGTGAGCGGCTACAAAGTTTCGTCAACGACAAGATGACTGCCTTCCAAGAAGTGCAGCGTATGCGTGACCGTGAACATATGACGTTCGTTGAGCGCGGGTATGCGATCAACCAGTCAGGGATTAACGGTCCTGAACTTATCAAGTCCCCGGAACTGTCGGCACATTTACGTGAATCAGTTCCGATGCTTGACATGAACTTGTTTGAGCGTCACTTGAAGCAGTCAGCGAAAGACCCTGGCTTCAAGTGGACCGCCGACGAGGCTACGAAGACTTCCCTTGGTGGGAAGGTTGTGAAACTGAATAACAGTTTCCAGTCGGTGTGGCGTCCCGCAGTGCTACTGCGTGCCGCCTACCCGATTCGTAACACGACAGAGGGCTACGCCCGTGTCCTTGGGTTTGTTGGTTTGCACAGTGTGTGGCAGGACTCGTTAGAGACTGCCGGGAACATGGCTGTCAACACTGGCCGTCGTATCGCCCGTAAGACAGGTTCGGTGAACCGGGCGAACAGGAACGTGAACGCTAAGGCCACGCTGCTTGATGAGCGTATGGGTATCTTGGCCGATCAGCGGGCGGCTGTCCAAGCGCAGACCGATGAGATTCTTCGTGTCGGTGGTGACGGGTTCGACTACGACAACCTTGTCAATGACCTGCGTGCTGGTGCCCTTGATGCCGGTGATGAGGCGTCAAGTGTTGCCCAACTCAACGGCAAACTGTCGTTTGATTTGAACACCCATCTTGATGATGTGACTCACCTGGCGGTGGGTGAGGCTGACATTGCTTCGCTGGAATCGAAGCTGTCAGCGGCTCAGGGCAAGTTTGATCGTGCCGGTACGAACCGGCACATTGGTTCAGGTGAACTGTCCAAGGCGCTGCCTGACGGTTCGGTGGCAACTGTGCCCGATGCGTTCTCCGGCAAGCTCGGAGAGGTTGCACTAGGCAAGGTTGCTAACGACGATTCGTGGGCCTACATGTCTGGTGCTGTTGCTACCCGCCGCGAAGGCGAGATGCGTAAGCGGTTGCAGGTTGTGGACGGCATGGTCACTGCCGATGACTTAGACAATTACAAGAAGGCTGTGTTCGATGCGTCGAACAAAATCTTCCGCGACAATGTGGTCACTCAGATGCGGTTGGACCCGACGAAAACGTCGGACGATTTCCTTGCCTGGTTCTATTCCAAGGCTGGTCGCTTTGAGCAGGAAGCTCAACACCAGTTCGGTCGCAACGTCACAGACCAGGCGGCAATGAAGACATGGTTTGATGCCGGTCGGGAGAACCTTCTTGCCACGTTCCCTGACGACAAGTTCCGTCAGAAGATTGCCGCCGGAACTGTTACAGAGTCCGATGTTGAACGATATGTGGCAACGGTTGGCCCCGACAACCTGCCACCTGTTATTGGTGACGTGACGTTCGATCTTCACGGTGCCACCAAAGAAGGTGGCAACTGGTGGACTAGGTTCACCCAGAAGGCGTTTCATGTCATGGGTGCCGTACCGGAAAACACATTGGTTCGTCAGCCGTACTACAAGGTTCGCTTCACGCAGTACATGGATGCGAACCTCCCTAAGCTTGATTCGGAACTGGCAGCCAATGCTGATGTGATGGCGAAGGTGACGAACGAGGCGCATCGTTATGCGCTTCGTCGTCTACGTCGAGACATTTACACCATTCAACGGCAGAAGAATCTGCCGTCGATGATTGAGAATGTGTCCCCGTTCTGGACTGCCCAGGTGAACACGGCAACGACGTGGCCCCGCATCTTTGCGGAGAAGCCTGAGTCGATTGCCGGCATTGCCCGCACCTACACGCGTATGCGTGAGGCGGGCATGATCGACGATGAGGGCTACTTCAATCCGATTCCGGGCTGGACTCCCACCGTTGGCGGGATGGACCTGAGGATTCCGTTGACGAACGTGTTATCCATGTTCGCCGGTAATCCATCGGATGCGGTTGAGGACATGCCTGGTGGTCCCCTGGTGGGGTTCTTTGCCCCGTCAGCTGGCCCACAAATGCAGGTCATCGTGTCGGAAATGCAGAAGGGTACGCCAGGGTTTAAGCAACTGGCCGATCTACTGCCGGAGGATGCCCGTAAGAAACTGTTTGAACTTGGTAACCCGATGGGTATGTCTACCGAGTTCGGTTCGTTCGACATGTTGTTGCCGTCGTGGGGGCGTCAAGCTCTTGCCGGTATTCAGGGTGAAGGTAACGGAACCTACGACGCTATGGCGGCGAAGGTGACTCAGATTGAACTAGCAAAGTTCGATCAGGGTTTGCGTACCACGATGCCGACGAAGGATGAGATTGGCACCCTAACTAATCAGGTGTTCGCTGGTCTACTGGTGGGAGCCTTCACGGCTCCTGGTGCCCCTCGGGCTGTGTCACCTGTGTCCACGATGATTGACATTTCTCGTGGCTACCAGTCGAAGTATGGATACCTGGAAGGGACTACCAAGTTCCTTGAGGTGTATGGGGAAGAGTGGGCAGCGGTCCTCGCTAGGGGAACGAAGAATCAACTCGGGTTCGGTATGCAACAGAACCAAGACACGTTGAAGTTGATTCGTGACAACCCTGCCCTGGTGGAGAAGATTGCCCAGACGGGTGACACCGAGATGGTGTCACTACTCATGGGGTCTAACCCGATGGGTGAATATGACGAGTCGGGTTCTGCCCGACGCATCATGCTGCAAACCCAGATACCTGGCTCTGACTCCAAAATGTTGGAAGCTCAAACACCGGAACAGATCATGGATGCGTTCCAGACGGAACGCGGGTGGCGGGAGTTCCGTCAACAGTATTCGGCTTGGCGTGACGCCAAGGTAGATACATGGGTGAAGAAGTATGGGTCCACAGCCGATATTCCGTCAGAGAAGTGGAAGGCATTGAAGGCTCGTCGCGAGTCCGTTATTGCTTCTATTGGTTTGACGAATGAGACGTGGGCTTCTAAGTACAACGCCACCAACGACAAGGGTCGCAAAGCATTGACTGCTTTGCGTGCCATCAGGTCGGATAAGAAGTTCTGGCCGAAGGCGTCATCTGATCCGTACTGGCAAACAGTATCCACGTTCATTGACTTGCATGACGAAACGTCTTCTGCTCTTAAGGGTGGTAAGCCGAAGAATCCGGCGCAATCGCCGGATGAGTTCTTTGCATGGAATGACAAGAACAATGCGAAGAAGGGGTACAACTTTGCCCCTTCTCAGCAGGCAAAGTTTCGGGCGAAGGTGATGAAGGAGTTCAACACTGCCGGTTCGGAACGTAACAAGCAGTGGCAGTTGGCGAAGTACAAGGCTGGTGTTGAGGAACTGCGTCGTAAGAACGTGACGTTCAACGACATGTTTGACCGCTGGTTCGGTAGCGAAGACTACGACGACAACGCTTTCTAGGAGTATCTGTGAGCCAAGCGAATAACAACTTAGGGCAGTTGGAGATACCGCCAGGGTGGCTTGAAGGCGGGAAGCCTCGACCGCCCAAGGGTCCAAAGCCGGACCAATCCTCATCATCTGGTGGTTCGTCATCTGGCGGCTCCTACGGTGGAGGCGGCGGAGGTTACGGCGGTGGCGGTGGTGGAGGCGGGGGTGGCTCTGCCGCACCCAAGACTTCCTCGAAGGCTGAAGCTCGCGCTGTCCTGTTTGCAGGGTTGGCGTCCATTCTTGGACGTAAGCCCACGAAGTCTGAGATCAACGCCTATCACAAGGCGTTGGGAATCTTTGAAACCGAGAACGCTGATGGCGGTATTTCGGCGGATATGAAAACCCAGATGATGTCGGACTGGGTGGATGATGACCCTGACCTCAAGGCGGAGCGTCGTGGCTACGAGGTTGCGACGAAGTATTTCTCTGCGTTCGCTAAGGCGATCCAATCCCCGGTGAGCATCTAGTGGCAGTGAAGAAGAAGAAGGCGACGCCTGCGGCGAAGCCAACCAAGGATGCTTTGAAGTCTGCTGACGCGAAAGCGATGGGGACTTACGAGAAGAACCACGCCGCATGGAAGAAGTCTCTGGATAAGAAGCTTGCCGCTATTAACAGAGGCAAGGGTTCTGCTGCCGCGAAGGCGAAGGCTCGTGCTGCTGTCAAGAATCAGATGGCAGGATCGAAGCCTACTAAGCCCACGATGAGTGGGGAACTAGCCCACGAGTATGGGTGGGCGCAGGCTCTCCTGTTGTCTGATCCTGGTTTGAAGAACTTGTTCGCTGAAGCAGTGAAGGGCCAGTGGTCCACGGACAGGTTCAATGCCCAACTGCAATCGACGGCCTGGTATCAACAGCACTCGGAGTCGTGGCGTAACTCGGAGACGTTACGCCTGACTGATCCCGCCTCTTGGCAGCAGGAGATTGTTCAGCGTAAGGAAAAGTTTAAGTCCACGGCGATGGAGTTCGGTGCCCGTCTTGATGACGGGGAACTCAACCAGTTGGCTGACTTGGCTGCCCGTGGCGACTGGAACGATGACCAGATCAAGCATTGGGTTGCGTCCCGTCTTGACGTGGATGAGAACGGTGGCCTGTTCGGCTTGGCCGGTAAGGCTGAGGATCAGTTGAAGGCGTTGGCCGGTGCCAACGGCATCTCAATGTCACCGGACTGGTATCAGCAGAAGGCGCGCAGTGTGCTCATGGATGACGCTGACATTACTGAGTTTGAGGGTTTGATTCGTGAGCAGGCCGCTATGACGTATGGCGGTTGGGCTGACCGTATTCGTGCCGGTGAGAATGTTCGTGACCTTGCCAGTCCGTATGTGCAGTCCATGTCTCGGGTGCTTGAGATACCTGAGAACAATGTGTCCTTGCAAGACCCAACTTTGCGTAAGGCGATCACTAACACGACGCAGACAGGTGACCCTGCCGTGTCACCTCTCTGGCAGTTTGAGAAAGACCTTCGTTCGGATACCCGTTGGAAGACGACGAAGAACGCTCAGCAGACTGCTGCTGAGTCCGGCATGGATGTATTGAAGCAGTGGGGGTTGGTGAAGTAATGGCCCTTGAGAATCAGAACACTTATGACTATGTGCGGCAGCAGTTCGCACAGTTCGGGCTTGAGTCCCTGTTTGGTCAGTTGGAATCCATCTGGCAGGAAGGGTTCACTCAGCAGGACACTGCTGTCATCTTGTCCCGCCTGTCTCAGACGAACGAGTACAAGCAACGCTTTTCGGCCAATGAGTCCCGCAAGAAGCAGGGTTTAGCGGAGCTAACCCCTGGCGAGTATGTGCAACTGGAAACCCAGTACCGGGATTTGACGAAGACTGCGGGCCTTGCCCGCTATTTCACTGGTGATGATTTCACGAAGTGGATTGAGAATGATGTGTCTCCGATGGAGGCACAGCAACGGGTTGCTACTGCGAAGCGTGCAGCTGAGCAGGTTGATCCTGCTTACAAGCAGGCGATGACGGACATGTATGGGGTGGACTCTGATGGTCTTGCCGCCTACTTCCTGAACCCTGAACGTACTACTGCTGTGCTTGAGGCACAGCACAATGCTGCTGTCATTAAGGGCACTGCCTCCAACTTCAAGGTTGGTATTGATGCCGGTACGGCTGAACTGCTGGCCGGTCAGGGCGTTGGTGGGCAGGAAGCCCAGCAGGGCTTCAGTCGTGTATCTGATCAGCGTGATGCTGCTGGCCGTCTCGGTGCTTTGTACAACTCGGACATTTCACAGGATGATCTTGTGAAGGAACAGTTCGGTATGGCTGGCGGTACTGATGTGACAGCTAAGAAGAAGAAACTTGCTTCTCAGGAACGTGCCGCTTTCAGCGGTAGTTCCGGTATCGCTCAGGGCTCGTTGAGTCAGAAGAAGCAAGCCATCTAAGTTTTGACACTGATGTATGCAGATCGTCTTATCTGTGCACACTGAACACTTTGCGGGGTTTTCATACTGCACTTTGCAGTTTCCGTTTCCCGAAACTGCATGTTTCGCATAGTGCGAAACACTGCTTTTGGATAAACACAAATGCCCCAGGGACTTGATCCCTGGCCCGACGTGCGCGATGAGAGCGGTGTAGCCCACGGGCAGCCCTCTTGCGTCCCACCGCGCACGTTTCTGTGCCCATAGCTCAACTGGTAGAGCAGCGGTCTCCAAAACCGTATGTCGAGGTTCAAGTCCTTGTGGGTATGCAGTGCGACCGACACCTCTCACTGAGTAAGTGTCGTAGCGCAGGCCGAGCGGAGAGTTCGGAGATCACCTGACGCTAGACCCCGCTGCGGGGGGCCGTTTTCAAGACGCAGACACAGCTACACCGAGTGCGCGCTTAGGTGTAGCCAACCGTTGCAACCCGAATGGTCGGGAACTGGCTGTAACCCAGTCGCCATTGGCACACGAGGTTCGATTCCTTGGCAACGGACTCCACGACAGACCGACCGGCCCTGTCGTGCGTATGAAGGCCGGTAGCAACAGCCACCACAACACGCCCCGTTTTGTGGTGAGGGTTGCGTAACACAGAAAAGGTACGGGTGTAACCACCATGAGTAATTTCGACCTGGATGACTGGGACGACGAAGAAGAAGAAACCTCCACTGGTCCTGCGAATCTTCGCAAGGCTCTCAAGGATGCTCAACGAAAGTTGAAGGCAGCCGAACAACAGTTGGCTGACCAAGGCAAGACGATCCGTAAGCGCACCATTGGTGACGCTATTGCAGCCAAGGGACTTAATCCCAAGTTGGCTGCTCTTGTGCCATCTGACATTGAATCGACTGAAGAGGCGATCAATGCATGGGTGGAAGAGTTCGCTGATGTGTTCACACCTGCGAGTGTGGGCAAGGAATCCGAGGGTGGCTCCGAGGGTTCCGAAGGACAGGTCGCCAACCAGTCCTTCTACACCGAAGAAGAACTCGCTGCACAAGGGATCATCAACCGCGCTAACGGCGGTCATGCCGCACCTCCGGGGAGTGAAGCCTCAACTTTTGAAAAGTTGCAGTCGGCTTCAAGCATGGAAGAGATTCTTCAAATTGCTCAGGGTGGGTAGCAAATAACCCCTATCCCATCTAGCAAGACAAGGAGGTGATGTTGGTGACTAACTACTACTCCACCACGGCGGATATTACTGGCCCCCCGGTAGGTACTGGTACATCCAACCTCATCACTACAGCTTACGACAAGATGGTCGGCTTTGCGTTGCGTTCGGAACCACAGTTCCGCGCGTTGATTTCAAAGCGTCCAGCTGATGTGAGCCATGCAGGTTCCGTTGTTCGACTTCAGAAGTATGCAGACCTTACGGCTGTATCTTCGGCTCTCACTGAGAACGTTGACCCTGACTCGGTTGCCATCGGCAACACGAGCTATGTGGACATCACTCTCGCTGAGTACGGCAACTCGGTCTTGACGACTGAGAAGTTGGCTCTTGAGTCGCTGTCGGCTATTGATCCTGCTGTCGCCAACCTGGTTGCATTCAACATGCGTGACAGCCTGGACTCCCTTGTCCAGACTGTGATGCGTGGCAACCTGCGTCGCGTGAAGAACATTGCAGGCACTCTGACTGCTGTCACTGACGGAACCGCCACGGTGTCCGGCATTGATGCGGCGGACAAGATCACGTCTGCCTATGTTCGCTACGTGGTGTCGAAGCTGCGTGCAGCGTCGGCGCAGACGATTGGTGGCAAGTTCGTCGGGTACGTTCACCCAGATGTTTCGCACGATCTTCGTGCCGAGACGGGTGCTGCTGGTTGGCGCGACATTCACAACTACTCCGGTGCAACAGCAGTGTGGGCGGGTGAAATTGGCGAATATGAAGGCGTCCGTTTCATTGAAACCCCGCGCTGCTACCAGGCAACTGATGGTGAAAGCTCCGCGAAGGTTTCGCGTAGCTACATCCTTGGGGCTGAGGCTTTGGCTGAGGCTGTCGGTCGTGAGCCGGGTGTTGTTGTTGGCCCAGTCACGGACAAGTTGATGCGTTTCCGACCTGTTGGTTGGAAGGCACTGCTTGGTTGGGGCATTTACCGCCAGGAAGCTATCTGGCAACTCAACCACGGAACAACTTACTAACAGTAAGTAACTTCCGTTGTGCCCTGTCCCTACCCCCCAACTCCGGGGTAGGGGCGGGGTACACCCACTGGAGGACGAATGGAACTGACGGCGGCACTGAACGCTATTGCTGGCACTACTGGGCTGGAAGCCCAGGGTGCAGCGAATGTGATTGCCGGTACCACTGACCGCGACCTTGTTGCGGCCTTGAACATTGTTGCTGGCAACACCACTTATATCGAGTTGCAGGGTGTGTTGAATCAGCTTGCTGGTTCTTCTGGTCTTGGCTTGAACGCTGCCGCTACCGCCTGGTACGAATCAATCTAGGGACAACGCTATGGCTCGCACTCTTACCGGTACATATTTGAAGCCTGACGGTTCCCCTGAACGCGGCAAGGTGCTTCTTGCACCTGCCGTCGCCATCAGTTCTTCTAGCTCCACAGTCCTACCAACGCCTTCGAGTGTTCGACTGGATTCCTCTGGGTCTTTCTCGATTGCCTTGGAGGCAACCGACGATGCCTCATGGGCACCCGATGGGTGGACATGGAAGATCGTTGAAAAGATTGAGGGCGGTCGTACTTTCTATTTTGAGCTACCTGAGGATGACGGCGGTGACATTGATCTTGCTGATGTAACTCCCTTGTATACACCTCCTGCGGTGGTGTCCTTTGCTGGCCCCCGTGGTTTGACCGGTACGACTGGTGCTACTGGCCCGACAGGGCCAACAGGTGACACCGGACCGGCAGGGCCCACAGGACCAACCGGACCGACAGGCCCGGCAGCTGACACGTCGGCGCTACTGGTCAAAGCCAATAACCTCAGCGACCTCACCAGCGCATCAACGGCCAGGACAAATCTCGGCCTCGGCACCGCAGCAGTCGCGGACACCGGCACCGGCGCGGCTAACGTCATCCTCGGCAACGACGCCCGGCTGACGGACACGCGCACACCGACCGCCGCGAGCATCGTGGACGCCATGATTGCCACGACGCTAAGCCCGAGCAAGATCACGGGCACGGCAGCGATCCTCGGGGCGAACACGTTTACGGCGGCGCAAACGATCCAGGGCGGGCTTACTCTCGGGTCAGGTGCCGCCGTCTCAACAACCACAATTCTGTCAGTCGGTGGCGGATCAAACTCAGGCAAGGGCGCTTACCTCAAGTTCTTGACAGATGGCGCGGACACCGATTACATCGGCCACGACCGGGCGATCAACGGCGGGACGAGTAACGACCTACTGCTCTACGCGGGGACTGCACTAAAGGTGCAGCGGGGGGCAGTTACGTTGGCCCGGTTCTACACGAATAACACTTTCACCCCATACAGCGCATCTGGTGTTCCCGTCATCGCCAAGGGCTATTCGGCGCAATCCGCCAACCTGTTTGAGGCCCAGACAAGCGCCGCCGCTGTCGTCGCCTCCATTAGCGCAGCAGGGTTGGGCACGTTTGCCGGTGTTGCCTCCACAACCGGGACGTTCAGTAGTGACGTATCGGTTGGCGCAGGTTCCGCAGCGGTGGACAGCTTGCTGACTATCAACGGCGGCACGAACACCGGCAAGGGCGGCGCAATCGCGTTCAAGCGAGGCGGCTCGTCCAAGGGCTATCTCGGTACACGGTCGTTCGTCATCGGCGGCAGCACCAATGACATTTCCTTGATCTCATATGCCGACCTGACGCTGGGCATCGGCAGCGTGATTCTCATGGCTATGTCGAGCAGCGCTAACACGCTCAACGCATACAGCTCTACTGCGATACCCGTTGTGGCAAAGGGCTTTTCAGCGCAGACCGCAAACTTGCAGGAATGGCAGAACAGTTCTGGTACTGCCCTTGCTTCTATTAGTGCAGCAGGGCTGCTCCGCTGGAGCACAGCGGGAAACGAACAAACAACTGTCGGTGCCGCCGGTGGAGCATCCGCGCTACCCGCGACACCCACGAAATACCTGAAAGTCGTGGACTCGACCGGGGCCACGCTCGTCATTCCCGCCTACGCCGCCGCATAAGGAGCACTCAATGGCAAAGCAATTCGATCCATCCTCAATCCTGTCCGATGACGAAAAGGCCGCCATCGTCAATCAACGCGCGAAGCAGTGGGCAGCGGAAGCGTTCAGCCATCAACTGAACCGTGAGGCACTGCTGGAAGCAGACCCTCAGGCTGACACTTCCGACATTGATGCAGCACTGGCAACACTGAGTGTTGCTGTTGAACGGGTTGTCACTAAGTCGGAGCAACTGTCTGCTGAACGTGTGGTGGTCAAGTGACTACTCGCAATGTGTCTGGTACATACGAGAAGGCTGATGGGTCTGCTGAGAAGGGACGCATCCTTCTCTCACCATCAGTGGCAGTCCACTCATCCGATGTGATTCGTCTACCGAATCCCATCAGCGTCCGTCTGGATTCGACAGGTTCTTTCGCTGTCGATCTGACGTGTACTGATGATCCTGATTGGTCACCTGAGGGCTGGGCCTGGAAGGTGACGGAGAAGGTTGAAGGTGGTCGCACCTTCTACTTCGAGTTGCCTGAAGGCGAGGATGTAAACCTTGCCGACCTGGCACCACTGGCATCAGCACCGCCCTTGTACTCGACCACCCCTTCAGGTGGTGGAGGTGGTTCCTCCACCGACGCCACGAAGCTGTCCATCACTAGCAACCTCAGCGACTTGGCTGATGCTGCCACTGCTCGTACTAACTTGGGGCTCGGCAATGCGGCAGTGAAGAACGTTGGTACGGGCAGCACTCAGGTTGCTGCCGGGAACCACACTCACACTGCCGCAGACATTTCCGATCTGCCCACTGCCTCCATTGAGAACGAGGCGTATTGGGATGGCGACTCTTGGCCTACTCGGCCAACTGTTGCAGCCGGTGTCTCGGTGATGTGGCTGTCCTTGCAGGACACTGCCGCCACTCCACCTTCGGGTGCCTCTGTGGGTGACCGCTGGTACAGGGCACCTGGGTCTACGTTCTAATGCCCGCCGAACTGTGGACATTGGAGGGTGACGGTAACTGGCGTACAGAATACGGTACGCCTTACAACACCCGAGACAACCTTGTGTACGGGACGTACCGTCCCGATGCCAGCACGACAGGCATCTTGTCTGAGCGTGCCGACCTGACAGTTGTTGTCGGTGACTACCAGACAACCTCGTCTAACGAACTGCATGAGGGCAAATGGTTCAAAGGCAAGATCACCGTTAAGCATCCCGGTTGTGTGTTCAAGAACTGTTTGATTACTGGCGACACGGCTGGGCCTTCGTCGCCATCATATTCAGCTATCACAAACTTTGACCGTCTCACCACTAAGACGATCATTGAAGACTGCACGATTGAGGCCAGTGTTGCTTCAGTGTATTCCGGTAACGGAATCCACGGCAAAGACTACGAACTGTACCGCTGTGACATCAGCGGTTGGGTTGACGGCATTGGCATGTATGACCGCAACTGCATTGCCAAGGGCAACTGGGTTCACGGCTTGACGTACTGGTCGTGGGATCCGTCCCATTCGGATGGTTCCCACAATGACGGTATCCAAGTTCATGGTGGCGACAACTTCGAGATTGTTGGTAACAGTCTTGAAGGTGGCTACAAGATCAATGCTTGCATCATGGTCACCCAGGACACGGCACCTACATCGAACTTGACCATTGACCAGAACTGGTTGACCTCCGCCTACACCCCTGTCACTTCAGCTACCGCTGTCGGGTTGAACGTGTCGAACTCTGGGTCAGGTGGCGGTGGTGCCGCCATGACTGACGTGACCATCACCAACAACTTGTTCTCCAATTCATCGAACTTCCGTGTCAACTGGTCGGCACTTGTTGATTCCTCCACTCGTAGTGCGGCAACCATTTCCCACAACTACAACCTTGGCACTACGACGTTGAGCAAGGGATT
>OFRC01000170.1_pt1 | contig 19052 bp, 29 predicted proteins | sample 1543051 | NCBI WGS metagenome assembly OFRC01 (sample SAMN07774231, study PRJEB24372) | wastewater metagenome
ATAATAAATATACTTAATGGAATGAAAGGCTAACAATATGGACGAACTAAAAACAAAGCAAAAAATCAGAGATCTAAAAACAAAAGCTGACTTTAAAATGGTTTCCGTTAAGATAACTAATAAGCAGTATAAGTATATGAAAGCTCATGGTTTAAACATGAGCAAACTTTTAAGAATGTCTATAGACGAATTAATGAAATAAAGGAGAGCTTATGAACAAGGTAGTTTTAAACAAGATCATCAAAAAAATGGCTGAAAAACAAAATGCTAAATCTAAGCTAAACGCCGGAGCTTTGAGAGAAAGCGCTTCACTGTTTATTAAAGCAGTTTTAGAGCTTTCAAATGAAGAAAAGCTTGCGCTAGTTTCAAAAATAACAAAATGAGCCTTTGCCTTACGATTTACTATGGCCAGTACGTTTTGATAAACGACACAAAGATTTATATTGAAAAGTATAATCACAAGGCTTGTCGTGTAAAATTTGAAGCGCCAAAAGATACAATTATCAAAAGGGAAGGTCTGGAAAACAACGTGGATAAAGTGACATATAATCAATTCTTAAAGCTTTCTGAACAGGAACGAGAGTTTTATATCGTAAACATTAGATCTAAAATGGAATATTATCTGGCCGCAGGAAAGCACTTGACAGAAGCCCAAGGTCTTGTTTCTAACGATTTAAGACTAAGTGGTAGAGTAATCATTGAAATTACTAACTCGATGAAATACAACAATCGTAAAGCATGGCTGAAAAAATAATGTCAAAATTTAAAGACCTGTCAGGAATAAGATTTAATAAATGGACTGTTTTACATAGAGTATTACACCAATCAAAGTCTGTAAAATATTCTTGCTTGTGCGATTGTGGATGCGTCCATATTGTTCAAAGTGGCCACCTTAAAAGTGGAGCATCAAAAAAATGCTTAAAGTGTAGCAGGTCAGAAATAAAGCATGGTTTGACGAAAACACCTGAATATCACGCTTGGATTGCTATTAAAAGCAGATGTTACAATAAAAAAGATAAAAGATATAAGTATTATGGAGAAAAAGGCGTCACGATAAGCGAAAACTGGATAGATTCTTTTGAAACATTTCTTAAAGATATGGGAAGTAGGCCAAGTAAAAAACATTCTCTTGATAGAATAGATTGTAGCGCAGAATATTCTAAAAATAATTGCAGGTGGACAGTTTCATCTGTTCAAGCTCTTAATAAAAGAGAAAGAGAAAACACTGGGATTAGATTTTTAAATGGATTGTGGAGAGCTAGAATTACAATAAATTATAAGGAAATAGGGCTAGGTTCGTTTTCTACAAAACAAGAAGCTAAATCTGCATACCAACAATATAAAAACAATGTTATTGAGAATATAATAAAGGAGAATTTATGATTTTAGATGCTAACGGACAACACATTTCAGAGGAACCAGTTGATTGCATGGTAGGAACAGAAATGCTTGGAATCCTGGTTTCATGCAAGATTGAAAAAGACGATTTGATTTATAGACTGAAGCTAAATTTTGGCTCTACAACTTACGAAACTAGAGTTCCTTATCATGAATTTAATGAGGAAGTGAAGAAAACTGTCTGGAAAGATATGTTGACTCAAGCTTTCACAAACCATGAGATAGGCAGAAATCAGCGCGGCATTATTGCAGATTTAAAGCAGAGTTAGAACTTTCTTATTAACCAATACTTTTTTAGGTAAACTATCCAAAAGGAACTTAACAGATGAATCTCGATTTTGACGAAGTAAAGCCCAACCTTGATACAATTCATCAATTGCTTCAGGACTATCAACAACAGCTCCAAAACCGCCCTGACGAATCACTCGCTCAAGAAATTGCCTTTGCTCAAGTCTGCAAACTTTTCCTTTCTTTTGAGCTTTTAGTTCTATGGCTACGAAAAAGCCATAGGGATCAAGTCCAACCAGATCAGCGCAACCTTTTACTATGCCTTGATTTTTTACATAGCGATTTGATGACTCTGAGAACTGTCCTTTTGAATCAAAAACCCAAAGGACGATGTTTTGACGAAATGCCCACGCCATAATTTGCTCTTCAACTTGTTTTTCTGGTGATTTCATTTTGTTTTAAAAACAATATCAAGGTCTGGACAACCTAAATAATCAATCGGTAAAATGTCCTTGTTCGCAGGGACGTTGATTAGAAAGCTTGGATCATGTTGGTTGTAACAAACAAATGGTATCTCTGAGCAATACATTTTTTCATTTTTTCTATCGAATGAATAATCGTAATTAAGGCCAACAAGAGCCTTGTATGAAACACTGGCTTTTTCAGCTAACTCTTTGTTCTTGTGTCTTAAGCAAAAGAAATCGTTTTTCTTCCAAAGCCACTCCTTGAGTGGAACAACCCTAACACCGCCAAGGTTAACACCATTTACAAACTTATCACCTACAGCTTCGACCACCTGCTTGTCATCTGTGAGCATTGCTATGTGATCGTACTCGCCTTTAATAAATATTGAAGTGACTCGGCCTGTTTCGTAAGATCCTAGAATGTCACCTGGTTTACACAGATCATAATATCTTTGGATATCAACTTCTGTGAAATCGTTTTCAGTGTATCCAATTCTTTGAATGAAGACTTGAAAAGGCTTAAAGAAGTTAAGGATTAGGTGTTTTAGTTTGAGCATTTTTACAATCTGCCTTTATTTTTGCTTGTTCCCTTGAATAATCTTTTCTAGTCAAACAAACGAGTCCGTCTAAACTTGGATCATCATAAGCAATAGGAGGCGCGTCTTTTAGTTCTAATTCACAAGTTTCTTTGTTAACTGCTGCAACTTCATATCGATTGTAGACTTTGTTTTTTAAGTCTAGAGAATGAATTGTTGACTTTCCACAGCTACTTAATGAAATCCCTATCAGCATCACGACGCTGCTCTGGTGTAGTTTCTGGATTGTTAATGATCGCATCATACTCTTTAAGTCTTTGTTCTGCTTTAATTCTCTCATTAACAGCAACCCCTAATTTTTTAAGTGTGTTGATAACTAATTTTACTGCAAGTTTAGCAGCCCAGAGTTTAAATCCTCTGAAGCCGCTAATTGCCTGAAGCGCATACTGTTTTATGTATTCAATAAACGCATCATACATATATTAAAGTGCTTCGATCTGTTTTAAGATTTCAGCTTTTAAAGGAGCTTCTAAAGCAGCCAATAAAACATCATCAATTGGAGTAGCTGATTCTTTAACTACTTTTTCTAAAGCAGGAAAAGCAACAACAGTGATTAATTCTGCAGCCATTGCCTTACCATGTTTTTTTAATACTTCTAAAGCTTGTGCTTGTACTTCTGACATAAATTCTCCTTGTTTAAATAAATTCTTTGTGAATTTATTGTTATAATTAATGAAATTATTTTCCGTTCTTTTTACCGAGTAAGTCAATCAATGCAGCAACGTCGCCAACTGCTGTATAGTTCAATGGATCAAGCCCTTCAGTTGTCACCGCTTTGACAGCTTCAGACGAAAGTCCAGGAGATCCAACACCAGCGCCAAGATCTAATTGAGATGCTAAATACTTTGCAGCAGGTTCAGAAATTTCCCTTTGACTATCTTTATAAGCCGAATACATTTCTTTTAATGTGCTAACTGGATTGATTTCAACACCAGCAGCACCTATTGGAGCAAATGCAGACATAAGACCTTTTTTGTTTTTAAAATCGGCAAAGACTGATTTCACGTTTTCTTCTGGATTTATGACCATTGTATTGTCGTGCGGTAAATTAACTCTATTTATATTAATGTCATTTAATAATTTAGAAAGTTCTTCAGCAGGAATATGTGTTCTTGCTCCATCCATAAGATGATAATTATCCTCAGACCTTTTAATATCATTAATAACATGATCCATTTGTATGCTTGGATATTGTTTTTTGACTTCTTTATATTTTTCTAATACTTTTGCTTTAAATTCAGGATTCAACTCATCTCTAATTATATCTAAGTCAGGCTTTTTTAAAAAAACTGGATAAGTTGTTTGCCCCCATTCTTTATTATAACCAGGCACGTCTGTTGCTCTCCAAGGAGAATTTGGATTTTCAGCCATGTTTTTAGCGCTCAAAAGCTCTTCTTTTTTCTTCATGCTGTAAGTTTGAGATTCCGAAGGATCCTTTGTAAAATAAACCCCTTTTCCAAAAATACCGTCTGAAGCTTTAAACTCATTTCCACCTTTTCCAATATCTGAACGAGTAGAACCATGTAAATAAACTTCAGATGTGTCAAATCCCATTTCTTCAGCTCTTTTTAATTTTGCCGCAAGCTCTGGATTTTCTTTTGCTGCTTTCAAAAGGCCTTCCAAAAATGACATTCTGCTCATAATTTCCTTTAGTCCTGCATGATTTTCTTTTTTAACATTTCAAGCCTAGCTAAATAATCGTCCTCTTGAATTTCATCAAATGGAACAATTTCAACTTCTTCAGACTCGCCCTTTGGATTTTCAAACAATTTCTTTCTTTCGTTTGATCTTAAAATCTCAGGAGCAACATAAGAAGGATCATTTATTCTTCGCTTATATTCTTCTTGAGCTTTTTCAAGTGCTGTTTTCATTATTTACCCTTAATTAATCTGCGCTCTTGGTTAACTCTCTCAGCTTTTTGAGTCAGTGTTTCTTTTGCCTGACTGTAAAGTTCTGGCATCATAGCTTGAACAGACTCAGAGCCAATTCTAGCAGGAGTAACTCCAATTTTTGAAGCGCCTTGTTGAACTGCTGCCTTCATTCCTAAAGTTGTTTTAATACCGATTGGAGTAAACGGAAGACCAGTTGTTAAACCCAAAATAGCTCCAGGCATATTTCCAGACCTTAACTCATTTAATCCAAATCCACCGCTAACCATTAAAGGAGCCAGAGAGGATCCAGTTTTTTCTCCTGGAAGGATTCCAGCATTTCCAAAATATTGAGCTGCTGCAAGATCCTGCATTTGTGGCAAGTATGACTTTCCGATGGTATCTTGAAATTTTTCTAAATTTCTGATTGCCATTTTGTTTTCACCAGTTCCAGCTCCTATCATAGAATTATAAGGCTTTTCTGCTGTGATCATGTTTTTATTAATTTGTTTACCTGATCTGTGAAGTCTTGAAAGCTGTGCATTTGCCTCTTGAATCTCTGGAGCTACCTTTTGAACTGCTGCTCTAGTTTTTGAAGCTGCTCTTTGTAAAACAACATCAACCAAGTCTTTTCGTTTTAAAGCCATTCCATCTGCAGTATAGTCTGCAAGATTTTGAAGCCTTTGAGCCAATTGTTGCGCTTGATTTGCTGTCACTTCACCATAAGGACCAAATTTAGGAGGATTAGGCAATTGAGCCATCATACCGAGCTGATCTTGATTTCCTTTTCCTAGTTCATTCATAGAAATATTTTTTGATCTGTCGCCTAAAAAAAGATTTTGATTTAAACCTAAAAGATCATCACCACCAGCAGGATTGAATTGGCCCTCTGGTCTAGTCGGTAACTGTGGCAAAGCCCACTGCATAGGTTCATTGTTTTGAGCTGCTCTAGCCGCTTCTTTTTCATATAAATCTAAATCCTTAAGATATTTTTCAACAACTGCAGCATCATCTTTTGGTCTGTCAATAATTGAATCGATAACATCAATTTCTTTTTGAAGTCTTGCGCTCCATTCAGGATTAATTCTTGGATCAATTCGTTTTTGAGCATCAACTAAAGTCGCTTTGACTGATTTAATATCAACAGGAACATTTCCTTTTTCTCTTAAAGCATCATAGATTTTTGCATTTTGAGAAGTTTTGAATGTTTTTATATCGTTCTGGATACCTTCGCGAATAACGTCTGCGCGCTCTGCAACGTCTGAAATTTCATTCACTTGGTTATATCTAGAACCCATTGTTTCCATAACTGTTTCAGGGATTTTTGAGATTCCACCAGCTACTTTGTTATAAACTTTTCCTACGCCTTTCATTGCAAAGTTTGCAATAGGAGCAATAATTTTTTCACCAGTTAAGTTTCCAACAACATCATAAGCGCCTTCTTTTGGAAGCTCCATTAGCTTTTCTTCCATAGGCTTTTGAGGCTCATTAAAAAAGTTTTCCTCGATTAATGTCTGCGCTGCTTTTCCTGCCATAGCTCCCAAAGCCGAACCTGTCATAGCACCAAGGCCCAAAGTAGGTCCTCCGGCTATTACAGCACCAGCAAGAGAGCCGGCCATTGGAAGTGTATTTGTTGCGCCCTTTGCTAAAGCTCGGCCCGTACTCATTTGTTTAGGATCGTTTCCTGATAGATACAAATCAGGATCAAACTCTTCCAGCTCTTTTTCTTTTAAATACTCATCTGGATTAAATTCAGCCATTATTTAGCTCCTAGTTTTTTTAAAATTAATGCAGCCCTAGGATCATTTGCATTTTTCTTAGCCCAGTCTAAAGCTTGCTGATCTTTTATTGTCATTTGTTTTGGAATAGACTTTGTTTCACTTGGTAATACATTTTTGGGATTAGCTCCATAATTACCAGCTAGCATGTTGTAGTCTTTTTCTCTTTGAGAGACTAAGGTTTGTTGTGCATTATATAGATTTCTAGCTTGATTTAAAAAGTCTTCACGCTGCTTTTCATTTAAAAACATACCGTCTCTAAGCTTATTAAATTGATTTCTGATCATATCAGGAACATTTGCCGCATTTTTAGCAGTTGCGTATTCTGTTTCTCGAACCGTTGAACCAGGATCTAACATTTTCATGTAACTAAAAACTAAAGAAATGTCTCCAGCAGGACTTGGATTTTTTGAGCTAGATTCAATTTTTTTGTAAGCCACTGTCATATCTCTAAAGTCTTTAACTTCCGGCAATCCCTCAAATTCTTTTCTTAATGCTGTTGCATCTTTTAAAGCCTGACCTGTTGCCATGATTCCGGCTCTTTTTGTCTTGTTAGCTTCTCGCATTGGAAGCGTCTCAAGGTCTGCCGTTTTTCCTGCTGCTGTTGTTGTAGCTGTCAAAATTTCTTTTCCTGCTGCATTGGCCTGACTTGTAGCTTCAGAAGCATCTTTTTGATTAACAGTAATAGGAAGTTTCAAACCCTCAATAACAGCACGAGCCTGATCTGTTGACAGCTTTTGATCATTTAGCCATCTGTCGGCATAAGCTTTATCTAATTTTGCAAGCTTTTCATACTTGTCAGCAACAGCCTTGTTTCTTGTGTTAACTTGGTCTACTTCTTCTTTTCTGTAAGTCTCGTAAAGATTTCGACCTTGTTTTTGAGCTTCTGGAGCAGCAAGAGCCGCAGACTCTCCACCAAGAACACCAGCAAGACCTGGACTAAAGGCTAGAATTGCTTCTGCAAGCATACTTCGCTCTGGAGCTTTTTCAGGAGCTTCAGCCTTAGTTTTTTGGTTTTCTAAAGCATTACTTAACCAGTCTGGAGTTTTATATGGCTCTCGGCCCTTTCTTAAGTCTTCAACAGCTTGTAAGTATGAAATTTCAGCTTTCTTTTGTGCTTCGTATGCCTGTTGAGCATTTTGTGACAAATTAGACTTGTCTTCTTGTCTTGCTTCAATGGCTCTGTTTGCATTTTCCATGTAAGGCTCTGTTTGTTTTAGTTCAAACTTGTAATCCGAAGGCATTTCAATAGGCCTTACTTTAGCAGGAGCTTCGATCGCAGTTGTGTCTTGAGTTGTGATTCCAGGAACCGTTGGAACCTGAGCTATTGAAGGATATTTTGCAAGCATATCCAATTCTTTGTCAGATAATTTTTTAACTTGTTCAGAAAGCTTGTCGATATATTCATAAGCCATGATTAACCTCTATTGAGTGTTCTAGATAAATTTCATTTTTTATAATTCTAATCCCGACAATCTTAAAACCAGCTTTCATGGCCATTTTAAGCATTGTGAAATTATCGTTCTTAATTAATGTTGTGATGTAAAGGTATTCTTTTTTTAAGGCCTCAATCAAAGTCGTGTAAGCTTTTAAATTAATAAAAAGACCTTTGTCTATAGCTCCACCGTATTGCATATAAACGTGAGTTTTGTCTAAAATTCTAAAAGTGCAATATCCTAGCGTTGATTCTCCATCAACCAAAGAACAAGCAAAGTCTATGTTTTCAATCTCTGAAAACTCTTTGTTAGAAAAAATCATCCCATGAAAGTAGGGACTAATGTTTTTCCATTGTTCTTTACTGATGAAATTTACAATCATTATTTTTTTCCACCCGAACTGTTTGCAGCACGAGCAGCAGCCGCGGCCTTATCGGCAGATCCTAAAGAAGCCATGCCTAAAGTATAACCAGCCTCACCTAGTTTTTGCCTGAATAAGAAGTCTTGAAGATCGCCTTGGCCCTGACGAACCATTTGGCCCTCATCTAAAAGCATTTTTCTTTCCGTATCTCCTGCGGCTCTTTGTTGCTGAACATTTTGAGCTCCTTGAACAGCAGCAGCACGAGCGCCACCAACACCGCCACGAGCAAGCCCTGATTTAGTTTGCTGTAAAGACTTTAATCTTTGAGCATCTAATTCATTTCTAGAAAGATTTCTTAAGGCAGAAAGCTCTTCTCCAGAGTACCCTTTAGCAAGCTCTCTGCGCTTTGCCTCAAGTTCCTTCATTCGAGGATCATTTGTGAACTCTTTTTTCCCAAGCATTGAGCCTAGGTTCATGTCTGACAAACGATTTACTGTATCTTGATTAATTTGGTAGCCGCCTCTTAAGACATTGTCTATTGAAGCCTGAGAAGGCCCTTCTGCTGGAGCTGGGTTTTCTTTTTCTTTAATGCGCTTAAGCTCATCATAATATGTGCTCATTTTTAACCTACCTTGGTAATTTTAAAATATAAGTTTTGGATTTTGTGCCCTGCTGCTGTGGATACACCACTAAATCCTACACCAGTATCGGCCGTTAAATCAGCAAAAAAAGCTGCTGCAGGCTCAACATCCGTTGGAGTTAGGCCAGAATAGATGATTGCTGTGTTGTTGGGTATCTGTTGACCAAGTTGATTAACCACAGTCACTATTGCCGTTGCAGCAGTAAGCAAAGTGTTTGTGAAACCTGCGCCATATTCTATGAAATATTTTCCTTTAAGCTCTGGGTAATAAAAGCCGTTTTCTATGCGACCATAAGGAAGGACTGACTGGCTTAAATCAAAATTTTTTGTTTCATTTTCAACAACTGTTGAGCTTTTTCCATAAATAAAAACTTGATTGTTAAAATTCTGATAATAACTTGTCAAAGATCCAACAAGAGATATGAACTTATTTAAATCCCTGATGTTTTGCTTAAACTCTGTGTTTAAGTATTCGTCTGGTTTTAAGTTATTTCTGTACTCTCTGAGCTTAATCATTATTGTCTCGGCTCATTTGTGTCGTAAATTGGAGCAAATTCAACTTCCCAACCCTGCAAACGAACATAATCATTTACAACATTGTTTTCTATACCCCAAGATAGCGCAGAAACTTTAGGAAGGTTCCCATTGACGTAGTTTTTTACAGTTTTTTTGTTAGCCTCTGGTGCAAAATACAAGTTATTAAAAAGAGATAAAGCTGTTTCTAAGTAATTTGCATATTGAATAACATTAACCGTAAATCCACCCTGAATTGAATTAAGCCACAATCCAAAGAAAGTTTTGTCAATCGTAGGATAGCCGAAGTTGATCCAAGCCGTATTAAACACAAAATTGATTGCTGTAACGTGGTCTGAAAAATCATATTTAGTATTTGTGGTTTTCATTTTCCACATTCTTGAATCAATTAGATACACATTAGAATTAGCATCGCACAAAAGATCTTTAGTCGTAAACCGATCCCATAAATACCAACAATTTCTGTAAGTATTTCCTTGAGAAGTATGAGCATAATCAAAAACAAAAGTCTGCCCTTCAATTGCACAAATATAAAGTGATTCTTTAGTGTAATTACAAGATACTGCCTTTGCAGCATTTACTAATCCCAACCTAAAATAGTTAGAAATAGGGAATCCAATGTGAATTGGAAGGCGTCCTGCGACCATTGTGTAAAAACCAAGGTCTTTATCACACCAAATTAAAGCGCCCTCGACCTCTTGAATCGATTTATGAGAAGCGCATCCTAAAACTTGCTCCAAAACTTCATATTGAAGTACATTGTTAGCAACATCACCCGATAAAATTGAAGTTGTTACGTTTTTAAACACAACTAAAACATCTTTATTTGGTGCAATTCCTTTAACTTGGTCATTTTGAGGAGTATCAATCAGGAACTCATGAAGTCCATCTTGAGGAAATCCTTCGATGTCATCAATGTCGGCCCAATAAACAGATGAAAAGTCGCATAATGATGATTCTGTGTAATAAATCCTAGAATCTGATCCTTCTGTGTACGGAACACCCCAAGAATTAACCGATGATCCAAAAATAGTGGGATATACAACCAATGCTAAATTAGCGTTAACAGGTCTTCCTGCTTGAAATATTGTGTCTTGGTATTTTGTAAGATATTTACATGCCCTAGGAAGCTCTTGGCCATCATCAGGAGAATAGGCAATGCTACTCATGTCTGTGTCTGGGATCTTATCTATATAAGTGTATTGCGTGACTAAAGAAACTGGTAAGTCAATCAATCTTGAAATTGTGTCAGTTCCACCAGTTGATCTGTAAACCCTGACAAAAGCACCAGCCAAAACCTCTGGCTGCCAATAGCTCCCACCATTTAAAGCAGGCTGTGTTGCTGTTCCCTTAATAGCATCAGCAACGTAACCAGCAGAAATCCACTGGTTATTTAAAAATGTAAAGCTTACGCTATCAGGATTTTTAAAGTTAAGAGATGCGTAATTACTAACATCAATTGTAATGCTTGTCGCTGTTGTTGCTGTGACTTCTGGATACCAAAACGATTGCCCTGGAAAACCCAGAGGAGCATTAGATACCGGAACCCTTAAAACCATTCCAACCTGAATGCTATGCCCAGTTGCCACTGAAAATGTAAAATCTGCTAAAGTAATTAACTTGTCTGCAGATGCCTTACATGAAAACACCGGAAAAAGATTTGTATTTTTAATTGGAGCAACGGTTAAAGTCATTACTGAGTTAGATGCAGTAGTTGTTGCCTGAAGTGGATTTACAGTCTTTCCTAAGATCTCAACACCATTTGCATCAACAAAACCATATTGGAAATAGTATTTGTAGACTGCAGATGTGTCTAGACCTGGAGCCGAGCCTGTTCCTGCTGTTAACGAAAATCCATCAATAGAGCTTGGGCTATTTGTTGAGCTACCTAAAGTCCTAGGCATTCCCATTCTGTAAGCAGCATATCCATCATACTTTATAGGAAATCCTCCGTCTGTTAAATACAAAGAATTATTTGCATTTACTGACGAAATTCCTTCATAAGTCGCATCTGTTCTAAATGAATATGTCGTAGGAAACAGCTCCTCATTTGCAGGAGTCACAACTTTTTCAAAATAAAATGATTCGTGAAAATTAAAATTCTTATATAAAAAAGTACCTGTAACATTGGCACAATCTACAACTTTGTCGATGACCACGTTTCCATAATATGCAAGCTTTGTTGATGTAACTGTTGCGCCTAAAGCATCCACCACTGTAAAAACATACAAAGGAAATGCTGTGTTTAGAGCAGTCTTTAATTGTTCCATTGTCATTGCATCAGAAACAGAAATTGTCGTAGCTCCTGATTTAAAAACATACGATAACAACACTTCGTCATAGTAAAATGAATAAGTAAAAGTTGTTAAAGTTGCAGACGTAACCTTAAGAGAATGAAATAATTTTTTATATAAAAATCCATCAGTACCAACAGAAAGAATCTCGGACTTTGATTGCCCAGTGTTTAAATCTTTGTATCGATACTCAGCAAGACCGACAGAATCAAAAGTATCTGATTTTCGCTGAAATCCGTTTCCTTTTTGAAGCTCATCTTGGAAATTAAATCTGAAGTTTTTAGATCCAACCCTTGCAATATCTTGATCTTGAATTAATTTGTTTGAGCGCGTATCCAAAGATTTAAATGCGTTATAGAACTTTTCAAGCTTGTGCATTGATCCCTACCTTTTCAGCGCAAAACGAATTGTGTTTACGCTAACGCCATATTTAGAAGCCAATTCTCTTACATTAGTTTTTCTAGAGTGAAAACGTACGAATTCTTTTTTAATTTGGTCTATTGATTCTTGTTCGAGTCTTTTTTCTCCAACTCTATTTTTAACGAGATCAACCCAAGTTTTTCTTTCGACTATCTGCTTAACTGCAAAATTGCTAATTCCAAAAATAGAAGCCAAATACACATGATTAAATTTTTCATGATGGTTTAAAATAAATTGCGCCTGTTCTTTGGTTAATTTACAATTTCCGTTCTTTTCTCCTCGCAAAGAGTTTCCGTGTAAAACTTTATGTTGTCCATTAACCTTGGCAGATCCCCATATTAAATTGTCTTTGTGATTGTTTTTAGGATTTCCGTCTAAATGACAACCTTGATGCTTTTCTGGTCTTTGGCCTTTAAATGCTTCTAAAATTAAGGTGTGAACTGTTCTTTGTTTAAAATTTACAGATCTTCCCTCTTGAGCGCCAACATATAAGTTAACGCCCATGTATCCAAACTTATTTTGAACAAATTGTTTCAAAAACTTTCCTGATTTTTCTGAATAAATTTGTCCGTCTTCTGTTGCCAAGTAACCCTCATAATTTGGTATCTTTGTCATAAATTCTCCTTTTTAGAGAACTTATTTATTTGGTATAAAATTGTCAATCATAATCAAAATCCTAAATAATCGAGATTAACGATTGCTATTTGATCGATATCATCCGAATTAGTAGCAAACACTCCCGACAACAGAGCAAAAGATCTCATCATGTCGTCTTTAGCTTCTTGTGACCACGAGCTTGCATCAGAGTATTTCGCATCATAGACCATGTGCTTAATGATAAAACTCTCACAAATATCTGGGAATTGCGGCACGTTGCAAGTGTACTTTCCTACAAGAATGTAATCACCTACAGAAATAGAATCGGTTGCTGCAAGAGTATAGCTATCAAGGTTAAAAACTCCAGCAGCAATGCTATTATAAGGAATATTTCGAGCTTTGATGGTTCCATATTTATCCACAATACACATAAAGAAATCTGAATTGATTTCTGCTTGGTCGTAAGTTGAGTTGGCTATATCAAGAGTCATTGCAGTTAAAACACCTGACGTAATTGTCACAGCCTGAATCAGTCCAGCTTTTTTTTGAGCTTTAGGAACTGTTGTTTCGTAAGCAATCCAAAGCTTCCCACGGACAATCGGAGGATTTAAATAAAATCCGTCATTGTAAGGGATATAAGCAAAGGGATAACCAGGCTGCAAAGTAATTTTCTCTTTAGTGTATGATTTATAAAGAGTCTGCCAATAAGTTCCTGACACCGTATCTGTCCATTGAACTGTGTCCAAATGCTGAACAATACAATCCTCTGGATAAGAGTATTTTTCTTGATTAGCAACAACATCGACAACTAATTGCTTTTTGAAAAACTTAGTCTTTAAATTCGTGATTTCTTTAATAAGAGTGTCCTGAGCGTTATTCAAATATTGAACAAAAACATCTTGAGGAACACCAGATGTCGAATCATAGCGCTCATTTCGAGATAGCTTTCTAGCCATTTGAATTATTTGCTCAGTATTTCTCATTATTAATTACCCATCAATTTAGAAACTAACATTTTTTTCTTAGCGTTGTACTCAGTAGCAGAATAATCTTGTTCTCCACCTTCAGCTTCTCCAGTGTTTCCATCCTGTTCGTAGCCTTCCATATTAATGTCTTCCATCGTAAACTCTTTTTCAATTTGCGATAAAGCTTGTTTCATTGAGTTAATCGCTTGCATCATCTGGTTTTTTTCTTTTGGCATTTTCATTATCGTAAAGCCTTTCCTAAATTGCCTAAAATACTATTGTAGGCGTTTGTTTGATTTTGAGAGTAATTTTGTTCAATTGCAGCAGCATTTTGTCGTCTTTGACGCTCATCTGCAGCTTTTTGTGCTATATAACTTGTCAATAAAGTTCCTCCAGCAGCAATTCCAGCACCAGCAACACCGCCCATTGCGCCACCAGTAGCGGCAGCAGTTCCAACATTTGCAGCAGTCTCACCAAAAGATGGACCTTCATTTCGCTGTACCATTGCGCCCTGTGGAGCTTGAAAATCAATAGTGTAATCATCTCCAAGCTTTTTTTGGCCATTTGCATACTGATCAATAATGTATTTGTTGTAGTCAAATCCGTTTTGCATTATCCCTGATCCTTTGCCATTGTGTAAATGTTATAAACACCTGGTCCTGCACTTAAAACAATTTGTGATCTAATTAATTGAGCATAAAGATTGGCTGCATTGTAAACAGCTTTGCCAGAAGCAATCGCTGCCGTTCCGTGATCTACCCAACTAATTCCATCGTTTGATTGCTGAACCTTCAAAGTGCCAGTTCCAGCAGCATCTCCAGACACTTGAATAAATGCTCCATTGTGTGCAGAAACGTCAATAGTTTGACCGTCATAAGTCGCAACAACCAAACTCAAGTTTTCTTCTTTTATGTATCTACTTTTAGCCATAGTTTTTATTTTCCTTTTGGTTCTAGTCTGCCTCTAATGTAACTCACGTCCACACTGATCTGACCGACTGATGACCTTAAAATTTGTACTTCTAGCTCAACTTTTGAAAGCCTATCATTAAGATTTGCTTTTAAATCATTGGCCTCGTCTTTTGATTGAAAATTACTTATTGACCAAAGAATTACGGCAGTTGTTATTGATGCGATTGTGACAGCAAATGCCGCCACTTCCTCAACACTCCACTTTATGATCTTGCCTTGAACATTCATGCTAACCCTTAAGTCTTTGTTTCATTTTGTATTGTCTAAGTTCTGACTTATCCGCAATGGCTGCGATCAAGTTGTTGGTTCCCAAGGTAGAATCCTCGGCCACTTCCTCACACAACAAGCATAACTCTTTTTCATATTTTAACAATTCTTTAAAGCATGATTTATAGTCACTAGGACTTTGTAAACCTTGAACAGCGTCTTTGTGAACAGAGATAAGATCAACTTCTTCATCCAATCCTATAGCTCTTTCCACTAAAGAGTCGTAATCATTCTCATATTCTGCATACAGAGCGCCCAAAAACTCATGATCTTGGAAAAACGTGCTTCCACCCAAAATGTTATGAGCGATGTGAGCGTAAAATTGCATTTTTCTTAATAAAATGACCATTTATTTACCCAACAAATTCAAAGAATCACAAACTGAATAGTCTGTTTCTGTAGGCTCACAGTTTTTAACTAAAATCTTATGTGAACAACCAGTTAGCGCAACAATAAGCGCACAAAATAATAATTTTCGCATAAATACTCCTTCATTTTAGAATCAGCCTCTTTAAATAAATCAATCATTGGAGGGATCCCGTTGTTTTCAATGCTGTAGTAGTTTGAAATCCTCGACAAGTAATTTGATCTTAAGTAAAATGCTAAATTAAAAACTGCAATAGGTGTAGACATTTTTAAAACTGAGAAATAAAGATGCTGACTAAGCATATTGTCCTGATCCCAGTTGTTTTTGTCTCTGAATATAATGTCAAATGACCTTAAAAGGTCGATAACCCACAAAAATGGCCACAAGATCCACAAATTACAACCCCTGATCAAGATGGCAATTTCAGCAGGGCTTATAATATCAGGTATTTTCCATCTCTCATTGACGTCATCAGTCCCTTTTAAGAAGTTTTGATGAAATCCAAGTCTTAATAATTGCTGCCAATAGCTTGAAAGAAATGGCTTTTTGTAGTTAAAAGCTGCCATTGCAATCCTGGCAATCGAGACCTGATCTCTTGAACAATTCGAGGGACGAAAACCCCAATGATTTTTGTCATTTGAACGTCTAAACCTTCCTCGGCTTGATTGAATTTGGAAAAGCATTTTAGAAAAAAGAGTGTTGTCTTTTCTGCCACAGATAATATTTAAGAAAATGAAAGTTGCAGTTCTTTGACATGAATCACCTGAGTCACCGTCGTGTTGAACTACAATGTCATTTTTTAAATACTTATCCCACATCCTTAATAATATTCCTCTACTATAATGATTCCAGATCCACCAGCGCCGCCTGCAAATCCAGACGTTCCTGCGCCGCCTGCAGTTCCGGCTGCGCCAACAGCATAACTGTAAGTAGCAGATGGGCCGGAAATAAGAGCCTCAATATAACCACCAGCTCCGCCTCCAGCACCAGAAACGACTGTCGCATTTGATCCAGAACCACCTCCACCAGAACCAGAATTAGCAATTGCAGCCACTCCAGCTCTAGATCCCAAGTCTCCTGATCCAGCTCCACCAAAAAAAGATACGCCACCACTAGGTCCCATGATATTAGCAGCTAGCGTACCTGATGCAGATTGACCGCTTCCACCAGCTAACGAAACTAAAGCCACCGCCGGAGAATTGACCGTTGTGGTTCCTCCTGCTCCGCCGATGTTAGTAGTTGTTGCGCCACCAGCGCCACCATTGGCAGTAAGCAAAGATGTGCCAAATGTTGTGTTTCCACCAGTTCCACCAGAAGTATTGCTAGCTGTTCCTGTTCCGGCTGCGCCACCGCCGCCGCCCACCATTTTTACTTTGATGTATTTAACATTCGCAGGAGTTGTGTAAGTGCCAGATCCAGATGTAAACCTTTGAACTGTCGGAGTTGTAATATTTAATAATGTATTTGGGACTTTAGTTAATGCCATTTAGTGCTCCTATTTAGGTTTCTCTAACTACTAAAACCACGTCTTGCGCAGACGTTGTTCCGCCACCAGAACTTTTAATTTGTAATTTATAGGTGTTTGAACCAGCAGGAGGAGATGCGTCTACAAATCTTATTGAGCAAGGAGGAAAATAAGTTCCTGCCGTGTAGCTTGTAATTTCGTTTAAAACCGAGCCGTTCCTAAGAAAGGCAATTTTTCCTGTGCTACTTGCGGTAGATCCGATAAGAGAATTTGTGGTGCTCGCCTCTAATGATAATTCGACAGACCTAGTCCCAGAACAAGTTATCGCTTGAGATAGGTTTGTAACATCAACATAGGTGGCTGATGTTGTACTAAACGAGCCAGAACTTGAAGTTTTAAAAATATTTGATGTTGGTAAATTTCCAACAGGAATTGATCCTGTTAATTTAGAAGCATCCATTGAAACTATTTTTACATTTGTTACAGAATTTGCAGCAAGCTCACTTGGGCCAACAGATCCAGCAGAAGGTGTTCCAATCGTAACCGAAGCGCCATAAGCAACATCGATATTATTGGTTCCAGTCGGAGGCGCTTCTGTGAAAGTAAGAGTTGTACTAGAAACTGAGTAAGTAGCTCGTAATTGCAAAACACCATTGATGCTAACAAACATATTGTTAACTGATCCAGGTGCGCTCGAAAGAGTAAATGCAGTTTGTGAGCCTGTTCCGCTAAACGTATCAACTGACCATGAACCAGAATTAGCCATGATCGTCCAATTCGTTGAAGATCCTGAATCCGTTTTTTTGTAAGTGTTACCGTTTGATGTGTTTAAATAAATAGATCCTTTTGGTGCTGATGTTGCTACAGATGTTGGGTCTACTGTGCCTGATAAGATTTGAGCCTGACCAAAAAGATCCAAAATTGGTTTTAATATTTTTATCGTTGAGCCTGAAAATATTGCTGCTGCCATATAAGTAACTCCTAAAAGTTAGTGTACGTTTATGCGTACAAGTTAATGCAGATCTCGCCCACACTTGCCGTTGCGCTTACGGCTCGAATAGAGACTCTAGTTCCTGCTGGAATCAAAAGCGGTACTCTTGAGTTGCCACCAGGAAAAACTAAAATTTGATCAACTTCTGAAGCCGCAGCTCCGACTGCAATTTTTAAAGTTTGTCCAGATGAATCGAATATTTCTATTTCACTCGTTGCAGAAGTCGTTGAAGCGATTAATTGAACATAAGCTCCAGTTGTTACGTTGACAGATGAATAGTCATTTCTGATTGGAGCGTTTGCTATGGCTTTACCAGAAACTGAAGTTGGAATTGCAGATTGATCTGAAGCAACAACAACCTTAAAACTTTGAGCCATTGTTCCTTGGCCTAAAGCTGTTGGTAAAAGAGCAATTAATGATGTAATTCTTTGAGCGATCCTTTGTAATCTGCCATTGAGACCACTTGAAGCTGTGTCAGATGCAGGAGCCGTCTCTGTTAATGCTCCAATAAGGCCTTCTTGCTCAGTTGAAAGAGATACAGCTAAAGAGGCAGCCGAAGCTTTTTGGCCGATTGTGGCTGGGAGTAGAGCGATTAGGCTCGTAATCCTTTGCGCTATTCTTTGTAAGCGACCATTAAGGCCAGAAGATGCTGTATCTGAAGCTGGCGCGGTTTCAGTTAATGAACCGATTTGTGCATCTTGTTCCGTTGATAAAGTTACAGCCAATGAAGCTGCATTTGCTTTTTGTCCAATCGTTGCAGGGAATAATCCGATTAAAGAAGTAGCTCTTTGAGCAATGCGCTGAAGTCGTCCGTTTAATCCTGAGTCTGCAGTATCCGATGCTGGAGCTGTTTCATTAACAGCACCGATTAAAACATTGTTTGCTGTTTGAAGCGTTGCTGTAGATGGATCAACAACTGAGCCGTTTGGGTTTAAATTTATAATTGGAAGTGGAATAGAATTAGCCGGAGTTATGGTGTCTTGAGTTACCGTTACATTCCCACCGTCTTGAATGAATTGAATTGGTCCACTTTGCGAAATTGAAGCGCCACTCTCATCTAAAAGTGGTGTTACATATCTTAAAATAAAAAATTCGTCCGCTAAAGGAACGATGTCTGCATCAAGCTCTGCAGCTAAAATAATTGTATCTGCATCTGGAACACTTAAGACTGCAGCTTCAAACCCAGGATTTGCTGAAGTTGGTTCAAAACGAATTACGTCTCCAACTTTTGCACCATGAGCTGTGTACTTTAATATCCTTTTTAGGTCGTCAGAACTAGCATCTACGACCAAAGGAACAGCGCTTGTTCTGTAAACTCCGTTAGCAATAGTATCAAGACCTAATTTATTTGATGATGTTTTTTGAGCTGTTACAAACTGATTTGTGTCTTGCACCTCAGTTTCAGTATAGCC
>OFRC01000171.1_pt1 | contig 18948 bp, 28 predicted proteins | sample 1543051 | NCBI WGS metagenome assembly OFRC01 (sample SAMN07774231, study PRJEB24372) | wastewater metagenome
TTCGCGAGATCTTCCTCCCGGATCTTCAGTAACTCCGTAGAGTCGCCGAGCTCGTTCAAATACTGCGCCGCCTGCTGGCGCTGGCGATCGCGCTCCGCCGCAAGCTTTGCCATTTCGGCAACGCGTCGTTGCTCCGCCTCGAGCGCCGCGTCGGCCGCCGCCTGGTCGGCTAGCTCGCCATTCGTGCCGGCGCCCTTATTGATCTTCTGGGTCCGGTCGTTGACCAGATTGCGAAGTTCAAAAAAGCGCGCTTGCTCCTTATAAAAATCGTCGCGGAGTTGCTGGACTTCCATCGCCGCGCGCTTGCGGATCCCCTCTTTCGTAGCGCCCGGCCCCTGGTCGTATTTCGAGAGGTTCTTCTCCGCTTCGCCCCAAGCCTTCATCGCGCGATTTAGCGCGACCTCTTGCGCCTTCATGTCCGCAATAAGCGTATCGGTCTGCCGCCCCTGAAGATCGTTCATCCGATCGAAGGTCTGGGCAAGCGCGACGTTGAGCTCGAGCCAGGCGGACGTTACGGCTTCGACCGCCGGGATCCATGCGGCGTCGGCGCGGGTCTTCAGCGCGTCGAGGCGCGCGGATGCAAGCTGTAAGCGCTGATCGGCCGCGCCTACCTGGCGGACCAGATCCTCCGAGAGAATAAGGCCGAGCTCCCGATAACGATTGGTGAGCGCCGCGACGGTCTTGTCCTCGCCCTCGAGCAAGCGGACGAATTTTGCGCCCTCTTTCCCGAACGCGGCTTTCGCGATCGCAACCTTTTTAAGCTGGTCGTCCGTCCCCGTGATCGCCTGGGAAAGCGCGTCCCATCGATCCTCTTGCGTTTCGGCCGATTGGATCACGGCCAAGAGCGCCGGGTCGACTTTCTTCAGGCCGTTGTAAAGCGCGCCCGTCTCGACCTGCGCCTCTGCCGCGCCGACCTGGAGCTTGTTAAGCCCCTTCTCGATCGTCTCGAACGTCACGTCGAGTTCGATACCCAGCGCCTTGAACGCCTGGAATGATTCCGCCGACACGGAAACGTTCTCCGCTGACGTTCCCAGATCGTCGATTTTCTTCCGCGCCTGTTCGGCATTGTCCCAGACGGTTTTAAGGGCGAGCCCCAAAGCGGCCGCGCCGGCGCCCGCGATCGTCCAAGCCGGGCCGAGATCCGCGATCGCGTTGCCGACGACCGGGATCCCGCGCGCCATGTCCTCGAAAGCCGAGCCCATCTTGCCGGCTTCCTCCTTCACCTTTTTGGAGGTTTTGGAAAAGCGCCCCTCGACGTCCGAGAGCCCGGCCGACGTGGTGCGCTTTGCCTTGTCCATATCCTTTTGCAGCTTCCGCAGATCCACGGACATTTGCAGGACAAGTGCCTCGACGCGGTCGGCCATGGGGTTAGCTCCGAGAGTTTGCCAGCGCGAGGTTTAGATCGGCGAGGGTCGGCGGGTCGGGTCTTTCGCGGTCTTCTTCGGACTCGTTAGCCTTGGCGTATCCCGCAACGGCCGCGGTGTACTGCCATAGGCTCATTTCCTCGACCTGGTCCGGGGTCCAGCCGAGGATCGCCGCTTGGGTGTAGATCGTCTGCCACTTAAACCGGCCTTCGCCGGCTCCGTCTTTTCCGCGTCGCGATTACGCTTCCCCCTTGGCCCTTCGATCTTCTCGTCCGGCGGACCTGTGACGGCCGCGCTCAATATCGCCTGCGCATAGATCGCACACTCGCCGAGGCATCCGTCCGTGACTGTCAGGTCAGCCAGGATAAGCGCGTCGTCCATTCGCATCCCGCCGCCGATCAGGCCCAGGCGGATTGTTTGATAGACGTCGTCAACGCGCCAGCGGCCCGACTGGATCCGCGCCAGGATCTCGAGCGGGCCGGCGTCGCACTTCTCTTGAAGTTGGCGGAGCTCGCCAAGCTTCAAGCGGTATTCCCTCGCCTGGTCCGGCCAGGCGAGGGCGAGTTTCCCGTCGCGACTCATTAGGCGGCCGCCGGGACCCAGGTCACGGCGCCATGTGAGGCGAGCGCAATATCCGCGCTAGTCTCGTCGCCAATGTCGCCGGCGTTGCTGTAGTCCGTGCATTTGAAGTTGCCGGCCCACCATCCGCCGCCGTTCGCCAGCGTGACGCCGGAGTATTCCACGCGGACGGCTTTCGCGTCGTCGCTGTTGAACCATCCAAAATAGAAAACGTTATCCGGCGTGTTGAGCACACCCGATCCGTTGATCTTCGCCGAAAGAGAAACCTTGTTGATCTTCGTCCATGCGATCAGTTCGGGATCGCTGCAATCCGGGATCCTCCGCTCGTTCGACGAGCTCGAAAACTGGATCCCGCGCGCCGCGTTGATAAGGCAGGGGTGCAGGAAAGTCGGCGTCCCCCCTCCGTCCGATACCTTGATGAGCAGGGATTTGCCGGCAAGTGTTTTGGCTTCCGCCATAGCTAGACCTCCTGAAAGCCGGCGCCCGCCGGGATGAGGTAAAGCTATGCGAGGTAGGGCGAGCGCGGATTGAGCGCGCTAGGCGGCCGGCCGGACGAGATATTCGACCGTCACGACGCCGTGCGCTGTGATCCCGTCGCCTTCCATGTAAGCCCGCTCTTGCTGGAGCTCGAGCTCCTTCACGACGTAGCCGGTCGGGAGAGGCGGCGAGGCGAGCGTCGCGATCGCTTCCAGCACGGCCGAGTTGATTTCCTTTGCCTGCATCCGCGGCCGCTTCGCATCCTGGCTAAAGACGTGGACCGTCGCGATAAAGTTCCAGCCGTCCATACAGGCGTTTGAGCGCGGGAGGGTCTGGTCGTCGCCGACGCGGACATAGGGATAGACCGGCGTTGCCGGAACCTTGTCATAGGCGCGGACCGTCCCGCCGAAAATCGCCAGCATGGCCGCGTGTGCCGTAAGCTTTCCGTGGATTGCGACCTGCATCGCAGCGCTTGGACTTTTCATTTCGACGCGCCCCAGATCTGTTTGATTTTCTTCCGCGCGGCCGACATGACGCGCGAGGCCATTTTCTTTTTATTCGCCCGGAACGTCGGAAAGAAATGCGGCCGGGCTTCCATCGGGTTTTCGCCGCCGCGGCCGAACTCGTTTGCCCGGCCCTTCCGGTTCTGGGGATCGCCGACCTGGTTCAACCCCTCCGTCACGACGACGCCGATCTTTGCCGGGTTCGGGTTGCGGTGCCATTCGACCGAGTCGCGGAGCTCCCCGCCGTGTTCCTTATCGTCGTCGTCGACCGGGACCAGGGGGCGGATCTGGTCAACCAGGAATTGCCCTTGCTCGTCGAGCTTCGCCTCGATCACGCCGCGAAGTTCCGACGGGATCCCGCCGATCAGGGCGAGGACTTTCGCCTTACGGTCGAAAGTATTGTCAGCCACTGGCGCCGCCGATTTCGACCAGGATCTTAAGCCGACGCCGGCGCTTGTCCGGGTTGATCGGCGGAGCCTTCACGTTGAACACGCGGGAAGCGTCGCGAGCGTCGACCATGCGATCGCCGACCGTGATCCCCGCCAGGGTCGGCGAGTAGCGGACGACGCAGTCATAAAGGACCAGGCCCTTTACCCCCTCCGCTAGAACGACCTCCGCTTGCCGGACCGGCGCCAGGTCAGCCGAGATCCGCACGGCGCCGGGAATGTTCGCGAAGTCGTCGCCATAGTTGCCGGCGCCATCGCCCGCGCCAGGCGCGGAACGTTGAAATGTGACCTTCTCGCGAAGTTCGCCGGCGCGCATCTATTTGCCTTCGGTGTCTTTGCCGGGGACCGGACCGAAAAAACGGCCCTTTGAGATCTTGCGATAGAAAGCCCGGATCGTTTCGGAGCAAGCCGCCCCGATCGTGAGCCAGATAACAGCCCAGACAATAGCCGACATGGTCGTTACTCCGCTTGCCCCGCGTGGCGCGGGTTGGTGATAGAGATTGCCACGCCGGCGGACGTCGCGGATTCCCACTGTCGGCGGGTTAGGCGGATCTCGACGCCGGCGGGGAAACACTTGGTCGCGCGGCCAGGGATCCGGGTGTCCGGATTGTTCCAGTTCCATTCGACCAGGAAGCGAACCCAGCGGTTCGGGATGACTGGTCCCGTATCCACTAGGCCAGGCTTTTTTCGTGATGTGCGGGGCATGTCGATAATTTTTCCTGCCTCATGTGAGGGGGCGGGAAGTTATCGCCCTAGACCGGGATCCGGAACCAGGGGCGCAAGAGGTTCTGAACGCCGAGGGGGAGCTCCTGGGCGACGACGCCGACGAGCGTTGCCTCCCGGTTCTCGAACAAGTGAGCGACGAGCAGCTTTGCAGCGTGCGTGATTCCGCGCGGGACGTCGGAAACCTTCACCCCGAACCCCGCGTCGTATGTGACGCGGACGGCCGCCGCCCTGGTCGCGGTCGACGGCCAGGACAATCCGTCCAGCATCCGGACATAGGCCGCGCCCGGCGTGCTGAATGCTTCGTATTGATCGTTCGAGATCTCCGACCAGGTCGTCGCACCTTCCGCGATATACTCGATCTTGGTAACGCCGATCAGCGGCTCGACGGGGAGCTCGATCGCGCCGCACGGAAATTCCGAAAGCGTTTCCTGCCAGGTCTGTTTTAGCAGGCAGACGCGGAGGATCCCGGCCGGGGACTCGAGATAGTCCGTAACCGATCCGACGACCATTTCCAGAAAGACGTCGCTGTCTGTATCGTCGACGTTGCATTGTCGGCGCGCGTCTGTGACCTCGATAAGATCGACGCCTGGAGGGGTTACGCGGATCGGTTTGAGACGCATCGGCTAGCGCTTTTTCGTCTTGGGCTTGCCGCCCTTATTCTCGCCCTCGAGCGCCAGATCTCGAGCCTTGTTTTCCGGCGCGTTGATCCCATGCGATCGCGCCGGCGACTGGAGCCCGCGTTGCTCGCCGTGTTCCTGGTCGAGCGCCCAATCGGCCGCTTCCGGAATGTCGATCACGGCGCCGGGATAGAACGTCCTGGTTGTTTCGTTCTCGCGATCCAGCCAGTTAAATTTGCGCGTTGCCGTGACCGCGTCGGGATCTTGCGGGACTGGATCCGCTGCCGGCTCTGCCGCGGGCGGGTCGACTTCCGGCGCGCCGCCGTGGGGCGCGCTGCCGAGGACGAGCTCGTCCTCCCCGCCCTCGCCCTGGTTGTTCTGGTTGTTCATAGTCCTGCCTCCTGAAAGCGAATAGGGGGCGCCGGTGTGGCGCCCCCTGCTTGTATCTCGATCGCGACTAGGCCGCCGCGATTTTGATAAGCTTGATCGCTTCCGACTTCCGGATCTTACCGCCCAAGCGGCGGCGGACGTACCATTTCACATAACCGGGGGTGGTGATGTCGTCGCGGGTGATGCGCATCCCGGCGAGATCTGCCAGCGTATAGCCGGCCTTGAAGTCGCCGAACGCGACCGGGAAGGCGTTTGCGGCCTTGTCCGGCATTTCTTCCGACTCTGACACGGCATAACCGAGCAGGCGGTCCGGCTGGCCTTCCAAAAGCGATTGCTGCCACATGTAGTTACCTTGGGCGTCCTTAAAGAGCATGAGCTCGCCGGCGGTAAGCTTGTTCATCAGCCAACGCGCGTTGGCGCGGTAGCCCTTCTTGAGCTGGTAAATAATCTGCTGGAACGTATCCAGCGGACCAGTCACGCCGGCGGAGAAGGCTTTCCAGGTCGCGGCCTGGCCGGTCGCGACATATTGCAGCGTACCGAATGCGCGAGTTGCATCGTCCGTAGTGACCGGGGTCGGCCCCGCGAGGAAGCCGGTCGGCTTGTTCGTGCCGTTGCCAAGAACGATCGCGTTTTCCTCGCCGGCGGCGAAAGCCTCGACGACTTCACCTTGCAACCAGGTTTCGACGTCGAAAAACATATCTTGCAGGGATTCCTCTGTCGCCTTCGGGTAGGCGTAGAGCATCCCGAACGTGGGCGCGACTTCGCCCAGGGTTGACGTCCCGGTTTCGGCGCGAGCGTCCGTTTCTCCAACCCAGCCGTAGCCGGTGCCGCGACGGTTTACCAACTCCTTATAGTCCTTCGTTCCGACCGTGACGACGTTGACCAGGTCGCGGAGCGGTGAAGTCTCGAGCAGTTCCGCATTGATCGACGATGCGATTTGCTCTGGGACGGCATAACCGCCGGCGCTGTCCGAGGTCGTCGCGATCGCGCGCGTCTCGAACTCTGCCGCTGACGCGTCTTCCGCTTTGCGGGCGGCCTTCTCTGCGCGCTCGAGGCGGTCGGCCGCGTCGCGAGAGTTCGGCGCGCGGAGATAGCCCAGGAGGGCGGTACGGTGTTCCTTGGCTTCGGCGGATACTTCCTTGCCTTGCATCGCGCCAAAGTTCGGCCGGCCCATCTTCTTACGAAGATCCTCCATCGCCTCTTTGACGGTCCGCATTTCCGCAATGTCGGCCTGCATTTTCTTGATTTGCTCGTTGTCGAGCGGGTCGGCATTGCCCCTCTTTTCGACTTCGAGAAGGCGAGCCTCGTTTTTCGAGCGCATGGACTCTACCGCGCCGGCGATCTTTTCCATCTGCGCCGTAAGCTGTTCCATCGTCGGCGCTTCGCGACGTTCGCGCTTGTCGCCGGCGGCGAGTTTGCGTTTCAAGGCGCCATAGTCGCGGATGATATACGGCGCGGCGGTCGCCAGGCCGGCGACTCCGACTGCCAGGGCGGCCGAGCTAACGGCCGGGTTCATAGTTTTACGCATAGTTCAGGGCTCCTTTAGCCAAATGACGCGAGCAGGCGATCGGCCGCAGTTACGGCCATTCCGATACCTTCTGAAGCGTCCCGCCTCTCGAGGATCTGGGCGCGAAGCCTGGCGACAATCGCCTTTGCTTCGGCCTTCGATTTTCCTGCATCCCGCAAGAAATTTTCTAGGTCGCGCTCCGTCTCGATCGAGACGCCCGCGCCCTTAACTTGTTCGACACTCGCCGCCCGGTTGGCGGGGAACGTGACGAGCGACACTTCCCAGAGGTCGACGTCTTTAACTTTGCGGATCCCGGTCGCCTCGTCGCGCGACGTGTCGCGCGCCACGAACCCGATCGATAGGCCGCGAATGGCTTTCGCTTTGAGCAGCGCATGGGCTTCCTTGCCCTTCGCCGTCTCGAGCAGAATTTGACCCTTCACATAGAGGCCCGTCGCGTCCTCTTTCATGTCGGAATAGTAGCCGATCGGCTGGCTGGCATCGTGTTGCCAGAGCAGGGCGGGAAGCGTGCCCTCCGTCTTGTGTTCATCGAGCGACCGCTTGAACGCGCCGGGGACGACGATATCGCCGTAACTGTCCTCGACGTTGAAGACGGACCCGTGACCCTCGAACTCGCCGGCGTCCGAGACGGATCGGATCTCCAGTTTCCCGGCGCCGTGCCGCGTCTCGAGATCGCGATCGCGCGTCTCGAAAGCGGCGACCAGGGCGGCGGCTGTCAGAAGGTGGCGGCGGCTCATTCTTCCGGATCCTCTTTAGGCGGCGGCGGGTCTTTCGGCGGATCGGCTTCCGGATCCTGTTGGGGGTCCGGGTCGCCGGCCGACATATTCATGGGCGTAAGATACTCGTCGCCGCCGTCGCGCGGATTGAGATTTTCCAGGGCGCGGATCTCGTTCGAGTTCATGATCCCGTTTCCGATCATGATTTTGTAAAACTCGCCCCGCTCTTTCGGCGCGGCGCGGAGCAATACGTCCATGGTGAAGCGCGGCCAGATATCCGCGTTCTTGCCCTTCCAGCCGATCGCGTCGCGCTTAAGCGCTTCCTCCCAACGGTTCACCCAGGGGAGCATGGTATATTTGACGTGCGCGGCGAAAAACTCCGACGAGCTCGCAAAGGTCGCGGTCTTGTCGACGTGCATCAGCATTTGCGGAAAGACGCCGGTCGCCCTGGCGATTTCCTCGATCTGAAAGCGGCGGTTTTCGATATATTGGCTATCGACCGCGTCGACCGAGATCTTAGAAAAGGTATAGCCGTTATCCAGGACCGCGACGCCCTTCGTCCCGTTCGGGCCGTATGCCTCCTGCCAGCCAGCGCGGATCTTATCGACGACTTCCTTTGTTACGGATCCCGACGTCGTCAGGATCCCGGCCGGCCGCGCTTCCGTCCCCATCAGCGCGCCGTGTGTTTGCTCGAGCGCTCGAGACAGGCCGATCGCCTCGCGCGCCTTTTCAAGAATATTCATCCCGACGCGGCCGTCCCAGCTTGGCCCGCGAATGTGTAGGACGTGCATCCCCGTCAGGACTTGGCGATAGCTTCCGACGGTTACGACGTATTCCGGCTCCCAATCCTTGTTTAGCCGAAACTCACATTGACCGGGCAAGAGGGGGAGAAGTTCCTCGATCGGCTCGTCGGTCCCGCCGCCGCCGCGATTGATAAGCGCGAACCCGTCGCCCTTCACGAAGGCGTGCATGGTGAGAGTTTCGACGAACTCCGTCCGCGTCAGCCAGCAAGGGACGTAACAGATCGCGCGGAAACTCTTGTGCCTGCGCGCGACCTTCCGCGTCGTCCGGCCCTGGTCGTCGTCGCCTTCCTCGTAAAGCTTGAGGGGCATTGACCCCATGCCTTCCGCGACAACGCGCATGGCGCGGAGGAATGCCGACGTCTGGAGCGCGACGTCGAGGGTTACGACGACGCGGGACGACGTCGATCGCGCCCCGCCCATGCCGGATAAACTGCCGCCTGGGTCCTGGCGGAGCCCTAGGAATTTCCAAAGATCGAAAGCCATCAGCTACCCGAAAACCATTTCGTTCTGTTCGAGGTAGCTTTCGCCCGATTTTCCATCGGGGGCATTGAGCGCGGCGCCGGCCGCCATGACGAGCGCGACCGCGCCGTCGATCCGGCCCGTCGCCTTGCGCTTGGAAAGGGTCCGGTTCCCCTGGGCGTCGCGCTCGAAAGTCGCGCTTGCCACGTTCCAGGTAAGGATCGGGTTCGGCTTCATCTTCAGCCGCTTATCTATAACCAATTGCTCTGCTAGCCCTATGCTTCCCGGCATCCAGAGGCCAGGAAGCGGGGGCGGATCTCCAGGCCGACGCCGCTCGTCCTTGGGCCGCTTGCCCCGCCTGAATCCTTGAGGGTGTTCGATCAGGGGGAGCGTCACGCCCAGGCGGTCGAGCTCGACGATCAGCCACTTAACCGCGTATTCGTCGTAAGCGATCCCGATCAGGTCATAGATCTGCGAGATCTCGACGAGCCGCTGGGCGATAAATTCCTGTCGGACAAAATTCCCCTCCGACAATCCTAGGTGTCCTTGCTCCGCCCAGAGCGGATAATCGACGCCGTCCTGGTCGGCCTTCTCCCTGAGCTTTTCCTTGGGTAGCCAGAACTCCGAGAAGCCGGCGAAACACGGCTCCCCGATCGGGTTGGTCCCGTCCTCGATCAGCCCGACCAGGGCGTTCAAGTCGTTCCGGATCGCCAGGTCGAGGCCGATAACCGCTTTCTTGCGCGCGTAGATCTCGAGATCTAGGTCGGGTGCCTGAACGGCCGCCCAGATTGGTTTTGTCATCCATGCCGCTTCCGCATCCGTCCAGACACAGAAGTTTAGGCGGAGGACTTCGTTACGTTTCGACGGGAGGTTCCGCGCACGCGAGATCCGCGTCCGCAGATAGTGGGGCTGGATCGTGACGCCTAACGACGGGTTGGCTTTGATCCAACAACGTTCATCCTCGAAAGGATCCTCCCCCTCGTCGAGCGCGCACACGTAGGCGAAAAACTCGTCGTCGACGACCTCGCCGGCGCAAACCTTTTGCGCGAGCGTGTGATATTTCCCGCAAGTCGACTGAAGGTCATGCCCGCTGTTCGTAATCATGAATAGGAGGGGGTTGTCGCGAAACTTAAACCCCGCCTCGAGCATTTCGATTGTGGACTCGTCCTTATGCTCGTGAACCTCGTCGACCAGAGCGCAGTATGGGCGCGGACCTGACTGTCCGTCGTCGTTGGAAATGGCTTTGAACCATCCCGAGATCGCCAGATAGGTAAGCTGCCAGATCGTTTTGAAGTTGCCGCCGCTGGGCGTCAGGCGCTTCTTAAGCAACGGGCTCTGTTGATACATGGCGACCGCGTCCCGAAATAGGACCATCGCTTGATCTTTCTTCGTGGCGGCCGCGTAGATCTCTGGCCGCGACTCGCCGTCAGCACAAAGCATGTAGTGACCTACGCCGGCGGCGAGCGGAGATTTCCCCGATCCCTTCGCCGTCTCGATATACGCGGTCCGGAAACGCCGGCGGCCGTCCAGCCAGCGCCAGCCGAATATGGATCCGACCGCGAACGCCTGCCACGGCTCAAGGATAAACGGTTCGCCTTCAAACTTGCCGCCGGCCAGGCAACACACGTCCCGGAAAAACCCGATAACGCGGAGAGCCGCGTCGACGTCCCAGCGGATATCTTTGCGCTTGAGGTCGGAGAGGTGTCGCCGGCAAGCGCCGCGAACGATCGGGCCGGCGATGATCTTTCCCGCGACGACGTCGGCCGCATAGTCCGTAACTGGATCTTCGACCTGGCCTAATAGCGGCAAGCGTTTCGCGTTAGTCCGCAAAGTATGACTCGCCCTTGCCTGGCGTCGCCGGCTTTGCCGCTCGAGCGGCGGCCGCGGCCGCGCCTGGCGCTGCATCCTGGACGCGAACACGCGCCGCCGGCGTAAGGCCGAGCTCTGCCGCGTATCGCAGCATATCGCGGAGCGCCGTATTTCGCGTTCCGACCATTGGCGACTGGATCATATTTCCGGCGGCCGTCGCGAGCATGAGCCCGCCGAATGTCTTTTTGTCTTTCGCCGCCGCCTGGATATGGCGGTCGGCCTGTAGATAGATCGACCAAGCTTGGCAGTAGGCGCAGAAAACCGCGATATCGCCGGCCGACAACGTGCCGAGCAAAGTCAATTCGGGGGCAAGCCGGCGCCACTCCGCCGCGGCGATCGCGTCGAGGTGTTTCGGTGGCGATGGAGTCGACGAAAGCGGCTTCGGCTCAACCCAATCGCGGATCGTCCGCTTTCCTGGATTGCCTTTTGCTTTCTTGACTGCCGACGGCGCCGGCTTGCGTCCCCGTTTCATGACTACGCCCCGACTAGCTCACGCGCGCGGCCGTATCCGCAGACGTGGCTAGGCTTGTGAGTGAAGCCGGCGCGCGGCGAGAGGAACGAACGGCAGACGATCAGCGCGGCGCACGTCTCGCCCTGGCCGCAATCCCCGCACTTGATCGACGACGTCGGCGCCGGTCGCGGATAACTGCCGGACGGATAAACCGGACCCCCATCCGGCCCGATACGCCCCTCGATCGGGCGACGAGTGCCCGCGCGGTCCGTGGTCGTTCGGAAAGTCTCCTGTTTCGGTGGCGTTTCGCTTTGTTTTCGGACGGAATAGGTCCGTTCGTGACGCTTTTTCATAGTTTTTGCTCCGTTTTTCAGGGGCATTTTCAGCCCATTTCGCGGGTTTTTCAGTGTGCAAGAGAGGCCGCCGCGTCGACCCCCTATCTCGTTTTAGACCCCCTGGTCCGAATTATGCGGCGCTGCGCAGAAAAGTCCCCCGCCGGTGTTCGATCGCGCGTTTCCCAGAGGCTAAGGCCCCCCCTCCCTATGCTGCCGCCTCCGTTTGCGTCGGCCCTTCGCCCCGTGCCTTTTCCATGTTGCACTGTCTGCATAGTAACTGAACGTTGTCGGCCGCGTGCTGACCGCCTCGAGAGATCGCGATCTTATGGTCGAGCTCTGGCGAGTTCGCGAGGTTGGTTCCCATCAAAGCGCGCGGGGTTTCGCATCCGCATCGCTGGCAATGCCAGTTCGCTGCGATGAATACCGCGATCGGATAGACTTCCCCGACCACTTTCGCGCCCCTTCGGATTGCCCCCTTTAACGCCTGTTTGCGCTTAAGCGCGCAAGGGATGCAAGCCCGCATAGGGACGCCGCGACGGGGATATTCGTATGGCGGGAGCGGGACGTCGCATGAAATGCAAACCCGGCCGGCATGGTGGTTCGTATTGTGCCGACTTCTTTGGTCGTTGACGCACTTGCGAGAGCATAGCGTCCGCGTCCCGGTGTGATCTCGAGCGATGAAAGCTTGCCCACATTGCGAACACGGCCGGCTCACGTTCGGGTCTTTGGGTGCGTGATACCCTTTAGGCATGGTTGGCCCTGTGCCTTGGGTCTATAGGCCAGCCCGTCACGTCTAGCTCGAGGGTGTGCCCGTGGATCTCCTCGAGTTGCTTCGCCTTGTCGTGGCAACGCTTGCATAGAGATTGAAGCGGACCATTCCAGAATAGGTCATCGTCGCCCCTATGCGGAGTGACGTGATCGGCGACGGTGGCCGCGCGTGTCAGTTCGCGCGCAAGACAGAACACGCACAAAGGGAACGCGGCAAGCTGGGCGCGCCGCATCCGGCGCCAACGCGTCGTATTATAACGCGGGTCGCTCACTTCGCACGGGTGCGAGGCTGGCGAGGACGGAACGTCTCAACCAAAAACTTAGCCTCGTAATGCGCGTCAGCCTCAAGGACGCCAGTCGCAACGGCCTTTGCCAACGCATCGAGCGTAGGGACCCATGCGCCATGCGGGCGGGTGGCTGCATAGTTCAGGAAGTGCGCAAAGCGTTGCTCGAGCAGCGTAAGGAACGCGTCGAATGTAGGCTCGTCCCTCAAGTTCTCGACGACTTCAAAATGGTGCGATGCTGTTGAGCGATTACGATCGAACTCTTTCGCGACCGCGTCGTGACGCCTGCCGGCGACGATGTGCGCAAGATGGATTGCAACCTGCCTGGCGAAAGCTGCCTCACGTCCGCCCCTGCTTGGGTTCTTGAGCGTTAGCGAGGATATGCCGAACACTTCGGCGACGCATTCGCGGGCGATCTTGCAGACGTAGGACGTCGGCAGATCTGCGCCGGGATATCCCGCCTTGCGCTTATTCATACGCTTACCGAATTGAACGACGACGACGGATCCTTTCTCAATGGACAAGCTTTACGCCTTTCGGGTCTTTGAGGGTGATCGCCTTCTGAAACAGAAAGCCGCTTTGCGGATCTCCGAGCCAGGCAACCAGGATCGCGCGATCCGAATAATCGCACTTGGGCAGGATCGCGCCGGCGTGCGCTTGGGTGTGCGCCTTGATAAGCCGGATCGCCTTCGCGACTGCCTCGTCCTGGGTGGCTGTAGTTCCGTCGATCTCCGCGCAAACCTTCTGACACACGACGTCAAATTCGCGCCTGGTTACGGTGCGCGTCGCGTATTGAAAGGCTTGCATGAAGCGGCCGAGGAACGTCGGCGATCGCGTCGCGACCCTGAGCTCGTCGAGTAGTTTCGACTCCGCCGGCGACAACGCGGCCGACGCATCGGGAACAGCTTTTACGGCTCGCATCGCTAACCCCGCTCGAACAGGCCGCGCTTATGTCGCGGCGGATGATTTAGAGCGGCGTCTATTTCGCCGGCTTCCCAGAAGTCGGACGTAAAGTCGGCCGCAACGGCCTTGCGTGTATGCTCCGTGATCTCGCCCTTGTCCGCGACGATGACCCAGCCCATGCTTGCATCGTATTCGACGGTGGGACCGCCGGCCGCTGTCGGGTAGATCCAGCGATCGCCGGGCGAAGGATCTTTAGGCGGCCGCTTGCCCCGGAACGCATTCCGAGATCGCGCGGCCTCGAGATCATCGGCGACAAGGACGTCCCCAGGCTGAGCGTTCTCGATCTTCTCGACGACCACGGCCTTAACGCCATACGTGAACCCGTCCAAGTGATCCGGATCCTCGAGACGTTTCGGATCGAACGACGCCGGCGCAATCTGGCCGCTTACCGTGAAACCTTTCTGGCCGCCTGGGTCGTCCTGGTCGGCGACCTCGCCCTTGCCCTTGATCTCGTCGAGATCGGCGGCCGTGAGCGGCTTCGCGGCCGGGACGATAGCCTCGCCGGTGTTCTCCCCGACCAGGTAAGCGGATCCGGGCTTTACCTGGCCGCCGGTGAACAGAGCTCCGACCTTTTCGAGATCTTCCAGCGTGAGCGGCCTAACTGGTGCCTTTGCGTGAACCTCGACCTTGGGCGCAAGCCTCTCGCGAATCGCCTTCAGCGCTGCGCCGGGATCGCTGGTAATAGGCGCGGTGAATAACTCGACCATTTCCTCGAGCTCGAGCCGCTTCGCCTCCGCGTTCTTCTGGATCTCGTCCAGGGCGTGCTTGTCGGCCCTTGCCTGGGCGGACGAGAGGATCGCTTTCCCCTGCGCCTTGCCTAGCTTCATCTGAAGCCCGGCGAGCTCGTCGCGAAGGTTGTCGATCGTTGATTGTGACGGGATTTTGTACGTCTGCGCCTCCGCCTTAACAGGCGGATTATTCGGATCTGACATGGATATGCCCCAGGGTTAACGGTTAACGTCGCAAGCTACGCGGCGGCCGAGCCCTCAACCGCCTGGAACCCGTGTTCGTATAGGACGCCGCCGAAAGTCGCCTCGATCCGGTCCCTCTGAAACGTCGTCGGAACCCGGATCAAATCGCCGTCCCAGGTTGCATCCCTAAACCAAGTCGCGACGGCTGTATCCCCATAACGTAACCGGAGCGCTGCAAGGCATTTCGCCGCTTCCTCCGTAGGCGGAGGCGGTAGGTCTGTGGAAAACGTTCTGGCGCCCCCTGCATTCGTCGCCGGCGCCGCATTTGGGAGCCATGCCTCGAATTTCCGCTCCCGTAACCATTTCGAGAGCGAGGGGGTAAAATTGGGATCTGACGACCTGACGAAAGCGGCAACGGCCGCGACGAGGGAGGCGAGGGGGATTCCTTCCCCGTGCTTTTCCAAAGCTGACAAGCATAGCGCCCGGCCGGGTGAGTGTTTGCGGCCCCGTTCGGGCCAAAGCCGCCAGATCTCGTCGAATGCCGTTTCGAGACTTGCAATCTCGTCCCCCCCTTGGGGGTTAGGGGGTCTATTCAGATTGGTCTGTTCATCCTTATTAGATGTGATCGCAGGCGCCATATCGCGATGTGATCTGGCGGCTTCACGATGTGACGAGCCCGTCACATCGTCGGGCGCCGTATCTTGTGGTTCCGCCTCGTCGTCATCCACTAGCCGTTGATCTTCCTCGAGATCCCCCAGCGCGCGGTCGAGCGGAATAACGTAATGATTTTCCCGCTTGCCGCCGGACTTCCGGAATTTCTGGATTGCCTTTAGGTGGCCCCGCGTTCGGAGGGTTTTCACGGCCCGGCTTACCGTTTCCCGTGAAACGCCCAGGAGGTCGGCAACGGTCTGTTGCTTGGGCCATCCGCCACGACCTGCGGCGCAGAAAACCCCTATCCCGCACAGGACGCGCAATTCCATAGGGGAAAGGCCGACGTCGGCGATCGCCGCCTCTGGTATCATGGCGACGCGGCCGTCGGTGGGGCGGATTCTTCGCGTCCCGGCTGTTTCAGGTTGAGCGCCAGACGCGGAATCGCTATGTTTTGGGCTTGTCATTCGGGCGTCCCTCGCCTGGGTGTTGAAGGGCGGCCGCGATCAACGGCCGCCCTTTCCTTTTCGTTAATCCGCCGCGTCGCGGTTCTGGTCAACGGGAACAAACCGGCCCCATACCCCGCGGCGCGCTGCCAGCGCTCGCAACGCCTGGGCGGATCTGTCCCTCTGGACGAGCCCGATTTTGGTCGCCCGTGAAATGCACGCGTTTTCTGTTCGGCCGGGGATATGCTTGCATATCTCGACGTATGTCTCGCCCCGGGCGTGAAGCCGCTTAAGCGTCGCGTCCTCGTCCGCCGTCCAGTATGGCCCGCTAAGCGGCATCGCTCGCCCCTTCTTCCGCAAATTTATGGATCTCGTCCCCCCACGCATCCCAGCCAGGCCGGACCTGGCGCGAGAATAGATCCGCCCGGCGCAGGGCGCGCGGGACCATACGCTCCGCCGCGCGATATGCCTGGTCCGGCTTGCGTGAGTTTTCGCGGACCAAGCCCTCGACGACTGAGCGGACGTTATTCGCAAACTTGGGCGACCCGATCGTCCCGATCAGGAATGGTTCGCCGGCGCATCTGAGAATATACCCCGTCCCGAACGCCTGTTTCCCATGCTTGGTTTTCTTCGACCAATGGCCGGCCGTCGCGAACGTGAAGCCCCAAGCTTTGAGAGTGTCGATCCCCTGATCCAGCATCGGGTTAGTGGCCCATAGCCAGAGGGCGCAATCGCCGCGCGCCAGGTCGCGAACGGGGAACCGCCGGATATCCTCGATCGACTCGCAAGGGTAATGCGACTGCGGCGCCTTCGCCTCGCCTTCCTTGCTGCGTAGCTTGAACAGCCAGGGCGGATCCGCGACGATCATATCGTAGGATAGCGGGCGAAGATCTCCGAACGGCCAATCCATCACTTGCGCGGCGTGACGCTGATACGGCCCAGCGGCCAGAGCCAAGAGCCGAGCGCGATCAGGACGACCATAGAGATCCGCTCGCCGGTGTTCGCCGGATAGAGGCGCGGGTGTTCTGCCAGGACGCCAGGCAAAACCCTGGCGTTGAGCCATAACCCCATGACCCAATAGGCCAGGATCCACGCCTCTAGACTCATATCGTTTTCCCCAACAACGGAATGCCAAGATCCCGGAGCGCGTATTCCGCGTCAGCGATCGAGCGGACCAGATACCAGGGCGCGCCGATCGATATACACCAATCGCGCCAGCCCTTTTGAGACTTGGATAGCCGCCCCTCGCCGCTCTTGACCTCGAACCAGATAAACGACGGGACGCCCGCGCGCATCCAGCCCAGAATGATTATGTCCGCCGCGCCAGGCTTTACGCCCATGGCCTTTAGCCGGCCGGCGTCTCGCTTGCTCCGCTTCTCGCCGTTGGCAAAGTGCAACGCCTTCAGAGGCGCGGGGAGCGTGTAGTCCAGAAATTCGACGATAGAGATATGGATAGGCGTCTCGAGATCCCGCGGCCTGGCGCGCTTGCACTTCGGCGCCGCCGGGCCGTCGTTCGCGGGAACAAGCGACGACGCCTGGCCGGCGCGCTGCGCTGCCGTTTTGGCATTGTACGCGACTAGCCAGGCGTCATCGAAAGACATTAGCGCGAAGCCCGATCGGTGGCGGATCTGCCGAGCGGCGTATCCGCGAACTCGCCGAGCGCTTCGACCATCTGCGCAAATGTTTCCTTTTGATCGTCGTCGAGGGTGGCGTCGATCGTCTCGATCTGATGCTCGAGCTTCGCTTTCTGGCGGATCTTGGCGAGCTCCTTCGACGGATATCCAGAATCGACGAGCTCCTTTGTTGCCTCCTTGATTAGCTTCCGGTCGCCCTGGTTCTTTTTCGATGCGACCTGCATCCGCTCCGCCATGCGCGCGTTTGCGGCCTGGATCGTCTCGAGATACTTCGCGAGGACGTCGCCCTCGAATTTCTTCTCGTTATGATCCTTGCCGATCTTGCGATCGTCGCCGTCGTCGTCGGGCGCCACGCCTCCGCGCTTCTTGGCCGCCGGTTTTCTTGCCATGGTCGTTAGCTCCGCTTGGTGCCCCGTGGGGCGTTGCTCCGTCCGGTCGGACGGATCTCGAGCGACGCGGACTTGCGCCGGCGTCGTTTCATCTTGGGTAGCGTGCGCGCGATCGCCTCGACGTTTTCCACGGCGCGATTGCTCCAGCCCTCCGCAAGCATCGTGCGAAGACTGGTCGCCTCTATGCCTGCCGCTTCCGCAAATTCGGCGGCGGTAAAATCACCGTTGCGGATCCGCGCGACGACGCGAGCAAGCAGACGTTTTGTGTTTGTCATGAGCTCACGCATAAGCCGCGCCGTGGATCCGCGCAACGGGGGTGCGTTGCGGCCCGCAACGTGGCCCCGTTGCCATGTGTATAAAAACTGCTTGCACGCGAAAACGGCTCAACTTACTAACTCGATCTCCGAGGCCCGCCCCCCCAACCCAGGGCCGAGGACCGCGGGCGGGGGTCGAAAGATCTCCGCCCAAAGGGGGGAGGGTTGGTGTCCAGGGAGTTACGACGATGGAATGGGAAGCCGTGAGGCTTGTCGCGGTCTTGTGCGCGATCGGGATCCCATACGGGATTTGCTACGGGGTCGCCGGCGTGATCGTGGGGAGGGCGCGCCATGGGTAAGCGCCAGGTCGAGGACCCTAGCCGCGTCGCGATCGCGCGCAACCGAGCCGAGAAGCTGGAGGACCAGATAAACGAGCTCCAGAACTCCTATGGGCGGGGATCATTTCGCGACGGCCAGGTCCGCGACGCGGTGAACGCCAAGCGCCGCGAGCTCGCCGACGTCCGCCAGCTACTCGCCCGACTGGAGGCTAACGCGAATGGCTAAGGAGCAGCGCGACGACGACCAGATCCAGTTAGATCTACAGTTACCGGAGGGCGTTCACCTGGATATCCCAGACGACGCCTATTTTAACGCCCGCGCGATCGGATCCTCCGACCTTAAGACGCTATACTGGCAACCGGAAAGCTGGTGGTTTGCGTCCTACCTGAATCCCCGCCGGCGTATGCGCATCAAGGCCGCGCGCAAGCAAGCGCTGGACCTTGGCCATGCCATGCACGACCTGGTGCTATTGGGCGACGCCGCATATCGCGCCCGCTTCACCTTCCAGCCGGACGAAGACGATCCGCGCTGGATCATGACGCCGGTCGAGCTCAAGAAAGAGCTTCGCGCCATGGGGAAAAATGTCGACCAGGTATTCGGCCATAAGCTGAACGACCTGGCAAAGCGCGCCGGCATAGCTAACCGCGTGTGGGATATCGCCTGGGCGTCCTATGAGACGGCCAAGAAAGCCGGAAAGCCATACATGACCGAGGACGACGACGTCCGCGTCCGGCATACGGCGCGGCTGATCCTCGAGCATCCCGCCCTAGGCCACGCGCTCCGCGGCCCGGCCGGGCTGTCCGAGGTCGCCGTCTTCTGGCGCCGCGACGATGATCCGGAAACGCTGTTACGCGCCAAGTTCGACCGCATCGCCTTACAGCGCATGTTTGACCTTAAGACCCTGGGTAACTGGCGCGGCCGCGATATCGACGCCGCGATCGCCGACGCGATCGACTCGATGGATTACGGGATCCAGCGGCGTTTTTATCACGAGGCGTTTTTAAAGCTGATCGAGTTCGTAAAGGCCGGCGAGGTCCGCGCATGGTCTGAGG
>OFRC01000172.1_pt1 | contig 18912 bp, 29 predicted proteins | sample 1543051 | NCBI WGS metagenome assembly OFRC01 (sample SAMN07774231, study PRJEB24372) | wastewater metagenome
CGTTTTTCCACCGAGCCTCGGAAAGTGCGGCGGTGGAGATCTGGATTGATTCCGGTTCGGCGATCACAAGAGCACCTGCTGTGCCATCGCGTTCGCCAGCCGCTTCTGCATCATAAAAGTTCTTGTCGCCGCAGAGCTTATCGGTAATCGGTTCTCGTTTGGCTATCAGCCCGAGGTGGATTGCATGAAGGTCCGCTTCGTTCACTGGTCTATCAGCGGCTTCCGCGACGGCTTCGGGATCGTTCTGCATCGCCCGCCAAAAGTTCGCGACAAAGCCATCGGCGTCGTTCACGGTTTCGATATGGCCAGCGCCACCGGGGCGCAGGAACAGAACCGCACCGCTCCCGAAGAACGGCTCCACATAATTCGGCACGTCGCCGATTGCCTTCCAGACGAGATCGGCGACGGCGCTCTTCCCGCCGAAGTAGGGAAAGGGTGGCTTGTACTCACAGTTTCGGAGTCCACTCACTTTTTCCATCCTTTGAAAATTCTAATCGTGACACCGTGTCACTGAATCTCGCGGCTGAAACTTGAAATCTGGATCAGGACAGGATCAGCACCTTCGTGCCCTTGAGTAGCTTCCGGTTGACGCTGGTCGACTGGACGAAGATGTCGAAGTCCTTGCACTCCGCCGGCTGAACCTTCACCTCGTAATCCGGCATGCCGAGCAGCGATCGAGCGTCTGAGCCCCGGTAGACCGAGTGGTCCTTGCGGTGGTAGAGAGCGATCTCCTTCTGAGCCTGCACCTTCACCGGAACGGTCAGCTGATAGAACGCCTCGCCGATCTTGTACGGCCGCTTGGTGGCCTTCTCAATGAACGGAGCAATCGGAGTGTCGCTCTTCACTGGGAGCAGCCGGAACTGGCCCGGCCCCAGTTTGCTCAGTGCCTTAGAGACGGCGGTCTTCTTCACGGCACCGGTGTTCAGGGTGAAGAGGTTCTTCGTGCCGCGGGTGCCGGTCGACCGCATGGTGAAGTAGCTGTCTGTGGCTTGGCGGATGGAGTCGCCAATCTCACTGACTCCAGCATCGGTGTTCCAGATTGCGATATTGTCGGCCGGGAACCCATACTGCTTCGCCTCTCGCTTGGATAGTTGATCTGGCACGAAGCAGGCCAGCGTCCATTCCTCCGGCAGTCCCACGATCTTCTGTTGCAGAGACAGCGAGGACGCTCCGGTGTTTTCCTGGCCATCGGTGAGCACGTACACCAGAAATGAATGATCACCGTAGAGTGTTGCTGTCTTCTCCAGATCGCGAACCGCCTGCAGAGTTGCCTGAATCAGCGGAGTCTCACGGCCACGCGCGTGATACAGATTCTTCAGTGATGGCAGCCGCAACACGTCCTTGTCGTAGGCATGGCACTTGATGTTGAGCCGATCCTCGAATACGTACAGCGACACCCGCGTCTCCTGTCCGGTTTCCTTGGATCGCTCTGCGAGATAGGCCACCTGTTGATCCGCTACAGTTACAACCTCCTGTTCATGCCGCAGCATCGAACCGGAACCGTCGATCACCATTGCGATGTGGTTGATGTAGTTGTCGATCATGGGATTCTCCGTTTGGTTCGTGGAACTGAGTTACTCGCCAGCCAACTGACGCATCGCCTCAACGGCCACGCTGAGCAGTCCCGTTGGATCGCTGGTGTCATCGCTCGCCGGCGGATCAAATTCGCCGGTGAGATTAAATTCGCCGCCATGATGGAAATCGCCTTCAACGGTTACCGTGAATGTCTGTTCGTGGTCAGGCTCTTCGCACTTGTATGTGAGTGTTGCTTTCATCCTGTGCATCCTCAAAACGGTAGTTGCTTCTCAATCGCCATCGGATCATTGATCCGCTCTGGCACGTACTCCCGAATGAACTTCACCAAATCGCCAAGCCAGCTCCGCACCTCTCGCTCCATCCCCTCGTAGCGGTTCACGGTCAGGCGATGCAGCCCGGTGACTTCCCAGACGTGCTTGCCGTCTTTCCGCTTGTGTCGCCCCTTGAGCTTCACTTCCTTGCCTTCGAAGCAGTTGTAAATGAACTTGTCGGCGCCGAAGATCGACAGGTACACCCGCCACTGCAGTGAGTCGATGTACCACTCCGCGCTGAACTCTTCCGTGAGCTTGTGATCTTCGACAACCAGGCCGTTCACTGCGTCGGCCTTCGCAACGAGGGTTACGTTCAGACCGTCGATCTCGTACTTCCTCTCCGTCTTGATCTCGCGAATCGTCGGCAACGGTAGAACTCCGTCGAACTCCAGGATGAACACAAAGTCGTCCTGAACGACTTCATCGCCATCCCACTCAACTGCGTGTTCCAGGAACGTGTGCCACGCCGTCCCGGCCTGCATGATGAGTTTGTCGTCTCGCTCTCCCAGCAGCCGCCGCACAAACTCGTCGTGCGACAACCACTTCATCTGGCGATAGAGACGGAAGGCTTCTAGTTCCGTTGCCGACGTTCGCAGGAGCATTACGCAGCCTTCACGACATAGGACTTCGCGGATTTGTCAAACGCGAATCCTTTCGCGACAGCCTTATCGTGAATCAGCCGCTTCACCACGCCGCGTTGAGCGTCACTGCACTCCTCGGCCTTGATCTCATCAATCGCGATGGTGAAATCTGCCGGATCGGTGATTGCATCCAGCTTGGCACGCCAGCCTTCCAGGAACGCCGCGGCCGCCATCTGCGACTCGGTCTGAGCGTTCAGTTTCGCCTTGATGTCTCGGATGACGCCGCCGAGCCAATTCGGTTCGAGTTCGAAGTCCGGCACTTTCAGCTCCGGCAGCTGAACCGGATTCTTTCCGAAGTTCGTGTCCGTGGGATTGAAGTTCAGATATCGCTCACCATCGCGGCAAAACAAGCGGCCCATAACATCGGCCGACTTGTAAATCTCGTTTTTCGATCCACCCTGAACGTCCAGCCGCTCGACGGTTTCGTCCCCCTTCTTTTGCTCGTCGGAATGCACGAGCATGATCGGGTCTTTGCCGAACGACTTCACCTGCTTCAGCCAAGCCACGAACCGGTTCCGCAGAACGCCGTACCCTTGCAACGTTAGGGCACCACCACGGCCGAGTTTTGGTTCCTGTCTGATGATGTCCGCAGTGAGCAGGTCGAGTGCCCGGCCGGCAGTGTCGACGATCACCGTCTTGAATGGGCGAACGTCTGCTTCGAGGTCGCACACCTCCTCCCACGACTCAGGCCGTCCCGAGTCCCGCCGATTGCGGGACCGATGAGCCCCCTTGTCGAAATCCAAGAGGAACGGATCGTCGGCGGTGAAGCCAGTCGACGTTTTTCCGATTCCCGGGACCGAATAGATACAGACAGACAGTTGAGTGACCTCAATAGGGTCACTCTCGCGAATGATTCGCAGAGCCATCAGAAGTTCTCCGTGTTTGATCAGCCGTTATCGTGACACCGTGTCACGTTACGTTACAGCTGATTGTCTGGGGTCGCCGGACTAGTCTGGTCACAGCCCAGAAAATCTTCCTGAAAAAAGAATGAGCTTGCTCAAACTCATTCTTCGCACTCATCAGTGCTTTTCTCCAATACACCAACCCGAACCTGCAACCTGCCAATCTGGTGGTGGTGCTCGTCCTGCACACGCCGGACTGAGGAAATATCATTCTGCAACGTGACGTGAATTTCGCAGAGCTTTCCGCCGATTGACCGCACTTCGGAGTAGAGGCTAGACATCCACCACGTAGCACCAACCAGAGCACCTAGAGCTCCAATCGCGAGTGCAACAATCCCGGTTATGGCTTCCGCACTCATTGCTTACAGGCCTTTCACGTTGTGGTCGACACAAAGCACCGAACCATCTCCCTGGATCGTCGTGTTCAGATTGCTCGCTTCCACCTCTCGCAATTCCTCATCCGTCAGCACCACTCGTCCCCCGATTTTCCTCAGGAGCCAAGCCGCCAACTTCGGAACCAGGGGAGCTGGCAGGCTTTGGCCGACCTGCTTGCTTAAATCCCTGCGTTCCATGGTTCGATCCTTCAAAAATCGGGGCCCCGGCTTCCCTGCCGGAATGGTCATCCCTGACCTGGCCTCGTTCCGACCTGCAATCAGTATTTACGCGTAATACTCGACCTGATTGCGATGCTGCCGGATTAGCGGTGAAATCGCAGCTGCAACTGGAGCTGCTGTTGTTGCAGGCGCTGAGCGGCGTGGAACCCCTGATTGAACGCCCGTTGCTGCTGGCGCTGGTTCTGGCGAAAGCGGAAACCGCCTGCCTCGACATCGCTCGCGAACAGACTGCCCAGGAGCGCCAGCACGACGAACCCGAGCACAAAATTGAATCCCTTCATATCTCACCATCCTTTTACGTTGTGAATAACTATTGACTGAACAAAACCGAACCAATCTTGAAGGCTCCATCCATTATGTGACATGGTGTCACCGAATGCAACCCTACCGACGGCCCGCGAGCAAACCTTCTTCGTACCATTTTCGGAACGGTTCGATGTTCTCGCGAGACAGGGCCTTGCCGCCCTTGGGCATTTCACCGGTGAGCACTGCAGAGAAGACCGCATAGACCTGCTCTGGCGTAAACTTATCTGCCTGCCGGAAGTCAATCCCGCCGTCCTGCTTGTTGGCACCGTGGCATCGCAAGCACTGCTGCTGAATCAACTGAGCCAGGGCCGGATCGCTGACTGGAACGCTCTCGTCGCTCCCCAGTTCCGCCGTGATCTTCGCTCGAGACTTCACCACCGCCACGATTTCCTTGATCTCCGCCATCAGCCGCTCTTCCTGATTGCCCTGAGCAGTCACGAGTGCCAGCTGGGCACGAACTTTGTCCTGCAGGGCTTCCTTGTCGCTCTCCTTCTCGTAGATCCGCAGAGCATGCTCCTTGGCCGACATGGACTCTTTGTGGGCCAGAGTCTGACGAAGTTCGCTGGTATTGCTGCCAGGCTCCAAGAAGTCCTGCGGGCTCACCACGCCCGGCAATCCCTTGGCCTGCAGAACGCCAGGGGCGAACAGGTACGGGTACTTCTGGATCAGGCAGTACAGATCCGGATCGTAGCCAACCTGCGTTCCGCTGAATTTCTCGGCGTACCCATAGGGCTGCAGAGCCGGCTTGCCAACGTACTCGTCGATCCGACAGTGCTTCTGGTAGCAGCCATGCACGTAGCTATAGAGCCAGCCGTCATTGTGGTTGGTCGCCGCGCCGCAATGGTCGTACCAAGTGCGGTAGTGGACGAAGTAGCACGGGTCTTTCGCCCAAGGCCCATACGCCCAGGCCGACCACTGGCTCCGATAGCCGCCGTAGCTGGCCGACTTGTAGCCGTGATAGCTCGGCGTCGAATAGCAATCCGGACCGTAGCACGGTTTCTGGTAGCCACCGCCATAATGCTGGGCGTTTGCCGTCCCGGTCACCAGGAGCAGCAGAACCAAGGCCCCGCCGACCAAACCCCACTGCCGCAAAACCCACTTCCATAAATCCTTCATGGCTTAACGCCTCCCTGCTAACTATTTCTGTCCTGCTGCCGGTTCTTTTTCCGCCGGCTTTGGCTTCGCGAACAACAGTCGCTCCGCCGTGTTGGGATACAGGGCACGCCACTGTGACGCGACCAAATCATCACCGCGCTTGAGCGCGTCGATATTGATGTCCTCTCGCAACAAGTACGCAATGTCGCGATCGAGGTTCGGTTCGATGTTCTGGATGAGGAACGCCCGAGCTTCCTCTTTCTTCATCCACTTCCCGGTCAGCTCCAGCACCGCGATCTGCGGCGTCACGTCATCAGCCCAATAGCCGAAGTAACTGTCTGCCAGGCCGCGGACCACGTGCGATGACTCGGTTGCCCCTGTCGATTCGCCTACGGCCCGCTGGTACGTGATTCGCCAAGAATCCAGCATCCGGTTCAATTGCTCGGTGGGAGCTCGGTAGGCACTCGCCAGCTGCTGCACCTCCTGCAGGTTGTCGAATGCCTTGGTTCCCTTCTTCGCACCACCCAGAAGATGCGTCAGCCCTTGGAGGGATTCGTAGACGTCGTTGCGGACTGGCTGCCAGCCGAGGTTCTCAGGCTTGAAGTCGTGGCAGATGGCGCAGGACATCGAATCGACTCGCCCAGTGCCAATGTCCGCCCGATACTTTTGCGCGGCGTGATTGAACGCCACGTTGTCCGGCACGCTGGCGATCAGCACGTCCTTGGCGTCGAACACCAGGTAGCCGAGGTTCGCATTGGGCAGGTGGAAGATCGCTTCGCCGCCGTCGTAGGTTTCGAAGATCCCGAGCTGACGGTTGGGGTCACTATCGGGGCTCGTGTTGTCCTGCGAGATGTCGAACGTGACAGCCACGCCCTGCTGGCCATCTGCCGGAGCAAGGTTCGAACCAGACACAAACAGGAACATCCGCTGCCGTTTCGTCACCACGCTCTTGCGGATGACAGCCTTGCTCTTGGCCAACTCCGGATCGAACTCTGAGGCGATCTGCAGGATCGATCGCTTCCCGCCTTCCTTCCGCTGAATCTCCTGAGCAGTCTTCAGTGCGTCAGCAACCCGCTGAACCTTGCGAGCGGCGTCGAACCCGCAAAACTTGGCGATCGTGTCCTGCAGGTTCTTCTCTGCCCCCAGGCGTTCGTAGTACTGCCCACCATCCACGCTCGACATGCCGAACGTGATGTACTCTTCCAGACGCATGATCGGCACGTTGGAGTGCGTGAGCTTGAACAACTCCGCACCCTCCTGCTGATCGTCCGGATTGAGATACGCCTCGGCGGTGAATGTCCGCACAACTGGCTTGACCACCACCTCAACCTTGACCGGCCGCACATTCGCAGCCTGGCAGGGCGTTGGTGCCCCACGGTACAGCACGATGATCTTGGAGCCTTCCTTGCCCTTGAAGATCGCCTTGCCCCAGGTCTTATCAATCAGCAGGATTTCCACTTCCTGGCCCGGCTGGTAGCCCGGGTCGATTGGAATCACTTCATGGCCAGCGACGATCACTTCCTGATTGAAGTAACTATCGAACGGAGCGAGGCGCTCGTGGATCTGCTTCAGCTCGAATACCTGCTCAGGCTTTGTGGCGAGCCTTTCCAGGTCCGTGGCGATGACCGTGGCGCCGGTCGTTTCGTCCTGGAGCATTCGCGGCCGGGGGCGATTGCTTGTCCGCGTGATCGTGTGATTGTTGACATGGGCGACCTGCTGAAATGCACTGCGAGGATCGGACCAGGCAGGAACGGCCACATAGAACGTGAACCGTGGGTCGAGCCCATTCTTCACCTGAGCGCGAGCGTCTTCCAAAGCCAACCGCAGGCAGTCCAGGTTGGTGTGGTACTGCTTTCCTTCCTCCAGCGCAACACGGACCGGAGGCGGAGGCAGCCTGCCGTCCACCTGGGTGAGTAACGCGAGAGTGAGGAGCAACGCGTGCATGGCTATTCGGCTGGCTCCACGGTCAGCAGCTCAATCGCCTTGCGAAGCGTCGGGGCGTGATCGTAAAGCCGCTTCCGCTCTTTAATGAGCACGGAAAGCTCCTTGGATTTCTCGCTGATCTGGCCATCGACGACATTGAGTTGGGAGATCAGTTCGTCGTATTCGGCCTGCACAGCCGCGAGTCGCAAGGTGGTTTGGTCGGCCGGATGCTGAGCCGTCATCGCTGCCAAGCGTGCCTGCAGTTCCACAGCAACAGCCAGCTGCGGCGAGATGGCATCCCTGCCGTGATAAGCCTCGGCAGTGTTGGGTTCGCTTGGTGGCTCTGGGTTCGCCATCTCGCGAGTCTGCCGCATGATGTCATCTGTGAGCGGTTCCTGTTCAACTTCCTTGCCTGGGTAGATAACAGTTCCCCAGCAAACGCCGTCAGGGTTCAGCTTGTCTTGTTCATCATGCACATTGATGACGAATCCTCCGTCGCGCAACGGCTCAGGGTAGACGCAAATATCGATTGACTGACCGTTCAGTTTCGCTGGAATCTTTACTGGCCAATTGCACTCAAGTTCCTCGGCCTGAAACTCGGCAATCTTCGCATCGCGCTTCTCGACCTTTCGCAGCAGTGCGTCGGCGTAGCCCGAAACGTCCTTCACTCGAAACTGCGCTGCTTGCAACTCGCGCTGCAAGCCAAGTTCTCGAATCCGGACTTGGCACAGAGTACCGAACGTCAAAACGAGCAAAAACAACACAGCACAAAATCCCAAATGCTTCGTCACTTCAACCTCCGTAGTAAAACACCACACTCGCCACAGCCAGAAAGATCGCTCCAATCGCAATGGCCACGAGCCATTCGTATCCGTCTGGCAAATCAATAACGCTCCGAACCTTCATGGCTTCCGCAACTCACGGCGAAGCTCTTTCGGGAACCGGTCGCGCTCGCCCAACTCCGGGTCGCCAATCGTGTGCGTCTCCTGGAAGCTGTTTGCGGTGATCAGCCGGTGGATGCCACTGTCGGCCCACTCCATCTGCCACACACCCTTGGCGTGGTTCCATTCCACCGCCATGTCCGTTCTTTGCCGCGGCTTCCGGTCCAGCAAGAACTCCAGTTCCTTGGGGAGCATGTCCGCGTTGCGCAGGTCGATCAGAAGCACGTCAGGTTCGATCGTCTCCGCCGCGAATCCCTTAACCATCCGCCAGGCCACGATCTGATGCTCGCCCGAGTCGTAATCCCAGACGCGAAACAGGAACTGCGTCCCCTGCGGCTTGTAGATCAGCGGATACTTGTCGCCCTCGTCCGTTTCGGAGTAGTACGTGTTCATCTCGATAACATCGACGTGTTCACGCAGAACTCCGGACCTTGGCACTTCCCCCTGGGCAGCCACAACAGCCGCCAAGAAGAACAGTGCCGTAACCAGGAAGATCATGCAGCCCAGTGGAAAGCGATCACGAGATGGAGCGGCGTAGTTGCCCATCTGATCACCTACGATGGGAGTGCCGCGCGAACGAGGCAGTCCTTTGCCTCCAAGAGCTTCCGCAGTCCGGCCGATTTCTCGGCTGAGTCCGGAAGCTTCTCGTCCATTTCGCGGGCAACGTCGCCAATTGGCTTACTGACCACCTGCAGCTTTTCAGGCAGGTGTTCGTAGGCGAAGAACTTCATGATCGGGTTGGGCATCTGACACTCCGTTGACTGTGTTACTGTGACACCGTGTCACGTTAACCGGCAACCTCAATCGCGTTGCCCGTGGCTCGATACGTTTTCCCGGCAATGCCCAGGTTCAGGTCGATGGCAACCTTCCCGCTCGCCGGAACCCCAACCTTGATGCTCTGGGTGAAGCCTGACAGCGGGACCGTCGGAACCGGGACTGGCGCCGGAGCGGGAGGCGGCGAAGTCTCTCGGGCCCCGTACCGCATCTGCAGTTCCTCAATGTCCGCCGGCTGCAGCACCCACAAGTTCTCGCTGTACACCGGTGCGATCAACGCTGGCCGCTTATCGCTGTCCGGCTTGTGCCCGAGCCCCATCGCGTGGAGCATCTCGTGGAACTGCGTCCGGCGATAATCGATCCGACCGCCACCGGGACCATCGAAGATGTCCCAGGATTCGGCAATGTCGATCCGGCCGTGCAACTGCGTATTGCCGGCATTCACGATCCCCATGGGGATCTGCATGTCAGCCAGCGTCCCCGACCGCCCGTCCATGCGGTCCAAGGACACCAGGATGTTCGCCGAACGCGAATTCGGCGAATACGTGAAATCCAGTTGGCAGACAGTGGCGATCGACTTGAAGATGAACTCGCAAGCCCCCTTCAGGTCCATGTCGGTCAGATTGCCGAGACGATCGAAGGCGAGACACCAGGAGAGCCGCGAGTTTCTCGGCCACTGGTATCGTCTCCCGTCAATCGCGAAGCTTTCTGCAGTCACACCGCAGAACGAGAATCCATTCTCGATCGTGTCCCTGAAGTCTTCCAGATTCACCGCCATCTCGGCCTCCCTGCCCATCAGGGCTTCCCTACCACCTCGCAACTAACCTCACGCGGCCTTTTTGCCGCCGAGTTTGTCGGTCAAATATCCCAGCAGCAGGTCGGCGAGTCCGATCTGCTGCAGGAACGACAGAATCGCCAGCAATCCGCCGGCTTGGATCATTTCCTGCGCGAGCGGTTCATCGCCAGCGGACTCGGCCGAATGTTCCGCCAGCAAGGCGAGAACCTGACCTTCGAGGGCGAGATCCTCTTCGCTGAACGTTTCTTGCAACGTCAGTCCAAGTGTGCCGTCCGGCAGCGGATCCGACGAAAGCGACGGCAGGCCTTCCGGGAAGAGGAGCGTGATGAGCCGTTGACCGTCGGCGTACATCCGGCGCAGGATCGCAATGACTTCCGGTGCCTTAGGGCCCAACGCAAGGATGGCCGTGAGAATCTTCGAGAAATTGGACGTGACTGACATTGATACTTCTCCGTGGGAATGAATCGAAATTGTGACTTGCTCGGCAGTCCATTATCGTGACATCGTGTCACGTTATCAAGCCGAGTGAACGCCTAAAAGAGGACCAGTTGCCCCATACGACGCATGGCTGTCTCACAGTGCCCTGCATCAATATCCACGCCGACGCATTCGATCCCGAGGTTTCGAGCGGCTACGAGGGCCGTCCCGGAGCCTACAAAAGGATCGAGCACGCTTTTCCCAAGCCGGCTCATCAGGTCCTCGATCACCCACAAAGGCTTCTCGCAAGGGTGTGAAGAATCCGGCGATCCGCTCCGGACGTCGTAATAGTCCGGCCGGTACGTTTCCGTTTCCGCTGGGGCCGGCGGAAGATCGACTCCGAGGATGTCGATCAGAAGCAGCCGGTGTTCTTCGCTCGGGTATGACCAGTGCGGATCGTCAACCCGGCTCCACTTCATCACCAAACGCCGGTCACAGCCGATCTCCTCCGCGAGGTCCCGCTGGCTGATTCCCCGGGCTTCCATCGCTGCCAGGATCTGCTGGCATGATTCCTCTCGCCATGCCGGGATCGCCCGGCCGGGCAACTGCATCACAACAATCGGTTGCGTCTTGGGGAGCCAGCCGCGGTACGGCCGGGCCGCACTTTGCTGAACGTGCATGGTGAGCAGGCGCCGGAACTCGAAGCCAGCGGCCTTGGCGGCCTCCAGGCCGAGGTCTAGTGAGCGGTTGGACCAGAAGAAGGCGAGCATGGCTCCGGGCCGGAGGCGAGGCTTGCAGGCCTCCAGTGTCTCACGGAAGAGTTTGGCTGATTGCTCTGGAGATTCGTCGCCGGCCACGAGATTTTCGCCGTATGGAGGATCGCAAATCAGTGCGTCCCAGGTTTTCCCCAGTGCCGGCACGATCTCCCTCGCATCTCCACAGTAAAGGGAACGCTTCTCATCAGACCAGTATTCGGTGGGTGGGCTCATTGCTTGCTTTTCTCGGTTTGCACGTCTACTGTCACCAGAAATAAAAACACCCTGGACGAACTCGGCCCCTAAGTGGAAATGGCCATTTCCACAGCCTCCACCACCTCAAAAGTGATGGGGAGCATTTAGGGGAGTCGCTGATTTCAAGGCTCCGCGAACGTCCAGGGTGGGGTGATGATCTGGGTGATCTGCGAGCCCCGATAACTAACCCGCAAGTTTCGGCTTGCGGATTGTTCCTCGCCGTGCGAAGGACATCACTCAACCTGAGCCAGTTGACTTCGCAGCGGCTGGCTCAGGTTTTTACGATCATTGCAAACCAGTTTGACTAGTCTGGTCACTCAAATCTCAAAAGACTCGTTCTTCATCGCAGCTACCGCCTCCCGAATCCGCTCGTCGAAAGCCTTCTCCAGAGCCTTCATCGCCTCATCCGCCAGACGCTGCTTGTAGAGCGAGCGTTTACCGGCACGAATGGTGCCTCGCACCGCCTCCCGCTTGGCGATGAAGTCTTCAGTCAGATCCAGAATCTCGCTCAGTGTCATGCGGTGATTATCAGTCTGGCCAATTCCTTGCGTTCCAGTGCTTCCTTCAACTCACGCTCAGAATTGGCGATATCGAGAACCGATGCCTCAAATTCCTTCAGGGCGTCGGCCCGAAGATCAGCGGTAATTGCTCCGCCGTTAATTCTCCTCGTCTCTCTAGTTTCAATCGCCGCCCTGGACGAGCACTTTTTACATCGCCAGCTTCGGCCGTCCCGTAGCAGGGCATTTCTCGCGGTAGTGATCACCTTCGAACCGTGACCTGGCCCATCGCATTCAACAGTGGATCTGGCGTGAGGCCCCTTCTTGGGAGCAGGGCCCAGCACGACGTAGTGCCCAAAACGCTCACCGACATCCATCGGTATATCAACAGCACCCATGATATCAATCTCCGTGGTTAACGTGACACCGTGTCACGATATTATAGAATCTCGAAACTATGGCAAATATCCGAACTAATGTTCACGTAAGGACTTAGAAAAACTGGTGAACATCGGCCATCCGCACCGGCACAGCCTGCCGGCGCGTGCGTCTCGTTCGCTGAAACTCTGCGAGAGCCTCATGGCTGATGCGATAGAAACGCCTGGTTGATCCCGCCGGGGCCGCGTTCACGGCCTCCAGCTCTTCCGACTCAATCCACGAGAGAACGGTGTCTCGGCTCACGCCGAACTGCTGGGCGACGTCGATTACTCCCAGGCACCGTTTCATGGTTGAACTCACTGCGGAAGAATGTCCGAACTACACATGAAGTTCTTCGAACTCATGTTTGTGCCGATCATCACCTTCCAGCCGGTCCATGATTTCGTCGTCTGTGAGACAGTCCGCATCCATGATCAGCGATTGTGCCCGCTGGAGAACCTGCAAAGCCAGTTCCCGCTTCCTTGGGTTCGAACTTCCGTCATAGGCTTCCTGGTGCGCATCGTCGTGCACACACTGCAGCGCCCAATAACCGATGTCGCTGGAGAAGTCTCGCAGGAACAACTTGACGTCCAGGCGAAACTTCTTGGTCGGGAATCCCTTCGCTTTTGGCGATTCACTCGGCAATTTGTCGGCATATTTGATCGCCTTGTGAATTGTGCCTAGCAAGTACTTCCATTCCATGACCCCCTTCCCGTCCCTGGTGGCAATAAACAACCCGCTTGCAGCATCTGGCCACATTTCACTAAATGCGATCATCAGCGTCAGTTGGTTGATGTAGATCGAGGGTGGCAGCGAGACGCCACGCTTCGGTGGCTTTTGTTTAGTCGCAGATACTTTCTTGGTCATAGTGAGGCTCCGGCTTGGCTGTGGAAGAAAAGGGGTGCGGAGCGAATCCGCACCCCCACGAATCCAAGCCGTCACGCGGCCGACTTGATCTTCGACCTCGCCAACGCGGTGAGCGTCTCGCTGATCGCCAGCAGCTGGCCTGGCGTGAAGTTCCTGTAAAGTTCGCGGATCTCCCGCTTGTCGATCAATCCTGGTTTCCTGGTCGCTCCCTCGGGGCGACGATCCTTCGTTGACTCTTTCATGCCCAGTTTCCCTTGCAAAATGTGGTTTCCGTTCATCTCCTCATTCGTTTTGCCAAAGGTTCATCGCAACGGATCTGTCTCAGGCTGTCGTGCGGAGCATTCCCGTTCCGCACCACGACCAGCGAACCGTTGCACCACGGCGCCCACTTCCTAATTCCCGGACGTAACCACCGCGGCAAAGTGCCTGGAGGTCACGCAGCACGGTTCTCTTGCTCCAAGGGCGTTGTGTCTGCTCTGCCAGGGTCATTGCCAATGTTCCGGCACACACCGGAACTGGCGACCTCTGGAGCGTTTCGCACACCAGGAGCACTCGAACCTGAGGAATGGCAGGGGCGATCATGGATTTAGCCTGTGAAGAAGTGGGTCAATTCTGACCCGCTATCTCGAAGGGAAAGATTGCCGCAGGTGTCCGCGGCTACTAGAATTCGGGCCATGCGATGCGGTTTCCTTTTCGCGGGGGCCATTCGCACCACGGGCCGGTTCGATCTAGTTCATCGAATCGGCCTTTTTTACGTTCCTTGCCCACTCCTGATGGGCTGCACGGGTGCTGTGGGGGGATTGTGCCACGTTCGCCCCACCCTGTCAATATTCCATCAGTGAGGCAATTCCTGCACTGCGGCATTTCCGGCGCTGCCGCCTTCTCCGCTGGGGATTTACACTCATCCCCGATGGCCACTCTGACCGAGCAAATTCGAGATTACCTGAAAAAACGGGGTGATTCAGTTCGACGAATTCACCTGCGCACGGGCCTGAATCGCGCTACTGTTGCCGACTTTCTGAACGGGCGTGACGTCAGAGGCCAAACTCTTGACGCGATTTGCGAATACATCGGAGCGGCGATCACTCTTCCCCCAATAGAAGAGCCGCCTAGTAAACCAACAAAGAAGTCCAAGTAGCGGGGCCTATGAAATGTTCCGATTCGCAATTCACTGGTGGTGGCTTTGTGCTATTCCGGTCTTCATTGCGTGCGGAGGTGGAGGAAATGCTGTTGTGACGGCACCAGCACCGTCGCCCAGTCAGGCAACAACGCCAGAACCATCCACTGCCCAAGAGCCTGAAGGCATACGACCAAGCGATGGCCTGGAGGACTTGTTTGCCCCAGAACCGCAACCTGAGCCAGTGCCAGAACCGATACAGCCTGAGCCACCGCCAACACACAGAACATGGAAAACTGCAGACGGCTCCTTCAGCGTTGAAGCTGAGTACGTCTATTTCGGTAATGGAAAGGTCAAGCTTCGCAGGCTGGACAACGGGAAGGAGATATTGGTTGAACGCGAAATCTTGTCCGATGACGATAAGGCCTGGATTGACGAGCGCCGAAGAAGTTCACCGCAGCAAGATGTCGTTAACCATCGCATCAATCTTGCCAACTACAACCAGATAACAAAGGGGATGCCCAGGGCACAGGTGTTCAAAATCCTTGGGATGCTTGGGTCCAGGCAGCACGATGACGTGGACAATCGCGACGGGACACGCTCGCAACTATGGAGCTGGCGCAAAGCCGATCTGGAGAGTTGCAATATCATCTTCCGTGACGACGTTGTCTTGACGAAAACTCAGTACGGTCTGAAATGACGCTGCGTTCATTCGGGAGCAGAGATGGATGAAGGCGGGGGAGTGAGGTTGAATGAGCGAGCAACCGAAGTACCAAGGCACCTGGTTTTTGCCGAAACTGAACAGCACGGTCATTTTCGTCACCGACCGAAAGATGACGCAGGCCGAACTTGATGCGGTCATCGCGGCCTACAAACTCGCTGGTTGCGTTCGCAGAATCAAACCCAACCAGACCGTCACGATTTACGTGGAAGAGTGGCAGATTGAAGCAGCCGTCATGTCGAGTGGTCGATGACAACAGGACCGGACTGAAACTCTTGGGGGATCGACGTGGCATCGGCTGGGGCCACCGGAAAGCTCGCCCAGTACTTAACCCAGTCAATCGCCAGGCCAGCCACGATGAACGTTTCGTGGTTCGCGTAATACCGGCCAACCAGCACGCGCCCATTGCCCGGTGCCAGCAGGATCTCTGCTGAGCACTCACCAAGTTCATCGCGGCACGTGATCGGCGGAGTTCGTGATATCGGATGCCAGTTGATAATTGAAATGCGATCGAACATCCCCTGAATTATCGACTCCGGCTCTGCAGCGTCTACCCTCATCGTGACACAATGTCACGGAAACAGACCAGTTTTCTGCTCTTGCGCGCACCCGCCCCATTATCCTGGCATCACGACTCCTCCGCGTGAACCGAACACTTCTCAAGGTACGCGCGTGTCATCGGGTCCATCACGACCCCGTTCTTGCCTTCGTGTTCGTTTTCGTGACAACCACGGCAGAGCACTTCTAAGTCCTTGTCGCGTTCCCGGCCAACACGCTTGTAGTTGAGGTGATGGACCTGAATTTCTTCCGTGCTTCCACACCGCTCGCATTGCCGGCCACGGTTTTTGAAGATCGCCTCGCGACGTGCGAACCATGCTGGAGACACAATGTATTCGTGGTACTTCCACTTCTTCGGCTTGTGCGGCCGGCAGTCCTGATTCCCCTTTCGGCAGTGCCTCGCCTTCCTCCGTTTTTTCTTGGGACGTATCTCACTTGGAAGGTATTTTTGTCGGCATATGCTTCTCGCCTTCTGCCGCTCGCTCTTGGTTGGCGGCGGTGGGATGATTCCGGTTTTGGCAACGTCTACCGCGGCACGGTTGCTCGGAACAAAGAACCCGGCACCCTTGCCTGGAATGCACGCCTTCATGGTGGCTGGCCAGAAGTCAAGAACCAGATTGCCGTCTATCTCAAACATCCAGTGTTCGGCACGACCGGGAACTTTGGCAAATCGCGACAGTACCATGCCGAGTTCTTTCGATTCGGCCTGCAGAACAGCAAACTCAGTGGTTGGTCGTTTAGTCATGTTCGTTTCGTTCCACTTCCCGAACCGCCTGTCACTGTGACAACGTGTCACTGAAATACCCACCTAAGCCGCGTCCAGAAAACTCCACTGTGTCAGCAGTCTCGGCAACGCAACCTCCGACCCAACCTCAATAGCCGGTGCAACTTCCGGCGTGAACTCCCTCCGCAACGGATGCAGAGCCCCCACCAGCGTCACGTCCGCCTTGTGCTGCTCGAGCGAAAGCGTGTTCCCCCACCGAACCACCGCGGGGATCCCCAGGAGCGTCAGTTGGATGTAGCACGCCTGGTACATCTTCCGGTCTACGTCGGTGCAGTCCATCCAGTAGTTCCAGGGCATGAAGCCGCGGGACTTGAGGTGCTGAGCTGTGGCGATCGAGATGGCGCCACCTCCGCAGCATGGCTCGCAGATCATCAGGCGGTGATTGGGATCCGGATCGATGTCGCCCATGCTCATCTGAGCCATCATTTGGCACAGCGGGGCCGGCGTGAAGCACTGCCCCTTCCATGCCTTGTCGAGCAGTTCGAGCTCTCCAGCTGCGGAGCCGATGAAGTCGTACGCATCTTCCTCCAAGGCTTCCACAACCACACCGAACGCCCGGGCGAAGTTCTCGGGGTGATCGTACCGCTGCATGATCTTCAGGTACGCGTCTTCCTTCTCTTGGTCGAGCTGATCGAGGTGGGTGAGCCGATGCACCGCCTGAGACAGCGAGAGGTACGCTACGTCGAGCCAGTCGGTGAAGACGTTCCAGAGGTCGTACCGGCCTCGTGCAGCGTCCTGGAGCAGCTTGGCGAACTCGTGGTGGGGTTTCTTGGAGAACCAGGTGGATTTCACGCTGATACCTCGGCAATACGCCGTCGTGAGAGCTCAACCTGCGACTCTCGCACCTCAATCCCGATCCACTGGCGGCCGAGCTTCTTTGCCACAGCCAAACTGGTTCCACTGCCGCAGAGCGGATCCACGACAAGACCGTCCGGCGGGCAACACGCTGCAATGAACGGATGAACGATCCGCTCAGGGAATGGGGCCTCATTGTCGTGAGCCAGTTTCGACCCCAAGTGACCGCCGCCAACGGTCGCACGCAGGACGTCCCGAGGCCTCGCCAATTTGCTTTGTGGATACTCGCTTCCAACGCGACGTTCGCCGTTTACGTCACGCTGACGAAACCGGCCGCCCGATTTGAACTTGGGTGGCTCCGCGATCGCCTCCCAATTCCAGTAGCGAGTTGAATCCTCCGGCCGGAACGCGAGGCAGAACTCCCAATCGTTTCCAAACCAGTCCTTGCGACTCGGTGGAGCGTTCTTGTGCCAGATTGCCGGCCGTTCGCAGCGGATACCGAGCTTGTAAAGCTCCCACACGAGGCCCTCACAGGCCGGGAGATACCGACCATCCTTCACCGAGCCGTTGACTACCCAGACTACGACGTTGCGAGTGATCCGCACCGCGGCCGTGGTGACGTCGACCATCCACGGAACCCACTTCTCGGTGGGCATGGACCAATGTTCGCCGTACCGCTTCCCCTTCTCGGCATAGGGAGGGCTTCCGATCACGACATCGGCGCACTTTTCAGGAAGCCGGTTCATTTGCTCGATGCAGTCACCGAGCAGGATCTGATTGAGTGGGATGCTCACAGTTTCCCGTCCCGTCGGGCACTCTCCCGATCCTCCAGGCAAACATCACAGCCAGGCACGAACTCCCGGCAGGTTGGTGGACGGTGCTCATAGTTCCGGCAGCGCCGAGTCTCCATGTCCAGCCAGATGCACGGCTCCATGAATAGTTCGCTGAGTTCAACCGCTTCGATCTCAGCCTGAAGTTTCGCCGGCAGGTTGCGCCACCAAGCGGCGTCTTCCGGGTACTCCGTCATCACAGGCGGCATCGTCATTCGAAGGCAGCAGGCTCCGCAGCCAGTGCAGGATGGAACGAGAGGGAGGCTTGGTCGTTTCGGGTCAGAGTGTGGAACGATCGAGAATCCACCTTCCCCATCGGCGATGTACTCCAACATGGGCTGTCCAGGCGACTGAACCTGAATGTATGTGTGGAATAGCTCAGCCACGCTGCACCTCCCACGAATGCGTCACATACCAGCCACCGTCAGCACGATCCACACTGGCGACGATCAGCGGCACAACCTCCCGCTTCCACTCCGCGATCGGTCGGATGCCACCATTCACATCGAAGATGCTGATCGCGTGATCGTGGCGCCAGGAAGCAACCCAGTGGGTCTGACGATACGCCCACTTGGGATTCGCATCAGGCTCAGTCCATGGGCCTTTCCACTGAATGCGAGCCAAGCCGTGCGTGGGGAAGTTCTGATCCTGAATCGGGCCAAGGTAGTTGCGGTGCCAGAGCGATCCGCCGGCGTTGCCAATCGCCGCTTCCATCATGCTCGGGCTGGTGAATCGCTTCTCAGCGAAGCCCACCAACTCAACCGCAGTGCGGACCTGGTCTAAGGTCATGCCCAGGATCGTGGCGAGCGCGGCGGGGCCACAGTTGCAGCCCCAGGAGTCGTGAGCGTGGTTGGCTTCTTCGGCGGTGAAGGAATAGGCGGGGTTAGGCATGGGCCACCGCCACTTCCGGGAACTGGTTCCACTCCTGGCCATCGAGGAGTCGGCCCGCCATCTTCTTGCCGAACTTGTAAACCGTCACCTCTCCCTTGCTGCGGTCAGCGCTATTCGCCACCGGTTGGCCGGCCAGATCGATCGGGCAGAAGCCCGGGTTGTGGCCGTT
>OFRC01000173.1_pt1 | contig 18908 bp, 41 predicted proteins | sample 1543051 | NCBI WGS metagenome assembly OFRC01 (sample SAMN07774231, study PRJEB24372) | wastewater metagenome
CTGGGCGACGTCGACCAGGTGGTGATCGATGAGGCCGACCGCATGGCCGACATGGGCTTTCTGCCCACCGTGCGCAAGCTGCTCGACATGACCGCCAAGCGCCGCCAGACCCAGCTGTACTCGGCGACGCTCGACAACGACGTCAAGGTGCTCATCGACCGCTACCAGCACAAGCCGGTGCGCCACCAGGTCGGCGAGACCGAGCCCGACCTGTCCAACGTCAGCCACCGCTTCATCGAGGCTGATCGGCCCCAGAAGCTGGCCCTGTCGGCCGACCTGATCGAAGACGCCGGCCCCACCGTCGTGTTCTGTCGCACCCGCCACGGCGCCGACCGGGTGGCCAAGCAGCTCAAGCGGGTGGGCATCAAGGCCGCCCCGATCCATGGTGGCCGCTCGCAGGGACAGCGCACCCGTGCGCTCGAGGCCTTCGCGATGTTCGCCTCGGACCTCGACCCGGCCTCCAAGGCCAGCTTGCCCGTGGCGCCCGCCTCGTCGAGTTGCTCAAGCAGAAGCAGGCCAGCCCGCTGCCCGTCGAGGAGCAGGTCGTCTCCATCTGGGCCGGCACCACGGGCCAGCTCGACTCCATCCCGCTCGAGGACGTCCAGCGCTTCGAGGCCGACTTCCTCGACCACCTGCGCCGGACCAAGGGTGACCTGCTCAAGGCCATCCGCGAGACGGGCAAGTTCGAGGAGTCGACCGAGGAGGCCCTCAAGGCCGTCATCGATGACTTCAAGAAGGGCTTCCAGACCACCGACGGTAGCTCCGTCGTCCCGGTCGATCCCGAGGTCGAGGCGCTCGACGCCGCGGCCGTCGGCACCGAGACGGTGAAGGTCCAAAAGTCCGCGCCGAAGAAGTAGGACCGGAGGGTCTGGTAACCACATGGCAGCCACACTGCGCGAGCTACGCGGGCGCATCCGCTCCGCCGGGTCGATCAAGAAGATCACCAAGGCACAGGAGCTGATCGCCACTTCGCGGATCGTCAAGGCACAGGCCCGGGTCGAGGTGTGGAGAACAGAGCAGGCGAACAACAGGCACCAGGAGCGGGCGACGGCATGACTTATCCACAAGTAACGCGCCCTAAGGCAAAGATCGTGCGAGACAAAGAATACCGGCGCCTGGTGGCAAGCCTACCGTGCCGAGCCTGCGGTATCGAGGGCTACAGCCAAGCCGCGCACGTCCCGGCAGAGGGCAAAGGCATCAAGCAATCGGATGACGAGATATTTCCGCTGTGCTGTGACCGACCGGGTGTGTGGGGGTGCCACAAGAACTTCGACAACTACGAAATGTGGCCCGCAGACGAAACGCGCAGGATAGGGCGGCAATGGGCGGCAGAGACGCGGGCGCTACTCAATCGCAGGCAGCAGAGGGAAAACGGATGACAGACGACCTTCGCCAGCTATTCGATGAACTGCTTATCCATTGGCACCACTGGAGCAAAGGCTACCGTCCGATAGCTGACGTAGGCTCTAGCCCGATGTTTCATCAGTGCAGAAGCGGGCGGCAGTACGAGCAGCAATATGACATTGCAGAGCAGGCGTTAGAAGATGACGCTATGCGATCCGTAGACTTTCATGTGTACGAACTCAGCCCGTCATACCGCACGGCGATACAGCTAAACGCAAGGAATCTGGCGACGGGCCGCAGCGTATGGCGTAGCGCGAGACTGCCCGAGGACATTGGAGAGCGGGCGGTTGTCCTGGCAGGGGCTAGGGCGGCGCTCATGGCTAGGCTGGTTGACGCGGGGATTTTGTAGGGGGGTTGACAAATAGCACAGCATAGTTTATCGTGTGCGACAGCGCCACAGGTGCGCCCGGAATTTGCCAAAGTAGCTCAGAAGGAAGAGCACAACACGCGCAGGTTCGAGCCCTGCCTTTGGCGCCCAATAGTGATCTGATTCGGATGCCTGTGCGCCGATAGGATTGCCCCCAAGCCCGCCCTAACCCGGTGGGCTTTTTTACGTCTGGTAATTCTTCCACATAGGCCCAGTTCGGGTTGATTTCCAAAAGTCCAGCGTTTCAATTGGGGCAAACGCAACAGGAACAACCGACATGGCATCACAAGACGAAAACCGTTGGCATCTTGATAAAAAAGTCCCCATCAGCTTGATGCTTGTGCTGCTCATGCAGGGCGTAGCCGGGGTCTGGGCGGTGGCCGACATCAAGAAGGATGTGGAGCTGCTTAAAGCCGCAATGATTGAGCAGCGCTACCGGGATGAGCGCCAAGACAAGACCACCACAGATGCGGTGCTTCAGGTTCGCTCTGACATCAAAGAACTGAGTCAAAAACTTGACAGGCTGATAGAGCGGGGCAAGCCATGACCTTGATCGAGAACTGGCGAAAGGTGCTCAAGAGCGCTTGGAGTATGCGCCTGGCGTTGCTTGCGGCCTTATTTTCAGCAGCAGAAGTCGCCCTTCCCTTCTTTGTAGATTTTGTGCCGCCGCGCACGATGGCGATTCTGGCCACGATCACGGCGGCTGGCGCGGCCATTGCCCGTGTGGTGGCGCAACCTGAGTTGCACAACGATGACGCCTAAGCAAAAAGCTGGCAGTGCGATTGCCATTGCCGGGGCTGCGCTGCTGGCATTTGTGAGCCACTGGGAGGGCACCGAGACAGTTGCCTACGCTGACAAGTTGGCCAAAGGCTTGCCGACCGTTTGTAATGGCCACACAGGGCCGGATGTGCGTGTTGGTGACGTGTGGACGAAAGAGCAATGTGATGCAATCTTGGTCAAGGACGCTACAGAACATGGGCAACGGCTGCTTGCTTGTATTACCGTACCGCTTAATCAAAATCAGTACAACGCATTCTCTTCATTCGCCTTCAACGTGGGAACCGGCAACGCCTGCGGCTCCACCCTTGTCAAGCTGCTTAACCAAGGGCGCTACACCGAAGCCTGCGATCAGTTGTTGCGTTGGAATCGCGCCAACGGAAAAGTTATCAGTGGCCTCGATAGGCGCAGGAAAGCAGAGCGAGAACTGTGCCTGAAGCCGGTTGCACAGGTTCAGAAAGCCAACGCATGAACCCCACTTCTACCCTGTTTTTTGCCCTTGCCTTGGTGATTGCCGCCTTCTCCGGTGGCTGGGTTGTGCGCGACTGGAAGGCTGGCGCTGAAATGGCCGAAGTGCTGGCCCAAGCGGCGAAGGATCAGGCGGCACGGCGCGCGCAGGTTGACGCTGCCGCTGCTGGCCATGAAAAGTATCGCAAAGCTGCCGCCGCGCGGGAGCGTGTCGTCATCAAGGAGGTGGAGCGTGTTGTTGAGAACAAAATTTACAGCAATGTGTGTTTTGACGATTCAGGGTTGCGCCTGCTTGCCGCCGACATTGCCGCCAGAACCGCTCCAAGCGAGCCTGCGCCAACCGTGCCCGACACTGCCGGAACTGACCAAGCCGGACAGCCGCAGCGTGTTCCTGTGGAGTCGCAGCTTGATCCGAGCCTATAACGAATGTGCTGACCTGCACGACAGAACTGTGCAGGCGGTGAGCCCATGAATGCCGACACGCTCAAAGACTGACCACCACAACGTCATGTGACTGCGACTTGCCAGATAGCAGGTCACGCACGCGCTTTTCGGTCAGGCGGTGGCACTTGAACATGGTGCGCGCTGGCAGCACTCCCAAAACTTCCTCGTAGTCGTCCAGCACAGCACGCACAGCCTGCAAGCCAAGGCCAGACAGGCGCAGTGGCTTGCCTTCCATGTGCTTCTGGCCTGACTCGCCAAGGGCTTCAATGGCGTCGGTCAGGAGGCCAGTGCCATCGACAACGCGAATGGGCTCGTCATCACAGTCAGGCCACCAGCCATTGTTGGTGCGAACCAGTGTTTCCATTAGGTTGACGGCATCGGACACCAAGCGCCAATCGTTGGGGCGGGGTGCGGCACCGCAGGCCATGGCGTCGAACCCGGCGCGCATCCGGCGTACTTGCTCAGTTCTGAAATAGTCGTCCAGCGGCTTGACCGGGCTTGCCATCAGCTCGCCCATGAGGGTGTAGGTGTGTGGCTGGATTTTCTTCATGGCTCAATCTCCAAATCTTCGTCAAGTTGGGGCACGTCTGCGGGCCACTTGCCCGAGTCACGGATGGTCTTGCGGGTGCTGGCGGCGTACTCTTTTTCCAGCTCGCGGCGCATGGCTTGCGGGATGGAGCCGGATGCACCGATGATGTCGTGGCATCCGCGCACGCCGGGGCGGGATACGCAGGCGGGGTAACAGGTTCTATCGTCGGCCTTGATGTGTGCGCCCTTGCCTTGGTCAGCATGGGCAGCATTCGAGTAACCGGCCACACCGCAGCGGATGCATGGCAACGCTGCCACTGCGCGGCGGTACTTTTCGCTCCGAAGTGGCGGCTCTTTTGGAAGAATTACCACTTCGTCGAAACTGGCGTAGCGCACGGGCACCGTCAGGCGGGCATAGACCGGGGGAATGCGCTCAGGCATGGACTTTCGTGAAAAACCTGAGCGTTTCATTTTGATACCCACTCGCCACACCAAACACGCTCGGCAGTCCACGGCTGAACATGGCAGTTTGGATTGTCACTTTCCCCATGATCTTCATGTAGTATTGTTGGCGGGTATCGGCGGCAAATGCCAACCCCTTCAAGCTCATCGTTCGTGTTTGGCTGGTTATCAAGAAAAAACCAAAATTTGCAATTTCCGCATTCATGTGTCATGCGTGAATCTCCCCGGTTTCTTGGTCAATCGTTTCATCCCGCCCAAGTGACGTTTTCGACCAGATCACGCCCTTGTCAGCGCCAAAGCAGTGGCACAGGTCAATCACGGCAATCATTTCCTTGATGGTCATGCCGCTGGTGCTGGTGCCCTTGGTGATGCTGATAAACCCGGTACCGTCCATGTTGGGATGCAGTTCCTGACCGTTCAGGTGCCCGGTTATGAATTGCTTCCAGCCGTCCGGCTTCATGCGTTTGCCAAACCATGTGACTTGCTTGGAAATGTCGGTCAGGCACGACCACATCAGGCGGTTTTGCTTGGTGGTGCGGGTGTCCATGCGCAGTTCCAAAAACAAGCGGTGCCCTGCGATCAGGTAGGACTTGGCCCACTGCCATGCAAGCTGAAATTGTTTCCAGCCTTGCAGGGGTTCGGCCAGTTCGAAAACCAGACGGTCGCTCATGGCTTCACACGCCTTCCGTGATGCAAAACTTCACCATGCCGCCAATCTCTTCACGGACAAGCGGGTGGCATATAAATCTGTTGTCATCGACGCCAAGAGCATCAGCAATGCCATCACGTCCAGCCTTGAAACTGGCAATCAGGTTGTCGTCGTCACGTTTGCGTTTGTCGGGTGCGTAGAAGTCCAACCACAGGTGAATGGGGCCGTCCTTGGGGGCGGTAATGCCTGACTCCTTGACCAGTGCCCAGCACGCCTTGCGGTAGGCTTTAGCGGCCTTGGATTTCTTGGACCAATGCACGCGAGCATTAGGGCTCAAGTCCATTGGTGGCCATGGCAAAGTAATTCGCTTTGCTATTGTTTCTGTAGCTGTATTCACAAAATCCCCTCTATATAAATAAAAACCTGTGGTATCTAAAACTTCCAGACTTCCTTATTTGCTTCTGGTTATTTCTTTTGGTGGACGGACCTAGCCATTCCTGACTGGTCCTTCACTTGTGCATTTCCCCCGGAGCCACAAGACCCGCCAGTCGTTCGATGCAAGGGCACTAGCTTCGCCACCCTTGTTCCCCTGTTTCAGCATCTTTTCCAACAGTAGGGGTATCGCCCTGAGCCGCTGCCGTTAAACCATTACCAACCGGCGCAGGGGATGAAAGCAGGGCCTTCTAAGTCATGGGCACATACCTCGCCTTGGAAAGAATCAAGCGCTCCAACTTGCGGGCCGCGCCTTCACCGATTTCGCGCAGCCAATCGTCCCAATCAGAGCCTTCAATGCCTTCGGGGTATGCAACCCCTGCCCCGATCAATTCGGCGGCGTTGGTGGCCTTCTCGATGCCGGGATTGAAGCCTCTGAGTACCTTGGTTTTGTGGTCGTTGTCGGCTGCAAACACCACTGAGCCTGTGGGCTTGAGGTACTGGGTGACATCCAAAAGGTTTCCCGCGTTGAAGCAGACAATCACGCGGGCGTTTTTGACGCTTTGAAACAATGCCAGCCCGGTGGCCAGCCCTTCACAAAAGATCGTGATGGCGAATCGGTCACGGTGCAGGATGAAGCAGCCGGATTTGACCGGCGCACCCGGCCAAAATTTCTTGCTCCCCTCGGCGTCAATCGTTTGCACGCTGATAAGCGAATCACCCAGCATGACGGGGATTACGAGCAGGCCATCATTGACGCGCAGGCCAGCACAACCCAATGGCAACAAGCCTTTTTTTGCAATGTAGGCATGGGGCAATGACAGGGGGCGCGAGTGGTTCCAGAACTGGCGGGCGCTGCGCACACTTTGGATGCGATATTGGCGCTCACGGTCGCGCTGGGCCTTGATGCGCTCCATGTCCATGGGCTTGGCCTGGGTGGCGTTGTCATCGGCCCAAGCGTTCACGCCATCGTCCAGCGCCCAATTTCTCCAATAGCCACGGCCATCTGGATGAAGGATGTATGCACCATTGCGCTTGCGGGGATGATCCTCTGTTGGGCACCTTCTCCACTTGCCATCGGCAATGATGGCGCGTGGCAACAAACCCGATAGGCGCATGGCCTGCTCGAATGTGAGGCTCATGCTTTGCTCACTGGCTGGCGCAGCTTGTCGAATGCGCGGGTGATGGCGCGGCGGTGTTGGCCTGCACTGCGGTTCACGTGTTCAGCAACCTTCTTCTGGGCGGCGCTGCACTGTTCTTCCAGTGACAACGGGAGTTGCAAGGGAAGTTGATTCATGCGTGTGCTCCTTCACGGCGTGCTGCCGCTTCTTTGCCTTTGATGTAGCGGATCTGATTCGCGCGGATTTTTGAGCGCAGTTCAGGTGTTGGTGGCGCGGGTGTGGTTGTCTCGATGCGGGCTTGTGCATAGGTGCCTGTCAACTCCCGATACATGGCCTGTGCGCGGCGCTGGGCATATTCCATGTCGCTGGTTTTTTCGAGTGCAATGGTGCAAAGCTGGGGCCAGAGTTCGCGGCGCAGCATGGAAGAATTACCAGTGGCCACCAGTTCGCGCAAGGTTCCGGGCACGTGTTCTATGGATGCTTTGCGGGGGTATTCCAAGCCGCAGCAAGGGCACGATGGCATGGGCTTGTGCAATGCCTTGCAGCTTGGGCATTTGACTGGCTCCACGGGCTTTTTCTCGGGCTTTTTCTTGTCTTTCTTCTTTCCGTCGTCAAGCTCTGAGGCTCCAACGTCAAAGAAGGTTTCGCACTCGTCAAAAAAGCGCGCAAAGTTCCCGCTGTGGCAAAGAACGATGCAGTCCTTTTTTCCAGTCTCAGGGCTGATGCGCAGGCCGCGACCGAAAAGCTGGATGTGTTCGGCCAATGACTTGCGCAGGGGGCGGGCAGAAATGACGCATGACACGTCAGGCACATCAAACCCGCGTGAGGCGGCAGTGACGGTAATCAGCCCACGGATAGAGCTATCAGGGCGGCGGAACTCGTTGGTGGTTTCGGCGCGATCTTCCTCGTTGTCTTTATAGGTGTAGCTGGCAACATTGATGCCGGATGCGATAAATTGGCGCTGCAACGCTTCGACGTGGGCGGTGTCCACAGCGGAACAAATGAATTTGCGGTTGTCGCCATGCTTGAGGTATTCGGCCACAACGTCGCCCACGACTTCCAGCGCTTTGCCGCTGGCTTCTTTTTCGTCCCACTCGCCTGTTGACTTGACGGTGACGCCTGCCATGTCGGGGGCGGTGCAACTGAAGATGCGGTAAGGGGCCAACCAGCCTTGGTCGATCAGTTTGCGGGTGGTCGTCACGTTGATGACCACATCAAACCATTTTCCAAGCCCTTTTGTGAATGGTGTTGCAGTTAGGCCGATGACGATGGATGCTTTCTCGTCCATGCGGTTTTTGTGGGTGGTGTGCAGGACGTGGGCCTCGTCGAACACGTCCACGGCTGCATCCGGCCAGCGCCTGCGGCCCAGCGTCTGAATGCTGCAAAGCTGGATAGGCAGTTCTGGTGCCCAACGCTCATTTCCACCCTGAATCACCCCATGATTCAACCCATAACGGTCAAAGGTGTCGCTTGTTTGTTGGATCAGGCTCAGGCGATCTACGACAAAGGTGGCGCGGTTGCCTTTGGCGAGTACCATTTCCATCAGGGCTGATGCCAAAACGGTCTTACCCCCACCTGTGGGCGCGCAGATGAGGATGCGCTTCGCGCCTTGGCGCACTGCCTCACGGGCCTTGTCAAAGGCGAGTTGTTGATAGTCCCTGAGCTCGATTTGCATGATCAGGCTTCCTGTTCTTCAAGGCGTTTGCGCAGGGTTCCGACAAGAAAGCGCGGGTCATCAATGCCCAAAATCTGGCAGCAGTCGCGCACTTGCTGGCCTAGGCGTTTTGCAAGTTTCTGGCTTTCGTGGGCGCGGTCCTGTGCCTCGTTTTGCTGACGAACGGCATGGTCACGCTGCAAAATGATTTTGTGCAGTTCGGCCTTGCTGTTTTCTTCCAGCAAGATTGCGATCTGTTTCTGAAGCGCTTCGTTTTCTTTGTGCAGCTCTTCCATGAGTTCGACCGGATTCACCGTTTCGTCGTCTTTGGGTTCTTCTGCAATGTGGGTTGCCTGCGCAGCGGGTTTTTCAGGCGCTTGCTGTGCTGTTGGTTTCGCGTCCACCGCTGCAATGGCTTTTGCAATGGTGATATTGCCCAAGCGCACCTGCTCAAATTGTTCTTCCGGCAGCGCGGCCAGCTTCTGCGCGACTGCCGATTCCTTCTTTGACAGGCCAAGCTGTTCAAGGGTTGGGGCATCTTTCTTCGACGGTTCCTTTTTGGTACCGTCGAAGTTTTTGCCATTCATGCGAACCGCAGCCTTCGGTGTCGCCATCAGAATTTCACCCAGCTTGCGGGTTGCTTCGACCTTGACGGCTGTGGCCTTACCAATGGCCTCGTCGCTCAGGTGGTGACGCTTGGAATAGATTTCTGCGGCGTAGGCCACATCAATCAGGGTCTTGGTTTGTCCGACTGTCACAGCTTCAGCAAGCGCCATACTTGCCCGTGTCATGCTGACGATGACGGAATCAGATTCGATGATTGCAAGGTTGTTTTTCATATTGGCTCAGGGGGTTTGGAAGGAAAAGGCGTCACAGCGAAACAGGATGTCTCGCACAGGGGCGTGCTTGGTGCTGGCGTACTTGAGGTGGCCTTGTGATGCCACCCAGCACGCGCCAGAGCGCTGCAAGTGCTTGCACTCAAGGCACATGCGCCGGTCGTCGCGCTCGTAGTCACGCACGGCCAGCTTGTCGGCCAATGCTTCGGCTTGGAACAGGTCAACACCCCGGCGCTGGAACAGGGCCTGACGGAAGGTGAAGCGCTTGATTTGCGCATCTGACCAAGCGGGCATCATTACTGCGCAACCCTGCGGCAATAGGCCAATGACAAGTGCATGCTTTCCTTGGCCTTGATGGCATACACGTCTGCTACAAGTTCCCTTGTGTCCGGGTGGACATACAGCTTGCGCACGATGGCGGGGCCAAAGGCAGCGAGGTTCAATTTGGTGCCGTCTACGATTTCTTTCACGTTGCGCTTTCTGTTTGAGTTAGAGGTTTGACCCCGTGGGCGGCGGCGGTCACAAGGGTGATTCGTTCTTCATGGGTCAGTTCGAGCAGCAAGCGGCCATGGCGCTCTATCGAACACCTACCGTCTGTACTCAGTGACACGCTGAAAGGCGCGGCGCGGCGCTGGTCGGCGTAGGCAAACACGCTGGGTGCTGCCAGTGCGCTGACCTTGACCACTTGCTGTTCTTCCGGCTGGACCGGGGGTGCTTGGGTGCGGTCAAGGTTGTGGCCCAGCTTCCAGAAGGCGAAACCGCCATCCACCCGGCGCGCAAGCAAACCATCGGTGACGGCAGGGGCGAGGTGCTGCGCCAAGCGTTTGACAGGGCGACCGATGCCGCGAGCGAGTTCTCCCGTGGTCACTTCGCCAGTCTTGGTGCGCAGGAATTGAATTGCTTCATGCGCCACGGTACCGGGGGCGGCATTACTGGTCATGCTGCTTGCGCTCCTTGAATTCGTGGGCCTTGCGCTTTACGACCTTGCCTTTGTCAGTGCCGATGTGCCACAGGTTGCAGTAGCCGCACAGGTAGGGCGTGCGGCTTGGGCGGTCTTTCGCGGTGTTGCGGTTGATGATCTGCATGGCCAGCGAATGGCTGGCCAGCCCTACCTTGCCCGTGCAGGCCACGGCGGGCGGCGATAGCAGGCTCATGCGGGCTCGTTCATTTGACACGCTCATGCTTGACCTCCACGATGGGGATGACACGAAACTGGGATGGGTTGCACTTGCCTTGACGCGCCATCAATGTGGTGTGCTCAAGGGTGCAATCCGCGCAAAACTGGAATTCGGGGCGGTACTTGCCGTAGCGGAAAGGGCCGGTGCCTTTGGCGTGCTGTTGGGTTTGGAGCAGGTACGCCGCCCACTGCAAGCGATCCGGGAAACACGCGGGGGTAGGTGGTGCTGCATCAAGCACTTCGCGTATGGTGTTCATTGGCGTCCTACGCTGTCTGCCGTTGTTTGCTTTGCATTACCCTGGTCGGCGCTGAATAATTGATTGCGAGCCAGCCAGATGCGATGTTCTTTTTCTTCATCCTGCGTCACCAGATGCCTGATGTACTCGCCCTTTTCCATGCCGTTCAGGTCGGCCAGCTTTTGAACGGTGCGAAGCTGCGTTTCAGTGAAACGAACTGAAAGCGGGGTGTCGATTGACGAATGGGCCGCTGCCGGTGTTGCAGCCATGCTTGCGCGTGTGCGTAGCGTGTGCATCACTGAGTACGAATGGATCATTGATGAGCTGCGGGGGGCGTGATGGCGGGCGCTATTCGCACCTCAAGCCGCCTTCTGTGGTGCAAGGTGGGAGAGGTCGGCGGAAGCCCGGATACGCGGCGATTTCGATTGGCCGCGCAAGAAGAGGTAGGGGTGGTCCACCTTTATCTTGGAAGGTATGCCGCGTGTCTTCCAGTTCTGGACACGGAACCGCCCGCCCGGTAGTTTGAGGTTCAAGAGTTCGGCAACCTTTGCAGGTCCACCAAGGTGTTGAATTAGTTCGGCGTCGTTCATTTTCATCTCCAATAACGCGATGTTATCAGAAAGAACTAACGCTGTGTTATTTGACTTCGCCTAAATTTATGAAAATGAGTCATGGGAGACAAAACGCACCACCCGTCCTTTGAAAGACTACTTTCCGTTGCCGCTGGCATTGGGGTAACGGAACGCGCTGACATTTTGGCAAGGAGAGGATTTCTGATGAATGAATCATCACTCTTGAAAAACGGTGGTGATAAAAATATTTCTGCAAAAAATAACATAGTGTTTGCACAAACCAATAACACCATGTTATTATTCTCCCAAGCCCTGCAATTAAGCAGGAAAGGAGAAAAGAGTGAACGCAACCCTGCCCGTCACGCTGCTGCGAGCCATGGCCCCGATGGCACCGCCCGCAAGCATCGTGCATCACATCATGAGCGACGAGAAGGCCCGCGCCATTGACGCGGCCATGTTGATCCAGAAGAACGACCCCCAGCGCGTCCAGAAGCTGGCCGACAAGCTGCAACGCGAGGAAGTGCGGATTGCCGCGCTGATGCAGTCATGAACAGCTTTGCCGAATGGCTGGCAGCAAGCCTGATTGCTGCTGTGCTGGCATCGTCAATGGTGCTCGACGGCCCGACCGAACTGCAAGCCACCGAAGACGTGGCCGATGAAGTCGCAGCCCTGACCGGGGGTGACAAGTGAGCCAAGACGCATCAGGACTCATTGTGCTGTTGGTGCTGATCTTCATGGAATTCTCCTTGGTGTTCTTGGCCATGGCCTTTTTTGTGATGACCGACAAAGGTGGATTCGACGAAGAGCAGGCCCGCCGCGATGCAGAAGAAATTCTGAAAGACGCGGCAAACGACACCACCTACCGGCCCCGCGTGCGTGCGGGCGCTCCAACAGCTTTTTAACGGAGAACTTTATGACTAGAGCACTTGACACCCTACTTGTCACCTTGGCCGAAAAACTTGGCATGGGTGACGATGGCGCTGGCCTGCTGGCCGCGCTCAAGACAACCGCATTTAAGCCAGCAAAGATCAACGGTCAGTTTGTTGCGCCGACGGAGGGGCAGATTCTCGCGCTGTTGGTGGTTTCAAATCAATACGGGCTGAACCCCTGGCTGAAGGAAATTTATGCTTTTCCCGATAAGTTCGGCGGCATCGTTCCGGTTGTTGGTGTGGACGGCTGGAGCCGCATCATCAACACGCACAGTCAATACGATGGAATCGAGTTTGAGCAAGACGCCGATTCTTGCACATGCACGATCTACCGCAAGGACCGCAGCCACCCGACGCGCATCACCGAATACATGGTGGAGTGCCGTGGCACACAAGGCGCATGGGCGACACACCCTTACCGCTTCTTGCGCCATAAATCGCTGATCCAGTGTGCCCGCTTGGCCTTTGGGTTTGGTGGCATCTACGAACAGGATGAGGCTGAACGCATCGTTGATGCAGTGGACATGAACACGGGCGAGATTTCACATGCACCAGCCCGCCCCCGGCGCGCAAGTGAAGCCGCACCAGTGGCCCAAGCACTGCCAGAGCCTGACGACGAACGGGTATTGCCGACCATCATCCCGGCTGAACAGGTGTCAACGTTTACACCCAGTGCAACGCCGGAACAGGCAGCACCGGTACAAAAGCAAGCCGCTGCACCAGTCAGCAACGGCACGGGCGAGCCTGCAAGCGCTGGGGAGTGCATGAATGTCATCAAGACAGCCACGGCCAAGCGCATCAATCTGGGCGAACTGCTGAATGAAATGGAGTTGTTTGACCTTGACCCGGCCACTTTGAGCGGGCTCACGAAGGATCAATTCAAGGCGATCAAGGCGCGGCTGTGATGAAGCCCGTAAGACTCACAGCGCGCAATAAGGAAGTTGTGTCTTTCATCCAATCTTTCCTTGATGAATACGACCGAGTGCCCGCTATGGCAGATATTGCAAATCACTTCGGATGGTCAAGCGACAACGCTGCACATGAACACATTGCCAAGTTGATTGTGCTGGGTGTGCTTGAGAAGGTGGGTTGCTGGTACAGGTTCAAAAGAGAGGTTTCACATGCTTGAGTTTGATGAAGTCCAGCATCTTTACACCTTCAATGGTGTGGTGAAGCCATCGGTAACAACTTTGCTTTCACGACTCCACAGCTTTGGGATGGTCCCGGCTGACGTGCTGGCCGCTGCCTGCACCCGAGGCACATATGTTCACGCCCTGTGCGAGTTTTACGACCAGCAAGACCTTGATGACTCAAGCGTAGGCGAGTACCGGGGTTATCTGGATGCATGGGGGAAATTTTGCGCCGACCACAAGGCCGAATGGACCGGGGTGGAGGTGCAGGGCTACTCAGAGCGCTACGGCTACGCAGGCACGCTTGACCGTTGCGGAACCCTGAACGGCGCACCTTGGGTGATTGACTTGAAAACGAGCCAAAGCAGTCACCCAGTCTGGAACATGCAACTCGCAGCCTATCGGCAACTGCTGGCCGAGACAGTGGATGCCAAGTGGGCACTGGCCCGCCTTGGCACCGTGCAACTGCGACCGGACGGAACTTACAAGCTGATCGAGTGGACTGATCCCGATGCATGGCCCGCTTTCCTTTCCTTAATCACTCTCACAAACTGGAGCAACAAATCATGAACGCATTGACCCTGACCCCCGCAGCAAGCGCTGCCGCCGCATCCACCGCCATTCGTGTGGAGGTGCGAAACCTGACCGTAACCGGCCCTGATTTGCAAGCCCTGCTCCATGCCGTGACATTTGAAATGGCGATGGTGCCAGATATGGAGATTGACTCCGATGACCAAGCCTGCGAACTCATGGAAATGTTGGGCCGACTGTCAACCGTGAGTGCTGCAATCGAAGCCGAGCGCAAGGAGCGCACATCCCCATTGCTTGATGCTCAAAAGTGGCTGATGGCCGGGTACTCCCCTGCCCGCAACCAGCTTGATGCCCTGATTGCCGAGGGTAAGTCAAAGTTGACTGCATACAACAGAAAAATAGCCGAGGCCAAGCGCATTGCTGACGAACTGGAAGCCAAGGCACGCCGGGAAGCTGCTGCCGCCGCTGCCGCTGCCGAGGCTGCTGCACTTGCTGCCGCTCAGGCATCGGCACGTGAAGCTGAAGCACTGCGTAAAGCGGGCTCTGAGCAGGCAGCGCAGGCCATGGAAACGCAAGCCATGGTCGAGGTGGACACCGCACGCCAAGCTGCTGCCATGGCCGTTCAAGCCGTGTACACAGCACCAGTGCAGACAGCGGCCACGATGCCACTCAAGGGCACGTCAGGCACGTGGGGCGCTGAAGTCACCGACAAAGCAGCACTGGTAAAGCACATTGGCGCAATGGTGGCTGCGAATGACTTGTCGCTGTTGTCGCTGCTGGACGTGAGCGAGAAGAGCTTGAAGGGCATGGCGAAGCTGCAAATGGGCAACTTGCGCCTGCCCGGTGTGCGCCCGGTGTTCACCGAGTCCATTGCGATCCGCAAGCAAGCCGTTTCGGCCTAACGATTACGGGCGAAACCGACGCTGGGGGTTCCCGGCGATGCAAACGGGAGTAGCCCACCTACAAAGGAGAACATCATGATTACTTTCAACCCCAGCGAATCACAACTTGTTCGATCCCACGGCTACGACGCAACGACCCAGACGCTTGCCCTGCGCTTCGGCGCTGGCGGCGTCTACCACTACAAAGACGTGCCCCAGTCTGTCTATGACAAATTCGTCGCTGCAAAGTCGCTTGGCGCGGCATTTGGCTCGCTGATTCGCGGCCAGTACACGCATGAGATTGTCCTTGACGAATCTAAATCGCTGGAGCCATCGGAATGATTGCCGACGCCATGAGCGAGCGCATGAAGCGCAAATTGGGAACGTTTGAGCCGCGCGTGAAGCAGCCCGGTGAAGTGCCAGCGCGGCAGTACAACGTGATGGACAAGCGAAACAAGTATGTCCCGCCGCCTGAGCCGTTTGTGCGCCCTGGTGCCAACGATCACCTGAAATGCAAGAGTGTTGGGGTGCCAACATGAAGCGCCTGCCTTATCGACTTGCAATGAGCCTAGCGCTGATTGCATTTTCACCGCTCATTATTTTGTGGGCAGTGGCGATTGTTTGGACTGACTAACCTGTTAGATGGAGATTTGATATGACATGCATACAAATACCGGGCGGCGTGATGTGCGTGCAGCCGACTTTCAAATCCGGCGACCAAGCGCCCGAGGGCTACTTGGCTTGGCACGAGTGGGCGGAAACGCAGCACAAAGCCGGGTTGCGCCAGAAGGAATGCGGTCGGTGCGGCAAGTGGAAATACCCGCAGGAATTGAGCGCCACGGTGGACGCTTGCGAGATGCAGAGCCGCAAGGGGCCGGTGACTTTGAAAACACCAGTTTGCAATGCCTGTGCAGCGCCATCTAACGCTGTTGCTCAGCGGGAGCCGTAGGCGATCCGATGGAGCAACCTGTTAAACCGAATTTCACCGGAGAAAGATGATGCAACAACTTCCGCAAAACAACCAGTGCCATAAATGCCATGAGTGGTTCGGAACCGTGCATGTGTGCGCCATTGACGTAAAGGCAGCGCTTGCGAAGTGCTGTGACCAATGCGATGACGGCGACGGAATTTGTGTGTTCCCGTACTACGGCGTAGCGCCGCACACCCATGACTTTGCTGGCAATTGGATTGGTAGTACTCGTGTGCTGCCGAAGGGTGAGTGGGGCGACAACTTCAGGGAAGACCCAGACTGTGAAGGATGTGGAGTTTACATGCGCTGCCCGCATTGCGGACGCGGCGAACCCCATGCGGTTTAACGCAGAAATAACCGGCTTGTCCGGTTGATTGCCCGGTTATGTGGTGGACTGAAACGGAGAACGATATGACGAAATTTGACCCGCACGCTGAATATACCGACCTGTCAGCGAGGTTGCGAGATAAGGCCACAAGCCTAAACCGCTCTGTGCGTGAGCGCAAAGCGGCTGCTCTGCTGCGCGAGGCTGCAAAAGGTATTGATGATTTGTTGACCGGGCTATCAATCGGGAAAGAAGAAATGGCGCGAATTGTCAAAGATGCCGAGCGGTTCCGATGGCTGTCAGAGCGACACGACGAGCCGGGCGCTGTTTTTGTGAGCGCCAGAGACGACAACGGCAACCACATGAATTTGTGTGATGCCATAGACGTGATGATTACACACGCGTCGATTTACGCCAGATAACGCCGGAAATAAGCCGCCGCAGGTCGACCTTAATTGACCTGTTATGTTTTTCCCACTAGGAAACAACCAATGAAAATACTAATTGCCTGCGAATATTCCGGGCGCACGCGCAATGCGTTTGCAGCCCTTGGACACGACGTTATTTCTGCTGACTTTGAGCCAGCGGAGGATAACAGCCCATACCACTACCAAGGTGATTGCTTTGATCTGATTGCAGACCATCAGTTTGATTTGATGATTGCCCACCCGCCATGCACGTACCTGTCAGTGAGCGGGCTGCACTGGAACACGCGGGGGGTGATTGTGGACGGGAAGCCCCGCGCAGAACACACAGAAGATGCGTTGCGGTTTGTGCAACGCCTTATGGATGTTGACATCCCACGCATTGCCATTGAAAACCCGGTGAGTTGCATAAGCAGCCGCATACGCAAGCCCGACCAGATCATCCAGCCCTGGATGTTCGGTGAGGACGCAAGCAAGTCCACTTGCCTTTGGCTCAAGGGGCTACCGCTACTCAAGCCAACCAACATCATCGAGGGCCAGCTTTATTGCTGCGGATCGAAGATTGAAAACGGCGATGAGCGTGGATGCCCCAACTGCAACGGCGACAAGAAAGCGAAGCGAATCTATGGAAACCAAACCCCGAGCGGACAAAACAACCTTGGCCCAAGCCCTACACGCTGGAAAGAACGAAGCCGAACCTTCAAGGGTATCGCTGCCGCCTTCGCTGCCCAGTGGGGAGGCCAAAGCGTTTCGGATGGGAGTGGATGCCGCACTGGCGAAAAGTTACGCGAACCCGCAATTCGAGACTTATTCGCAGCGGATTTTGTATAGAGCCGGGTGGCTGGCACAGATGAAACATAACGCAATATAGATGACCGGATAACCTGCCCGACTGGGCATCAAAGCAGCCTCAATCCAGCGCCGAACAGCCGACAGCCGCTATCCTAAAAATAGCGACAAACCCGGCATTAAATCCGCTTTGCTATATCTGATGCCGACTCTCTAAAATACGCATCCAGCAACTGCCTGAGATCCCGGTGCCCTGAAACACGGGCCAGCGTCATCACATCCATCTTCCGGGCCATGCGCGTCAGTGCATCGGCCCGGCTGTCATGGAAGTGCAGGTTTTCAAGCATCAGGTAATCCCGCACCTTCCTGAACAGGACATCGAGGCTGGCGCTGCGGTGGTGCGCGGGGGGGTGGGTCGTAATCCGTTATGGATCAACCACTTGCGCGATCTTTGCGGGTATGGTGCGGGCCGGCGGTGGAAAGCCGGCTTTTGCTTGACAGTGAATTGTATCCACCTACAATGTCGGCTGATGGCGAGAACTCGAACGCCTCCAATACTGGCACGCTGGCGGGGCCAGCGTCATCATCAACAGGCGTTTCCACAGGCATGGTGTATGTCCATGATGGAGATAACTGGCGGGAAGAAGTTAGCGCAAGCTAGACCGGCGATGCCGTTTCAGAAGCGCCTGTTGATGATGGTGAAAGCAAGGCTATTAAGCGAAGTGAGGGAGCCCGCTCGTAAGACTTAGCCAGCGCCCGGAGCTGCTTAGGGCCGCCATCAGTCATCACGCCAAGCCCGTAAATAGCTACGGCCTCAAGGAACGGTAACGAAGCTGGTGCAATCCAGTGCGGGCGTGAACACGTCGGAAATTCCGACACCTTCAACTCACCACCACCGCCAGCAAAGCCATCACAACCAGCTTGGTGTGCAGATATATGCCTTTGGGCCATTGCCAAAGAATCCAGCAGATCGAAAGCAGTTTTCTCATCATTTTGGCCAAGCCTCGATCAGCATCAGTCGGTCGGCGTTGAGCCGGTCAGCGACTTCCGCCATCCCTTGATACGCTGCTCCGCACTGAGCGAGTACGTCTGCGGCGGCATCGGCTCGCTGAGTGCAGGCGGCGGTGGATTCGCCGGGCACACCGCCACGGGTGGCGGCGAGGTCGTTGCGCAGCCGGTCAAGCTCACCACGAGCGCGGTCAGCATCACGGCGGGCCACCTGGGCGCGGGTTTGGGCAGCGGCTTGGGCATCTTGCACTCCTTTGAAACGGGCGGATTCCTGGGCGCGGGCCTCGCGCGTGGCGGTGTTGACGGCCTCGGCTTGTGCAGCCCTGATCTGGTTGATCTGGCCGGTGTAGCGCCAATCTTGCACCTTGTAGGCGCCGACGGCGGCAATGGATGCGCCCAGCAGGGCGGCGGCGGCGTGGGTGTAAATCATGTTTCCTTCGCCCTGATGTCGGCGGCCCACCAGCGCGCAAACTCAGCTGCGCGGCGCAGTTCGTCGATATGCTCCTGCCAGCGCGGGAGGTGCTTGTATTCGTCGGCCAGCTTGGCCACCGCATCCAGCTCGCGCCCGGATTCGGTCAGGGCCTGCGCGATCAGCAGCTTGCCGGGGGTCATGCCCACCCCTTTCGGCGCTGCGATACCCGCTGCCAGACGATGTACCCCGCCAGCGCCACCACGGCCAGGCACAGCATCGGCACGATCCAGCTTTGCAGCTCGCCCACGCTGGTCTTGATCTGGCTCACCGCGCCCACGGTGGCGGCGGTGGTGCCGGCCACGGTGGCGGCGCGGTTGATGG
>OFRC01000175.1_pt1 | contig 18825 bp, 41 predicted proteins | sample 1543051 | NCBI WGS metagenome assembly OFRC01 (sample SAMN07774231, study PRJEB24372) | wastewater metagenome
ATTATACTACACACACACGCTCTACAAAGATACAAAAAAGCAATAGAAGTCATGTCACCGAATAAAACGATGATTTGGGGAGTTGACCCCGGCAATGCGGTATGTGGAGTTAGTCAACTACTGGATGGGCGAATTGGGTTTTGTTTTAATGAACCTTCCGGCTCCGTTTATCGAAAGATTGTTTCCTTGTCTGATGGGCAACCCTTCCACGTTGTCATTGAGGACGTTTACCCTTACTCTATGCGACTGACCCCTGAAATCATTGCAACCTGCAAGGTGATCGGGGAATTGTCCTATCGGTTCTCTACCTGCAAACTGGCTAAATCGGTCAACCTTGAACCCCGGAATAGCGTTAAAAAGTGGATTTTCGATACCGTACCGGACGTTGTTCTTCCCCGAATTGAGAAGAAAATGGCGGCACTCCACATTCGTAAAGTGGCTAAAGGACTGCGGGGCTTGATTAAACAGGATGGGGAAATGAGGGCTGCATCCTTCCACTTTGTTGACGACAGGACTGTTATTGCGGCCCTGAAATCCATCTACAATATCCCTACCCCAAAGCCCGGAAAGCCTAACATCTACGGCCTTGTTGACCACTCGTGGCAGGCACTTGCGGTTGCTGGAAAATTTGATATGTGTCGTTAGTTTTCCCAATTTGGAACCAATTTTTCAAGTCTTTTTGTCTTTCTGTTAAACCAACCACCATCAAATATCTTCAAGCACACTTCGGGGAAATACCGCCCCATGTACTCTATTTTAGCCTTACTTCTTTCGTCAAACCATCCTTTTACTTCGTGATACTCTACTGAATTATCAGCCATTGTTACTCGGAAATCCGGTAAATACGTCTTGTACTTTGTCTCAACTGCTTCAAAAACGAATAGGTGCGGCTCATGCTCCCATTTTTTAATTACCCCGCTTACTCTACATGATTCTAAGTAATGGGCGTAATTAGCCTCCCAGCGGCTTCTAAAGTAATATTTGGCCCCACCAACTTCCCTCCACCCGGATTTCCAGCTTGCTTTCTCTCTTTTTTGAACATAAGTGCCGTTTTTAAACCGGGTTACCATTGTTTTTTTCTTAATTTCATCAGCCCTGCCATTACTTTTAAATTCATCGTGCATCATCTTGCTCTTGACAGATATAACAGCCTTTGTTTCGTCACTATGCTTTTTACCGGCCATACCTCTTGGGTGTCCTATTAAATCCCAATGCCCTTTTGATACTATTGGCTTATACCCCTTAATGCACTTCTTACCTCTTGATGGATCAGTAAGCCCAAGTTTACCGGCCTGACGGCAAATAAACTGCTTAGTTCTGCCCATTTCATCGGCCAACCCTTGAAGATTCCCGTCCAACAGGTATTTCAAATAGTCTGCTTTCAGCCTTTCTACCTCTAATTCAGTAAATGGGTTGGCATTTGTTTTTAAACCAAGTCTTTTGACCCTTTCGTGAACCGATTGGCCGCATAACCCTACTTCTTCGGCAACCTTCCATACGTTTCCGATTCGATTGTAGGCTTCGATAATCACTTCGTCAGGGACTTTCTTGTTTGTCACCTTCTTTATTTCCTGTTGCTTCTTCATTGGGTTTTAAAAATTACATTTTCTTCTAAGGAAAACTCAAAATCATAGTGCCAACTTACTGTTGTGGATAGGGATAATTCATAAGTACAACCCAACGGTCTTACTGCAATAGAAGTAATCATGCGGGGATTTTGCTCTTTGTCGGTTTTGAGATACACAATATCCCCCAAGTTGTATTTTGATTCCACTATCATACCTTGTATTGTAAAATGTTTGTCATTTTTTTGTTTTGGGGCTATTTTCTGCGTAAGCATTAGTCTTTATAGCTAAAAAATCACCCTTTTTAATGTATGGCATACCTTTTTCTACAGGTTCAATTAATATTTTTTGAGAATTGGATGGATTTTCAGATACTTTATCAACTTTTATTACTGTAAAAACTGCACTATTTCTGGCTAAATAAATAACACTTCCGGGAAGCATAATGTCACCAGAAACAATAACGCAAGTGCTTTTATACTCCGTACCTAAAAGTTTGTGGTAAGGAACATCTATAACCTGACAACATGGATCGCCATTAAATCTTTGAAAAACCATGTGACTGCTTTTATGTCCCCATACACTATCTCCTACAACTTCTTTCGGTGTTTCTTCCGCTAAAAGCACTTTTGGGGCTACCACCGCTGCGGCTGTAATCCCAAGTAATCGCTTAAAAAATTCTCTTTTCTTCATTGTTTGTCTTTTATTTGGTTGTTAATTGTTTTTCCAATGGGTGATTCCTTGTTCTTTTGCTGCGTAATACCAAGTATTGTGGTCTGATACAGGGGATTCAAATTCATTACCATCCTTATCCTTCACCAAGAACAACGTGTACCCTTCCGATATATCAATAGCCCGCATCATAGGCAGGTGTTCTTCTATATCAACCCATCCATCCGGTATATTTCTACCGCTGAAATACTTTTCTATGTCCTCCTGAGTAATATTCTTTATTGCTTCATCAAATTTTCTACTCAGTTCTTCTAAATCAAGTGCCATAACATTTGTTTTTACATATCTAAATACCCTTCTGCATTGGGGGATTCAAGCCAAATAAACCTTTCCCCCTTCAATAAACCCGCATACTTTACTATGCTTTTTCTTAGTTTATCAACCCCATTACTCAACCTGTTTTTCTTTTTCTTCATCCTTTTGTAACCCATAACAAATTCCAATTTTAGTTGTCAAAAAAAAAGTCGTTCCCAACCACGGCATGAATATTTATTAAAAATTCATGCAAAATCCCCCAAAATAAGCGGGCTCAAATAACCCCTATCCCCAACCCAAAACCCTCATAACTCGTTGATTCCAACTTACATCAAACAGGGCTCAAACCGAAAACCTCTTGCTCGCAAGCCCGCAGGTGCGTCCAACGCTAAAAAACGGGGGGCCGACCTTCAAGGGGGAACGGGAACGGGCGAACCGGGTAGGCATCGGTTTTTAGCGTTGCCGTTCAATTTGGATTCAATTCGGATCAGGCTATTCCGGGCTGCGTTCCTTCCCTTGCTCATTTAGGGTTTATTTGCCCTTAGTTAAGCTATATTTTGAACGGGGTAAACTGTTAGCCCTCATATTATAGGGGGAATTTGGGGCTAATATGCCTTTCTCATGCGATTACAGGGCTGTTGACTTGTTTTTCTATGACTTTTAGGGGGGATTAAGGGTTTACTCTTATTGGGGACTAAGGGTGAACACCTAATTTGGGAAATAAAGGGGGAGAATATTTGGACGGAGGGATGGGAAAGAACTGAAACGAAGGTACAAAAAAGTAGACAAAAGGGAATTTATTTAAAAAAAAGTCGTCAAAAAGTTTGGAAGTATGGTATTCCGTGTGCTACATTTGTGCTACAAAGGTGCTACAAAGGTGCTACACTAAGATTATGGCTACAAAACGAAAGACGACACGAACAAGCCCTACCGGGATTAGATTTGACATTGAAAAGTTGTCATTTATTTCCGAAAGGGAGAATCTTGAAACAAAGCAGCAGGTGGTTGACTTTTTGATGGAAAATTATTGGTGGGATAAAAAGTCGGAAGATAAAGCCCTTTCAGCCCCAATAAAACATATCCCACCTTCTAAAAGGGAAATCGTTGAACAGGTATTGACAAATAATTCGGAAGCGGAATTGGTTGTAGAACCCAAAATCCCTCAAAACATAACTCAATTAAAGGCTTTATGCCCCAAAAATATAACCGGACTTGCCCGTACCGCTTGGATTTTTGACAAAAAGAAAGAATACGGAATCACCAATTAAACAATGGAGGTAAATAACCATGAAATTTAGATTGGGGGATAAAGTTCGTGTTGTCAATTATGGTAGCCGTATGTGGGTTCACGCTAACATGGTAAATTCAATGAAAAATATGGGGTCTGAGATAATCCCTAAATATATAATTGAAACATTTGAGGATGGTAGTTTGTGTTTTGACGCAGCACCATATAGAATTGGTATAGAAGATATTATAACATCAATATCCTATGCAAGCGTTGGCGGGATGCCTAAATATGGCCTTTCTAAGACAGCTTGGTACGATGAAGAACAACTTGAATTAATAAATTAGCCGATATACTTTTGATAATCTATAATTTGAACAAATGAGTAATAATAATTTTTACTACTGTCCAAAATGCCACGCAATAACTGAGCGGGAATCAGACAAGGTTAGGGTAAGGTCATTCTGTGATGAATCAGGCAAAAGCGTGTTTATACAAAAAGTTGTGTCTGCTGACAGTATTGCTACTAAACTGAGAAGGGTGTTTCTGAAAAACAATATTAGATTAGAGGAATGTACCAGAAAGGAACAACTTCTTTTCAAAATGACATTTGAGCAAGGGGCGAAGGTTGCTATTAATTCATTCATAAATGGCAAAACCAAGTAACATGGAAATAAAAGTAACAAGCTGTGCGGATTGCCCGTACGAAAATTTAAACGAAAATTTTGAATCTTTTTGTAACCATCCTAAAGTATATGAAATATTAATTGTGGAAGATTATTTTGATAATGGGACCGTACACCCATCCTGCCCACTCAAACAACAGTCTATAACCGTTAAACTGGAAACCGATGACAAATAAAGTAGAAAACTTATACACTCCTAATTGCATAAGAACAGTTAGCGGAATTTACATGAATGTATTTGACCCTACACCGGAAATGATTTGCATAGAGGATATTGCTCATTCTTTATCTATGCAGTGCCGATTTGGAGGACACTTGCCACGTTTTTACTCAGTGGCCCAACATAGCCTTTACTGTTCTTATTTGGTGGATGATGAAAAGCTGAAACTTGCTGCCCTTTTACATGATGCAAGCGAGGCCTATCTACTTGATATTCCAAAACCGATTAAAGGTGGACTATCAAACTACAAAGAAATTGAGGATAATCTGATGCGTTTAATCGCTGATAAATTCGGGTTTGAATACCCTCTGCACCCTGATATAAAAAGGGCCGATGAACAAATGTTAGAAGCAGAATGGTATCATTTAATGCTTGGCAACGATCCGCATAAATTACCCACAACTGATTTTGCACAAACGAAAAAGAACTTTATTTCAATGTTTAATTTATACAACAATGCCACTAACTAAACAGCAACAGGACGAAAATGAATATGAACCCGACAGGAATTTGTAAAACAGGAGGCTGAAAACTCAGCTAATAAAAAAATAGGGGACTGCTCAAAATTTCATCCGGCTGATTCGACATGGAATAAGTGGGAGAACCATGTATCTTCATTCTCTGACGGCCTCACCAAAGGAATTGAGATAGCGAAGGGGTTCAAGCGTTGGGCTATTGATAATATTAAAAGCTATTCAAGCATGACAGATGAACAACTTCTATCCATCTACTTAACCGAAATAAACGGAAAATGAAAGCAAAGTTGCTAAAGAAACTTAGGTCTATTGGTAGGAATCAAATTACTGTTTATGAAGAAGAAAGAACAGACGGGATTATTACTGGAATGAGCTACGGGTATAACGATAGATCGTATCGTGGATTATTTGAGATTGGAAATACAGAAGAAGAAGTAAAAGAAAAAGCATGTAAAATATATCTAAAAGAAAATATTTATAGTATACGATCCAAGTATAAAAAATACAGCATTAAAAACAAAGAAGGTGACAAATGTTAACTAAACAGCAACTATTAATCCCCCGTGTGCTTTGCATTGGCCCGAAAGAAGGGGAGCCTAATGACACAAGCGGTGATTTTATCACCGGTGATATTTTAACCCAAACAGAAAAGAGGTTCAGTAAATGGAAGTCGTCAAAATTAAAACATACCGTTTATTTAGATACTTCATTTATCGAAAAATTCCCCTATCTATTCAGGCGGTTGGCATGGTGTGATTACCGGGACGATAAGATAGAAGTAGGCTATGTTAGGTATATAAAGACTGGAATTGTTTTACCAGCGTCACATACCGTGTATAACGGGAAAATGTTTTTTATTGGGCCTTCAAAAAAATACGAACCCGGAATAAGATTTGAACCCGCAGACGAATCGGAGTATCAGGAATACCAAAAACAAAAGGAGGCGTGATGAAACGAATTGAATATGATATGTACCGTAGCCTTGCAGTGTGGGGAAGGCGTGTAATTAAGACAGAGAACGCCGTCTCCCGTATGAAGCGGGTGGTATCCGGTACACATTGGAATTTCGACCCTTCGTGGGACTGGTTGTCACCACTCAACGCTCCGGCTTTTGAACGTATGCCACGATCCGACTGGGAATGGAGAAACAAATGTAGATTAATCTTTTAACCGCCTCCGGGCATAAATAAACTATATGACAACACAGGAAGAAAGATACTTGGTTAAGGAAAGGGCTGAAACAGATGTAAAAACCCACGGATCAATTAGTAAAGCCATACAGTACCTTAAATCCGAGTTAGAAGTGTTTGAATCAATGTGGGGCAAGTATTCATCCGACTGTTTGGGGCACGGTATTACATGCACAAGATTAAAAATAGATTACTTAACCGAAAAATTATAAACCATGACAACACATGAATTTGTAAGTCACGAAGCAATTAAATATAAAACGGTATCTCCATTAGTCAAACAGGGGTTCTCTGGCGGCCTCACCAAAGGACTTGAGATAGCGAAGGCGTTTCTTATTTGGACAACCGAAGAACTGTATAGTAGTAAATACGTAAATAAAAAAGCCTCCGAACTCCTAACAATATTTTTAACCGAAAAATACGGGAACAATGGATAAGAAATACAACGGATTCAACAATGGCCGGGACAAATCAGACGGAGTTGGTGGCCGTGAAGTAAACCACGGGACACAGGAAACAATGACTAAGGAGCAGATACTTGAAATGAGAATATCCTGTACCTGTAATGAGGCTTATAAGACAAGGCAGATGGCCGACCCTGATTGTGGGCGGTGCAACTGGTATGAGGAAATATTATCCTGCATGGATTTTTACGCCCAACAACAACTCTCCGCAGAACGGGAACGGGCGGGGAAGCTGGTGGAGGCGTTGAAATCTATTGACAGGATTAATTATAGCCAAAATATTTCAGACATAATAGAACAAACCCTAAACGAATATGACACCGCAACAAAAGAAAGCTGATGAACTGGTGGAAAGGTTCTATAAAATGCTATCGTCTGACTTTAATGAAGATGAATTAGTATCAACATCGGTTATTAATTTCAAAAGAGATGCAACAAAATGCGCCATTATTTGCGTAGAGGAGATACTGAAAGCGGACCCACCGCCATTAACAGTAAACGAGTGGAACGAAGTCCTTAACGAACTTAAATCAAGGTTATGAAAGTAGTTGAAAGAATAAAAACAGGAGTTTACAAAGGATGGACAATAAGGCAATCTAAACATGGCTGGTTCTCCGTTTACTCAAGTAATGGAATTTGTCAAAATATAGGTAAACTTGAATCTATTGAACAGGTAAAAGAGTTCTTTAAATCTGGAAACAATCAACCGTTACCCACTTCCCGGTAGTTCCCTATGAGATATTTAATTGTCTTTTTATTGGTTCTGTCTTTTATTCCCCTTCCGCATAGGTACACGGTATCGGTTCCTAATCTTAATAGTGGTGGATGCGGGTACTATGCTTATTACTTATCGGGTAAACTTATGGGGTCAACTATTGTAGGGATAAGGGGGAATAGGCACTACATGGTTTATCGTAATGGGTTTTACTATGACGGGAGAGGGGCTTACCTACCCCATGTAATATGGCTATGGTCATTGGGGGATATAGAACCAATAAGCAGGGAAGAACTAAGGGAACTACTCAATGACCGTTCTATTTGGAATACAAAGTTTGATTTGAGGGACACGGCCTACTTTATGTCCTTGTAGAAGTATAAAAAACCGTCCCCTGCATACTTGGCTTGTGGGACATAGAACCTAAACCCGTTATTAACAAGGTTGTTCATTGAGGATATTCCGTCAGGATGGACGTAGGTAATTGCCATGTAACAACCTTTAGCGGCTTTCAGGCGGGTTTTAATCATCTTAGACTGAATCCCCTTACCCCTGTAATCTTTGAACACCCATGCCCTTACGAAGATACATACACCTTCAGCGTAAAGGCTCCCGCAATAGGATATAATCTGCCCTTTATCTTCAATTACCCACCACTCACGGTTTTCCTTAAACTCATTCTTAGCATCAACAAAGACACGGGCATCTAAAGCCTGTAACCGTTCGTAAAGTTTGGGTTTAATTACAGTACCCCAACTGAACACTTTTACAAGCCTTAACTGGTTCTTCATATAATTTTAGCAGAACCCCAATTTACCCCCAATAGTGAATTATAGGTAAGCGACTGCCACGCTTTAAATTGTTTAGCCAGATTAATAATTATTTTCTGATATAAGAAAATTTTAACTACATTTGTAGTGTGAAGTTGACGTTGAAAATGAAACTTTTGCCTAATTGCGAACAGGCTAACTTGCTTCTCGAAACGATGAATGAGGCTAATGCTGTTTGCAATGCCATTTCTGATGTGGCTTGGGAGAAACGTATTTTCAACAACTTTAAACTGCACCACGAAGTTTACCATAGATATAAAGCAGCTTTCAAACTTTCTTCTCAAATTCTTGTACGATGTATTGCTAAAGTTGCAGATTCCTACAAATTGGACAGGAAAGTAAAACGAGAGTTTAGACCGATTGGGGGCATTGGGTATGATAGTAGGATTATGACCTACAAGCCTAATGATATTGTTTCTCTTTGGGCTATCGGTGGTAGGTTGAAAATACCTTTTGTGTGCCATAACAGAAACTACCTTCCTTACATTAATGGTGAAGCAGATTTGGTTTACAAAAAAGGTAAGTTTTACCTGTTTCAGACTGTTGATGTACCCGAAGAAGATATTACTAATGTAGAAGAATTTATCGGGGTAGATATGGGGTTGGTGGAAATTGCCGCACTTAGCAATGGGAAATCTTTTAATTCCCCAAAACTTAATACTTATAGAGAAAAAAGACAAAAAGTAAGGAGTTCGCTTCAAAGCAAAGGTACGAAAGGCTCTAAAAAAGTCCTGAAACGATTGTCCAGCAGAGAACGAACTACGAGTACAATTATCAATCACACAATTAGTAAACAAATTGTTCAACTTGCTAAATCCGAAGGTAAAGGAATTGCCATTGAGGATTTGAAAGGTATTAGATTTTCTGCCAATAAAAAGGGTAAGAAATTTAGAACAAGAGTAAATAAATGGAACTTTAATCAACTTAGAAGTTTTATTACTTACAAGTGTTTGCTTAATGGTGTTAAATTGGTAGCTGTGCCACCAGCTTACACAAGTAAGACTTGCCATAATTGTCTGCATATAGGCAATAGACAAGGCAAAAAGTTTACTTGTAACAACTGCAATTCCGTATTTGATGCTGATGAAAACGCAGCAAAGAATATAGCTTTGTTGGGGGTGAATGTAAACCACCCCGAAAAGCCGAGTATGCTGTACTGTCAAGTACATTCGTTCTTAGGTTTAAATCCAACCCAATCTATTGCGTAGGTGGATAGTTTACGCTCAATAAAGTATTTCTCGTATAACTCTATTCTTGTGGGCATAAGCCGGGGAACTTTCCTCTAAGTTACGAAATATTTATTTCCATTTGTATGCCCATTTTTGGTAGTACCCGTTATCGTAAAATGGCATAAATTCCTGCTTAAATCGGGTAATAGCTCCGTTATCATCAGTAGCCATTTCGATAATCCAGCCGCCCAAGTGTGCTGCAAGTTTTTTCTTACGCATAAATGGGCTTTGATCTTGCGTAGTCCCTGTCTGAATAGCGTGAACTCCACGGTTGTAGATATAGTCGGCTTTGTGGTAGTGGCCCAAAAGAAGAACGTGCGGCTTTTCACCGCCCTGATAGCTTTCAATGATTTTTTGTACGGAATAGCTGACGGCATAAGAGGAACCGCCGCCCGGATGCAGCACACGAATTACGGTCTGACCGTTTTTAGCTTTTAGAACAACATCAGCTTCCATGTACCCAAGATAAACCAAATCGGTACGTCCCGATTCTCTTGCCTTCATTTCGGCGTATTTCCCTATATCAACACCCTCTCTTTGAGTGTACCATCCCTCATGGTCGTCACCAGCTACGAAGTAGGTAGTTATCCCTTTGCGTTGCGGGTAGTGTTTAATAAAATAATCTATTTGGTTATCCATTCCATGTGCTTTTAGGTCATGGGTATTAAACCTTGCTTCCCCGTCAATCCAATTCCCGGTATTATAAACAATATTAATCCCTTCTGATTCGTATAGGTCATACAAGGCATTAAGAACGTCCATCCTTTCGTATTTGCTACCCATGTGGTTATCCCCACAAGCCCCAAACTTATAAAACCCTGTTGACATTCTTCTAACGTCTAAAATACGGGCATCTGCTTTTGGTATTTCGGTTGAAACGGAAGCGTGACCATCCTTTATTATAACATTAAACCCTTCTGATTTTAGTGATTCTAAAGCCGCCTTAATATTGCCAACCCCCATATTGAAGTGGTCAGATAAACTTTCTACTGTATATTTCTTCTTTGATTTAAGCAATCCTCTTAATAAGGGCTTTATTTCTTGTGACGGGGGGAGTATTTGTAGTGGCGGCTGATTATTATTTAAAACAGGTTCTTTCCGTCTTGACATTGGGTTAAATTCAGGTAGTTTACCATCCTTTCGCATATTCATGCGTACATCTATTACGTTTTTATACGTTGTGCCGCAAATAGAAGCAATTTCTTTATTACCCAAAGACGGGCTACTTAGTATTGCTTTCTGTACTTTTTCTTTTATTGTTTGTGGTTGGGGTTGCCGCACTTGGCTTGAAGTACCATTGTGACCTGATTTCTTTTGCATTAAAATCTTTTTGGTTGCTCAAAAATACGGTAAATCATTGGTTTATGCAAGAAAAAAAGCCCCGGCAACCACTTGCCGGGGCAAAATAAACCACCATTTTGTCCAAATGAAAGCTATGTCGAAGGTACAAAAAATAGTTTAAAAAATCCGGGGAGGTTGACAAAACTCAATTGGTCACCCTATATAACCGTTTTAATGATTAATCCCCGGAAGTTATTTTCTCAAACCTATACCCATATTTTTCTTTGTCTTTAATTAGCCCCTTTAAATAGTACTTAATATATCTTTCAGAAACATCTAATCTAATTGACGCTTCTTTTATTGAGGCGTATCTGCCAACATATTTACCGTCTAAAGTAAAGGAGGCAACCTCAACAGACTTACCGGGGTTCCGTTTTGTAAACATACGTTTACCAACCAATTCTATGTACTCTTGGCTATTTGCTCCAATAAACATACTCCATGTCGGGGTTTTACCTGTACTTGAACTATGCGTGTAGTATATTTTCCCGTCCGATACCAATACGACCATTAACTCAACGCCCTGCCTCTTAAATATATCATTTACTTCTAATTGGTATGCCCGTATAATCTTGCTCATGCTTCCGTTTCATTTGATTGCACCGTAAAAAAACCGTTGTTACCATAGTGGATAGCTACAAGGGGGAGTTTAAGTCTTTGGATTAGCATATTGGCATCGTTAGCTGACTTGTAAGCATTATTGAAGGTGCTGAATACATAGGTTATCCTATCATGGTCTACTAAGCACTTTGTTACTGGGTAGCTTGTCCTAAATGTTTCTAAGTGGTCTTGCAGGGTTGTGGTCATGGCTTTGGGGTTAATTAAATGTGGTTATTTACCTGACACCTCTACTGTATCGCCGCCATCATAATTATTAAGAAATTCGTTACTATCATCTAATGAATCTTGTAAAGATTCAAAAATTATGCTTTTTAACGGCTTTATAAATTCGAGCTGTGTAAATACAGGGTATTTTGTAATATTATCTCTAATGTGATCTAACATATTTTTCATCCCATTAAAATCTTGGTAAATAATATCAATGTATCTGCCTTGTGTTTCTAAGTCCATAATATATTTCTTTTAAAGTTTTAAACTAATAATTAGGTTTACCAAATTTTAATTCATCCCTCATGCTTACAACAATTGCTTGCGCTTCCATTTCTTCATGCAATTCACGTAAATAGTCAATAATTTGTTCACTATTATATTCTTCTTTTTCTACAAAATCTGCAATTTTTTTTAGAGCATTTGCAGTATTTTGGTGCATCATCTCAACTGACTGGTTCCTTGTATAAGTATCACCAAAATAATAATTCAACGCTTTAACAATTACAAAAGCCCCCTTCTCGTAAGTGGCAACTGCAACGGTCTTATTTTCAGTACTCTCTTTTATTAATTTATCATCTTGATAATATGACATTAGGGGTTATTTCAATCGTTTAATAATTACCAGTTCTCCCGGTTCACAATAGTCAAATATGTTCTTGGTTGTCTTGAACCCTTTTGTGAGGGGAACAAATCTTCTTCCATCCCACGTACACTTTATCCCCACTAAGACTTGTTCCCCCTCCTGAATGTCCACTAACCCTTCTGCTTTAACAGCTATTGCTTGCGTTTCCGATAATTCAGATACTTTTACTGTTTGCTTTGTACTGCTCATAAACTTCTGTTAGGGATTTTTCTTTACCGTTTTCATCAAAAAAATCGGAAGGGTTCATGCAATGTTCGATGTATTTAAACGCTTCACAAAACCTTAGTTCTGCAAATTTTTCAAGTTCCTCAATAGCCTGTTCTACCCTTCCGTCTTGGGCTGCTAAATCAAGGATTTTTCGGATAGTTTGGAATTGGGTTGTCATTATTTTTTAGATTTACGTTGTTCCCGGATATACTGTTTCATGGCTTTAATCCCTTCCATGTTGTAGGTTGTTTTGTTGAGGCGGTATTGGTAATACTCCCCTACATGGCCGTAACGGGACTTAAATTTCTTGGGGGTTCGGCTTATCTCTACCCCAAACTTTTGTTCTACTGACCGGGATAACTCTCTTGGGATATTAGTACAACCAAAGAGTTTAAATCCATCCATTATTGAAAGTACATTGCCTTCCAATAAATGCTTGCAAATGTGGGCTATTTGTGTCATATCAGTATGTTTTTTTGATGAAAAATCTTACCCCAAAGAAATCAACGCTATCGTTCCCGTCAAACACCCCCTCAACTTTCTTAGTCGCTAAAAGTTCATCCAACTTCTCTTTATTGGGGTTAAGGGTTACAAGGTGCGGCATTTTCTTATGTAACAGGTCAATATCGTAGCACTCCCATTCATAAGTGGTGCGGCGGGGACGGGGGGCTGCGGGTAAAACAACTTCCGGGACAACAACTGTTTCAACCCTTGTAGCCATCCCTACCGCTTGCTCTTGGGCTTTAATATTTACTTCATCGAATTTGTTTTGCAGGGATTCTTTTTCTCTCATTGCATCCAAAAATGCTTGGTCATCACCTAATTTAGCAGCTTCGATTTCCGCTTCTTTTACCGCTTCTAATTTGCGGATATTGTCCTTTTGTTGCTTGATAAGGGGGGTAAGGTTTTCTGCTTTCCCCACAAGGTCGGGGAGAAATTCAGCGTAACGTGCTTTATTTGCCTTGTGTGACCCTATAATCTTTTCAATGGCTGTCAGTTCCCCTAAAGTTTTAGCCCCTGCAATCGCTTGGGATTGGGCTATGAAGAAACTGTCAATGGCTTGCTTTATCCCAGATACCCTTTCCTTCTCTTGTTCAGCCTTCTTTTTGTCGGCTTCTATTTCAAGGGCTAACTTCCGGTATTCGGCTTCTTTTTTTGCAAGTAGGGTTTTTATTGGGGTAACAAGGGATGATTTTGCGTCATTCCACGCTTTGTATTGTTCCCAAAACGGGTTCTTCATATCCTCCAACTTTTTTTGGGTAGTACGAAGTGTTTTAAGCGAAGCCCCCTGTTCCACTAATCCGTCCTTAGTGAACGTAAGGTTTTCCCCCTCTTGTAAAAGTTGTTGATACTGTAACCCCTCTTTTGAAAGGGCTATTTGAAGTTCTGCTTTGGTAACATCAATGGCTACCGGAGTGGTTGTTTCTGACATGGTTTGTTTATTTTAAAAGAATATTAATTTCGTTTACAAGTTCTGCTGCCATAGCCCTCATTGATGCTACACGGGTTTTATCCGCTGCAAATTGGGTGTATTTATCCCTCAACTCAACAAGCCTTTCTTCGATAAATTCTTTTGGGGAATACTTTATTTTAGTGGTAATAACGTCACGTTCTCGGTTCTTTTTAGATAAATCTGTTTTATAGGCAAGAAGCATTGAATCTATTTGTCTTTTTTCTGCCTTCAACCTATCCTGAATTTCGCAAATCTCACGAAACTCTAAGTCGGGGAGATTGCCATTAACCCGAACCCTGTTATTTAACACCGACAATTCAGTTTCTATTTCTTGTTTTCTGTCAACTAATGGCTGACGCTTCTCCTGTATTTCGTATAGTTCGGCATCTATTACTGCTTTCTTTTGGTCAAGAGTAAGCGGCTTGTAAGAGTTCATAGAAAATCGTGGTTGTGTCATTTGGTGTTTATTTTAAGAGTTTAACATTTCATCCCTTGTTTCCTCAAATATACGCAATGCTTCTTGGCATCTTTGGTTAAGGAGTTTAAAATCTTCTATCAGGTTAATCTTTTTGAATTGGACTATGTTTAACTGCCCTGCCCGGAAGTGTGGGTGGTAAACCGAAAGATACCCTACAAGTGAATCAGCCACTAACATTTGATGAAGGCACTGCCAGAAATAAGCAGGAGTGTCCTTCTTAACCTGTTCCGGGGTTTTACATTTCCATAGCCTGATATAAGCGTCAAAGCTCAATGGACATTTACACTCCACGGTATGCACGTTCCTTTCTGTCCCGTCCTGACTTTCCCCGTAATCAATAAGTGCATCCGGGGTGCTTGCAAATCTACTGTCTTTGGGTCGGATAAGTGTTTGGGTTACGACAAAATTTAATCCCATCTTTTCCCCAAACTTCCGAAGGTTTTCGGTTTCATACACGTTACCGTGTTCGGTTGCTTCCGTGGATATTTCTCTACGGCAGGGCAAGCCCGATAATTCTTCCCCAACCTTCCGGTAGATGTATGACAATCCCCCTTCCCCAATTCCTTTAGTCCCCATAAGGTGATAAATCTCACTTGATGTAAACCGTCCCAAACGTCCGGCAAACCATTCATCAGTCCCCATAATAACGGGGGTAATAGATTCTTTTTTAAGCATTTGGGAAGGTATAAATTGATTCTAAATTAGCTACCATAGCGTCATTACCATTTCTTTTGAACTTTTCGTAGGAAGCTACTGTCATAGCATCCGGGATAAGTTTTACGGGTTGTTTTTTATTTCCGGGGACGGTGGTAAAGGTGTCTTGTGGGGGTATTTCTTGTCCCGAATATTGGGAATGAAAAAAGTCCACAAACTGTTTCAGTTCAAGCATCCCTTCTTCCACTGTTTCCCTTTCCCCCAATTCTGCTTCCAATCCTATCTTTTCCCAAATAGTACCAATAGGGGTAACTACCTCAAAGGACTTCCCGTAGCTTATTGTCTTTATCTTGCTCATTTTCTGTGTTTATGGTTTCAAAAGTTGTTTCCTGTGGTTACTTACTTTCATCGGTGAAGGTTTTAGGTGGTTCAGGTATAGCCCAATGGGTAATTGGGAAAGTATTTATACGGCCACCCCATTCAAATCTTTCAACTATCTTACCTCTTATTGTTTTTCTCACATAATAAAACTCTGCCCACTGTTCACCCCACGACCCAATAACCTTAACTCGCTTATCAAATTCATGCTTACAATCTGGTATTTCTGGCAGCCTATCATTTATGTTTATCCATTCCATATAATCAGTTTTTAGTGTTTAAAGATTCCCCGTCTTTCCGGGGTGTCATAAGGTTTACCGTGTATTTGCTTTCCTTAAAACTCGCTCATGTCCTACGGCTGGACAGGGTGTAAGAGCCTTGTATCTTCCCCTGATGCACAGTTCTGGCTTTCATTGAATGGTTTGTGACGAACACTACCTATCTCATTACTTGCTCCATAACAAGGGTGCATAATATTTTAAAGAACTTTGGGTAGCGTATTCGTGCCAACTTTGCCGCCTCCGTTGAGTACTGTTATATTCGTTAGAATACCCGCACTTATTTTCACCCAATAATAATTTTTAAAGATTCCCGATGTAGAAACATCGGGACGATTGCTTATTTATGCCACTATCAGAAAAAATTTACCGTCTGTCCCTCCCAAGAGTGGGAATGAATTGCTGGCTTCAACAGCGTGTCAATAGGCTCGTTAACGACCCATAGCAACCTTGTTCATCCTTCCGCTTGCAAACCGCTTGGGGCGGGTAATAGATTTCGCACTTTCTCTTGGATTACGATACACTCCAAGTCCTAATGTGACCCAAAGTTTACGTTATGGGTTATAGCACGTCTATGGTTCCCTCGTTGGGTATTCGTTTCTACTACTTTGCTTGCTTCCGGCAGACGGTAATAAGTTGAGAGTGAATATTGTACGGTTATTCCTGCGTTATTACCCGCACCCCATTGCAAGAAGGGTTACACACTCTCAATAAGTAAAAGAACTTTTTAAAAGGAGCCGATAAGAATAAAGGCTCCGTATTGCTTATCTATGATACTGCTCTCAAAACTACTTTTTAATTGGCTTGTAGGAGGGATATTGTTTAGAAGTTTTACCCCTTTTATCCCCACAAATAATAATAATAACACTCCCCACAAGGAATAATACAAAGAATGTAACTGCAAGTATAAAAGCATCTTCGTATATCATAATGTTGCTTTTTGGATGACTGAAAGAAGTTTAGAGAAACAGATTGGGGTACGCTGGTCTAATAACTCAGCGTGATTTTTTTCATACCACTCACGGACTTCTTTTGCTATCTCAAGCATTTCCGGAACCGCTTCCGGGTTAATCCCTTTGTGGTAGGTGTTGTTTACTGCGGTAACGATGGCGGTTGCATTGGCTTCGCTTTCTGTTTGGTCTTCAAGTTTATGATGACCGCAGGAGTTCTGAACTTCGGCTATGTACCAAGTTTCATTAACTATGCTGCCAGTAGCAACATTTTCCCTGTTCTCTGTGTTAAACGTTTTAGGAGAGTATATCCACGGCCCCGGAGTGATGTTAAGTTTCATGGTTCAAGTATTTGGGTTAGTACTTTAATGTAGTTGCGGGAGGTGAGTTCGTGGCGGATGGGGTTGCCGGAACATGGGTGATTTGCAAATGAAAATGTATTTTTTGGTATTTCCAAACCTCCAAACCAAAACCATTCTAAATCATATTCAGCCAACGGGTGAACCCATTCTTGTTCTATTACAAATCTGCAAGGCTTAATTTTTATAATCATCTGCAAGTCAGTTGCAAGTCTTGCCAAAAGGTAAGGGTCTTTAGAGTGTACTACGGTGTATTGCATGGTTAATTAATTTTTAGGAGGCTTTGGTTTTGTTTTAGTAAGTTTTTTCCAATGTGAAATATTTATACCTGCATCTGTATCATTAGAATCCCATCCCCATTTATCGTTATACCAACATTCTATAACTTTACCATTTAATACGCCCCACACGCAATCAGATTCATTTGAATCAACGTAATATTTACAAGGAGGCAAATTGTCTTTTACATTTATCCAGTTCATGGTTAGTCGTTTAAGTATTCTTTAATAGTTTTGTAGATAAGAAAAACCAAAAACACAGTAAGAAATATTACCAACCCGAGGATGCAACCCAAAATAATATCTTGTGCCTCATTCATGGTTAGTCGTTTGAAAGGGTGATTGATCCGGTGAAGTCTTCAAATTCTGACATATCGAGTTTCCCCTGAGAACCAATAAAGTGAGTAACATTCCAATTACTGCCATTGATAGGATAACCATATCCACTATAAAAAAAGTAATAAATACTTTCAGGGTCATCTATGGAAATCATCAACTTTGGGAACCCATTAGGCGGTTTAGGTTGGTTAATTACTGCTTTCATGTGTTTATGGTTTTGAGGTGATTACTTGCAATATGTTGAAACAATAAGTTTGTGGACTGTTTCCGCTTTCTTTTCTTTACAATCTCCGGGGATTTTACCAAAAAGATAAGAAGAAACTTTAGAAGATAAATAGTCTTGAAGTGGCTTTGTGTCATATAAAAGATATTCCAATTGAAAACATTCAGGAAATAATGTTTCCAATGTAGCTTTTGCAGTAGAGCATTTAGAAGCAGCTTCCAATACTTTCTCTTTAGTGATTTTAAGTTCCATGATTTATTTTTTAAGTTTTGAGGGGGTTAATACTTGTGTGGGTTTTGACGTTTCTGTTTCCGTGTCTTACGCTGATTCTTACGCAAAGCCATTCCGTATTCTTTTGGACTTGTCCCACGTTCAGGAAAACCGATAGTGTCCATTGAAACACTTGAGGCTAACAGCATGGCCGCTTTAATTGCATTTGGTACTTTCATTTCATTTAGGTTTTTAGGTGATTCATTTTTCCGGGGCTAACCCCCGATTGCAGGACAAACGTAAAAACCTTTTTTCGTTCCACCAAATATTTTCTTAACTTTTTTCAAAATATTTTTAACTGACTGAAAATGAGTGCTAAAAATCCGCATCAGCCACTAACAGCACCCTTGCAAAATTGGCTATCCAACGCTCTAAGCCTACGCAATAGCCAACTATCGCAAGGCTGCAAAACGTTATTCGACATTAAGACTAATTGCCTGTAATTTTAATTCATTTAACTTTTTCAATATCTCATTTGTATGTTTTTCAATCTCTAATCGTTTAGGGTTATTTATTGGGAGTATCAATGCAATATCTTTTAGTGCTTTAAAAT
>OFRC01000176.1_pt1 | contig 18809 bp, 24 predicted proteins | sample 1543051 | NCBI WGS metagenome assembly OFRC01 (sample SAMN07774231, study PRJEB24372) | wastewater metagenome
TTTCGCGCTTGGTCATACGCGATGGGTCGCGGGATGATGTAGCCCAACCCGGCGTCACGGCATCGCGGTATGCGGCGCGGTATGATGCCTTCACCCATGACGCGGGAATAGCGGTATCGCCAATCGCTGCGCCGTAAATCAGATGCCCCGTGCGCGGCCAAGCCCGTTCCTGATCGAACCCACCAGTCGGGGCGCTGCACATCAGCCGCGCGCCATAGGTGGCGTCAAGATAGTCGCTGCCACGTTGCCGCAGCACGGCAGGCAAGGGCGCACCAACAGGCAGGCTTAGGCCAGCGTCGGCAAGGTATGCCGCAAAGTCGATGTCCGAGCCATAGCCCGCCATGTTACTTATCCTTTTTCGGCTTCACAGCCTCAATCGTCACATAAGGCGATTGCGCCATGACTTCATAATCCAGCGCGCCAAGATCAGCGGTCATGTCGCCGTAAGCGGGCAATACTTCCGGCCCGGATAGCGTGGAAATGTCCAGCGGAAAGCCGGAAATGTTGGTCAGCTTGTATTTCATCGGTTCACCCTCGGATGGTTGCCCGCCCGATATTACACCGGGCGGGCGATAGCTTATGCAGGAACCTCAAGAATCCCATCAAGATAGTAGAACGTCGCGGTGGTCATGAGTTCAATGCCGCCCGTGCGGAAGATGCCCGGCACCTGGAATGACAAAGGCCCGTCCTGATAGACATTCAAGAACTGATGAGGCATCGGCAAATGCAGCCGCACATAGTTCTCATCGTTCTTGTAGGCTACCAAACGCCCGCCGCCGACAACGGTTTGCGTCGATGCCGTACGCAGCGCAGGAACCGCCCGCACGGTCAACGGACGGCCAGTCGCCAGCGTGTAGACGTTGGTTTTCAGCAGCCAAGACAGGATCGTATCGGCACCAAGCGCGTTGAACGGCGTAGAAGCGATAAGGTTGTAAGCATCGACCGGCAACAGGATGGTGTCGGCATATTCAACGGTGCTGGTGGCGACGTTGGTTCCAGTCAGCGCCTGGTTGATGTCGCGCAGGATTTGCGCGGCGGTCTTGGTCACAACGCCCGCGTTGCTGATCCAGTGGCGGGCCGAACCCGTGCCATCATTTGCAGCAGCAACAGGCGTCACGTTGGAGTTGTTAATCAACCCCTTCATGCCCTTTTCAGCCGATCCTTGCAGCGTGATGTCCCACATGAACTTGGTATAAGCCATGCGGGCGGCACGGGCGCGGCGGTTTGGCAGCGTGCCACCGACGATATTGAGGGCGGTGTTGACCTCCTCGATATTGTATTGGTAGCCAATCGCGGCCAAGTGCATCGACTGCTGCTGCATGGTCTGCGAAACGTCAGCAAGCGGCACGTCTTTAGCGCCCGCCGATTGGAATTTCGCAGCGCCGGTCAGGTCCGACATATACGTCATGACACCGGGCGACCACGCCGGGCCAGAACTGTCCACAAACACCAGACGGGAAAAATCCCAATCCGGGAATCGGGTTTCGTAAACCGTTTGGTTTACTTTGAACGCTTGACCCTGCACGAATGCAAGCGCCTGCGCGTCGTTGATCATATGTTGCATCTGGGGGTCTCCTTACGACGCTACAGACAGCGACAGGATCGGACGGCGATAGCGAACAACGCCGATAGCGCCGCTCTTTCCTGCCTCGTCAAACTGTGCGCCGGGGATGGTGGCAACGGTTGCGGATTGTGCCGCGTCGGTCCAGACTTTGTTGGTCAGGTCGTAGCGGGCCTGTGCGCCAAGGGCAACGTCCTTGCCAAGCAAGACGCCGATCACGCCCATATCGCAAACGGGCACGCTTGCATATTGGGCGTGCGTGTCAGCGACAAAGTTGACGCCGCCTTCATTAGGGTGCGTTGCAACGGCCTCGGAAATACCAAGGATGTTTTGCGCGGTCGCGGTCAAAGCCACGCAGGTATGCGCGCCACTGCCCGGAACGACAGGGATGCCGAACGGGATAGGCGTAGTGCCGGAGTTGGTGCGCGTGATGGCGTTCCACTCTTCCATATTCGCGCGGCGACCTTGGGCATATGCCGCAATTTCAGTCGAGAAAGTCATGGGCATGATTAAGCCTCCTTGCGCCATGCGTTAAGATCGGACACGCTTTTCTTGAAAGCGGTGTCAGCGAGTTGCGCGGCGTCACCCACGCGGGCGGTAGACGCGTCGGCCAGCGCCTTCTTTGCCGGGTCTTCTGCATCGCCAAGCAGATCAAACGCCGCGTCAATATAGGCGTCGGCCTTGTCTTTGACCGCATCGCCGCGCTTGGTGACAACAACGGCGCGCTTGATGTCAGCGGCGGATTTGCCATCCGTCACGGCGTCGGGCTGGATAGCCTTGGCGCGGGCCACCAGATCAGCGCGGTCTTTTACAAGCGCGTCGATTGCAGCGGCGTCGAGGGTCTTGGCTTTCAGGTCCGCGATTTCAGCGTCCTTCTTTGCCATTTCCTTTTCCTTGGCGGCGGCTTCTTCTTCGGCCTTCTTTTCGGCGGCGGTCATTGCGGCTGCGGCGTCGGATAGTTGCTTGGTCAGTTTTTCGAGTGCCTGCGCACCTGCGTCAGTCGTGACAACGGACAGGCCGTCGATCAGGACAGTCCGCGTCTGGATGGCGTCTGCCATGTCTGCGTCCTTTCGGTCGTTGATGGGGGAAGCGCCCCAACGCGCGTCCGCACTGTCACCAATGCGAAATTCACTGCCTGCCCTACCAAGTTGGCAAAGCGCGACGTGGTTTATTCGGATGTTGGTTTGTTGCGCGTCGTATTGCGCTCCATCCGGTGCGGTCCCGGCGGTCCAGTCCAGTGTGCAAGTGTATCCGGCAGAAAGCCCCGCCATTTCGCCGCTTTCGATTGCGGCGATTGCAGCGGCGTCCTTTACGATCAGGGGCAGTTTAAGCTTGCCGTCGCGCCATTCCGCCTCGGTGGATACCTCTCCCTTTGCCAATGACGCCACGTTGTCAGCGTCCACCATCATCGCTGGGTGACCAAGGGTGATTGGCGCATGGCTGTAGGTGCGCACGCTTGCCGGGTCTTTCACCTGATCCTCGGAGCGGTAAACCCTGACCATCTCCATGTCAGGCTTGCCAACTTCGGAACCGCGATAGATTTGGATGCCTGTGCGGGCGACGAAAGCGTCTGCAATAAGATATCCGTCAGCGGTCTTGCGCGGCTTGCCCATGACAGCCACGTCACTAAATCTTTGGTTATTCATCCTCGCCCCCATCATTCCCCGCATATTGCGCAACATACCCCTCAAGCCCCGGCATTGCCCCGCTTTCGGTCAGCATGTTTACGGCGGCATCTGCCAGTGCGTCTTGGTCGATGATCCCGGTGTTGAACAACGCCACAACCGTATCGGCCCCGATCTTGCCGATTTCAGCGCGTTCCTTGTCGCTGATCTGCCAGAGTGAACCCCAATTGTAATACACATCATCAGGACGCGACCCCAAAGCCGACCGGATCAAGCACTCATCGAGGATGTGCATTGCAGGGCCAAGATCAAGTTCCTGCATCGCGCGAATGCGGTCATAATAATTGCGCGCGTCGCCCTCGCCAGATGCGTTCAATCCGCCCGGTGATTGGCCCAAAAGCCGGGTGAGCGGAATGTCAGCGGCACCGGCAACCAGCGTCATAAACCGATCCATCAAATCCGGCAGGCCAGAGAAAGACGCGGTTTTCTGCCCGATGATTTCCTCGGCGTCGTGCATGAATGTGCCGTTGATGCCCTTGCCGGTTTCGGCCAAAGCCCAGCGTTTAAGCATCTGCGCCGAATAGTTTGCATCGCCCAACTTGCGCATGAAGTCAGGGATACCGACAGTATCCACCTTGGCCTCGAACACCAGACTTGCCACATTGGCGCTGGTCGCATCCATGTTGCGGATTGCCTCGAACATTGCCAGCAAAACACTGTCCCCGAACCCGTATACGGTGTTCGTCATGCCGGGGTCCACCACATCAGCCCCGGTCAGGATAACCAGCCGCGATGCGTGAATTTCAACAGGCGCGCGGCCATCGGGGTTAAGCGTCCACATCGCGGGTTTGCCGAAGTATGGCGATGCCGGGTCATTCTCGATTGCCGATGCGTAGAGGTGCCGCTTGTGCAGCACGGTTGCGTATTTCAGACCACCAAGCCCGATGCGCGCCGGGTCAAGAGGCTTGGCAAGATCAGTGTCGCCAGTGCCGATCAGGATTGCCGCACCGCCCATAAGCCGCGCCGATGTAAACGCCGCCTTCACCTTGAGCCGGATACCGTGGCGGTTTTCCTCGGCCTCGATTACGCTGATTTCGGTGGTATCCGCCTGCCAGTTGCGCCAGTTGCGGGTGGCATCAAGCGGCGGAATGTCCACGATCTTGCGCGGCAACCATCCGCCCCTATAGGCGTTCATCAGCGTGTAGTCGTCCACTACGGGCGCGGCATAGGTGGTATGGCTGGCCTTGTCGCGCCCCGTGCCGAGGTTAGCCGTAATGTTTACCAGGCTATCCGATACGCCGATCAGGTTTCCGTCAGCCTTGAGGCGCACGCGGGGTTTTGTCATGTCGCCTCCTTAGAAAATATTGTCGATGCTGTAGGATGAGCCGGTATTGGCCGGAAAGAACGCCATGTTAATCGCGTCCGCAAGGTTCGGTGATCGTGAGCCGTCCGGCTGCTTATCAACCATCGTCTTTCCCGTGCCGCTGGTTTTGTGCTGCGGCTGCGTTAATTCTTCTTCAATCTGCCGGATGTTCGACAGGTCACGCGGTAAGCTAATCATCATTTCGGCGTCATATGCCACGCCGCGCCGCGCCTTGTGCGCATTTTCAAAACGCTTGCGCAGCGAAAACCATGCCTGCGCCTTGAGGTTTTGATACTGGTCTTTGTTCAGAGGGCTTTGCGGGTTATCCGGCTCAATCCGCTTGTCAGGGTTAAGCACCGATGCGCCGCCCGCCCATGGGTGGAACGCCATGCCTTCCGGCTGATCTCCGCGCCGCCCCATTGACGCCCATTCGCCTGTTACGCCCTCGCCAACGCCGATGCTGTCATAGTACACCTCGGCAACGCCTTGCACCTTGGCAATCATCGCCGCTTTGTTTGTGGTCAGCGATGTATCAAGCCCGTTCCACGCCTGTACCGATAGCAAGCTGATACCCTTGCGGATTGCAAAGGCATTTTCATCGCCGCCATCTTCACCGCCCGCAACGTCAAGCGCGGCGTATAGCTTGCCCGTGACTTCCAGCCCTAAATCCTCTGCCAGCCCGATAGCCGACTGGACCCATGCGGCTGGGATAACGACCTTTGAGCCAACGCTTTCGTATTCGCCAAGCCAAGTATGCGGAAACCCGTCTGGGTCGTTCTCCATATCGTTTTCGGCTTCCCTGCGCAGCGTATCCGGCAGGAATGGATTGTCAGTGTAGTTTGCCTTGACAACGATAGCGTCAGGACGTGGCCCCTTAGGACCGCGTAACAGCCGTTCAACAGCATCACCGCGCCGCCTTGGGTTCCAGCTAAAGAATATCCGCGACCCTTCCTTGCGGATTGTCGGGCGCAATAAATCCATGCTGCGTTGCGATAGGCTTTGCGCCTCCTCAACCCACGCGATGGAAAACCCTTCAAGCGATTTTACGCTGTCGGCGGTGTGATCCTGCATTCCTACAAAGATACAAAGCCCCGTGCCGCCGATGCGCCTGATTTCGTTTTGCAGCACATCGAACAGATGCGATACGCCAAACTCAACGATCTTGGCCTCAATCAGCTTTTTTGCAGACAGTGCCAGGCTTTTCTGCACCTCACGAATACAGACCACGCTGCAATTCGCATCGGCGACCATTTCCTCAACAACAAGGCCCGCGATTTCGTGGGATTTGCCGCTGCCCCTGCCGCCATATACCCCGATGTATCTGATTGACTGCCCGGTTGCGGTGACACTGGCGTGTATCGGTGCCGCCCAACGCGGGGTCGGTATGTTAAGCGCCTGCATCGCCCTTTGGGTCGATCAGGGTGCGGGTGATGATCTGTGGCGTCATGGTGCCATCGCTTGACGACAAGTCCAGCTTGTCGCCGTAAACCTTGGGCCGCAGCTTTCCGGCCATCCATTTGCGCGTATCAATACGCAGCTTGGCGCGGGCGATGGCGTCATGGTTCACCACTTCAACGCCATCACGCTCGTAAACATCGCCCTCTTGGCTGTCTGCGATTGTCAGGCATTCGTCAAAGATCGTGTCGGCTAGTTGTTCCTTCGCGCGCGCATATCGTTCCGCAAAGGCGGCGTCTGCATCAAGTCGCCTGTAGAACGTGCCCGCGCTTGGCAGCCAATCATCCTTCATGATATTTCTGACAGCCCCACCCTTTGCGATGCGGTCAAAGATTTCCGCCTCAATCTCATCGGTCCAAGGGTCTGGTTTGGCATCTACCATATCGTCCTCCCCGGTCTGAACGGGCTGCGGTTGTCATTCCAAGGGCTTTGGTTGGCGTTGGCCGGTCGCGCGGTATGCGCTGCGCACCTGTTCCTAGGGGTCTTTAGCGGCAACCCTTGGGATGGACGTTGGGCGCATTGTATAGGGGTTTGCGGATTATGCAAGGGGCGGCAATCATTGCGTCACCTTCTGCGACCATTCCGCATAATCCGCTTCTATCCGCGCATAGATGTTTGGATGTTCACAGCGCATCTGGTTGGCTGGAAAACTTTTGCCTGCCACCCAATCCCCACGACTATCCCCGGCGGCAAGCCAGTGCCCATTCATCCATCGCGACGGATCAATCCCCAGCTTTTTGAAATGTGCGCGTGTAATGATCTGGTGCTTCTCCACCCAAACGCAGACGCGCATCGCCTTGATCTTCCAGTCCGAAAGGATCATGGGGCTGGGAACACCGCAGGCGACCTCTGGCACATAATCGGGGAGTTTGTGGCGGTGTATTGGGAAACAGTCGAACCAAGGCTCCCTATCCCAATCGCTCCACCACGTCCCGATACGGGTCAGAGTTTCAGCCTCGGGCAATGGGGGGTAGAATTGTGGGATGCGCGGCCCTTCTTTTTCGTATGGCCCGAAATGGGGATATGATTTTTCTGATCTCGGCGTGATCACGGTAAGACCAAGGGCCTTGGCGATTTCCGCATTTTCGGCAACCACCTTGCCTACCAAGACCGCCCTGAAATCGGGGCCATGATCACGTCTGCGCCCGTTTATGGCTTGGCATATCACCTTGGCATTGAGGGTTAGCTTTGCTTCAACACCGATCTGCCAGCCACCGACACGATGGACCAAAAGAATATCCCATCCTGCGGTTTCAGGATAGGGCAGCCAATCGGCGGGTAGACCACGCAAGAAGGCTTGGCATAGCGCGGCTTCTGTTTCAAATTTTTGGGCCACAGATTTCATGCAAGCCTCTCCATTCCCCGAACATCGGCGGCCACGCGCTTGCCCATCAGATCGAACTGAGCGACGGTTCCTGCAATGCTTTCGACCGTGACCACATGGCCCTCGAAAGGGCCTGATACAAACCGTGCCGCCTGCCCCTCGATTGGGCGCATAGCGGATCGCATATCCTCGGCCATCTGACGTTTCGCGCGTTCCAGTTTTTCCGCCTCGACCGTCATGCCTTGGAGGTGCCGGATTAGCTGATACGGAAACGCTACCGGCACGTCGCCCACCTTGAACACGTCGCGGCACCATCGCTGATCCTTGATCACATGCCACAGGGGCGCGCGCAGGCATTGTGCGAATAGGTATCCTGGCACAAGAGGCACCTCGCGCGGGGCGGGTTTCTTGGCGCGCGTCATGCGCTCTTGGCTTGGGAAAAACGCGTGCATGTTCACGGCGCGAAAGAACTCGCGGCCTTCCTCGTGGGCTTTCGGTGTTGGCTTGGGAATAATGCAATACCAGGCGGGTGCGCAGTCCCGCCCGAACGGCTCCGGGGGCGGCTTGGTATCGCGGATGATCTGTCCTATTTGGTATGTCACTGCTCTGCCCTCGCTTTGTTTATGGTTGCCGCGCCTCTGCCTTGGGTGCAAGGTTTGCGCGGCTTGCGGGGTTTGTGGTCATGACTCCACGGCACTCACCGCATGATCCGCCTGCTTGGCCCGCAGGTCAGGGCGTCTCTGGTGACAGGGGCAATGGCATCCAATGGGTTGGATCCCAGAAGTCCGCATCCCAATCAATGAATTCATCGCTCTTGTCCCAATGAAGAACCACAACGCCACCCTGATAGCTTACCCCGACGAAACCTAAAAACTCTGTTCCATCTTTCGGCGCTGTCTCAATCGACTGCCATTGCATCGCCGCCTCGGCCGCCTTCGCCCGTTGATAATTGCGCTGCGACACCTCGGCCCATTCAACGCAAGCCGCATCGGCCTCTTCGGCACGGGCTATTGCGGCGTCACGCTCGGCCTGCATTTCTGAAAGCCGAACGGCCATTTCAGCCGCCCATATCGTTTCCGGTGATTTTGTCATTTCCTATTCAAAGCCTCCAATTTCCATGCGGTGAATGATGATGCCCACGGCCCGCCAGCGCGGCTCATGTTCTCGCCCTTCGCGGCGCGGCGCTTGTGGGCAATGCGGGATGCTAGGCTCAATGTGGTTTGCTTGCGGGCCTCGATGCCCTTTGCGCTGATCAGGTGCGCGCCTTTCCATGCGTCAGTCATGCCTTCACCTTCCGTTGTTCCCGATTGTTCACGCGGTAATCCAACGCGGTTTGGAGTATCCGCCGCATTTCCCTGATGTCGGTTTGCTCTATCGCCCGCTGCATGTCGTCGCGCTGGCCAGTCAGATCCCGGCGCATGGCTGCGTTTTGTTCGGCGAGTTTCAGGTTGCGGTGCGTGAGTTGACCGAGTTCGTTGCGTTGGCGTTGCTCAAGGGGTGTCATGCTGTCACCCTTGCGTTTGCTGCGAATACAGCGCGGGCAAACCCCATCGGCGTGGCGCTACGGAAATTGGCGCGTCCTTCGCCTGGCGGTGCTTTGTGGATACGATCATCGGGCGGGCCAAGATCGGCGCGGTGTGGAGCGGGCATAGAAAACCCGCCCCCGGCCCAGATCATCGTTTTCTTGGTGTAATTATCCGCAGGCTCAAAACCCGTGAAGTCATGCGGGTGGAATGAATGATCGGGCTTACGCCAGAATCTGCTGATCTGCGACACGGGGTTTTCGATGAACCACGGCGCGCCCATCATTTGCGCTATGGCGTGGCACTGATGCACCACGGCCATTGCTCGCTGCTGGAACGCCGGATCGGCTTTGGCCTTGGCGGCAAACCACCTTGCGCCGGATACGGCCAGATCGGTGCATGGCGGGAAAGCTGCTGTGAACGCCACACTGCCCGTCACCAGGCGCAGGAAAGCCCATGTGCTGGAATGGTCGAGGATATGGCCGATGCGAGTTATCGGCCCATCTACGGTTACGCACGCCGGGTGCTGTGGGTCGATCAACACGGCGCGATAGCCCGCCTCGATCCATGGGGCGGCGAATGTGCCTGTCAGGTCGCAGAGGCACAGCACGATATTTCTGGTTCGCTGATGGATGCTCACACCGCACCCCCCGTTTTTAGCCCCGCACAGCGCGTTTGCGCATCTGTGGCACCATTGGGCGCGGAAACGCCGCCAACGCCGACTGTGGGCGATATTTCGGAGGCGTGCAGCACCAACGTGAACACCTTCTTGCTAGATGGACCAACGCGAATTACCGACACCTCCCCAGCCAGTTCCATCCTGCGCAGTCCGCGTCTGGTGACTTCCAGGTTTTGCCCAGTGATTTCCATGATCTGAACACAATCAAGGGATTCACCACCTGCCAGCGTGGATTTTATCTTGTCCTCGGTGATCTGGTGAGGGTGTCCCGTCTTGGCAAAACGGGCATTGATTGACTTTCTTACACCATTTCCGTCTATGCCTGTATTTCGCGGAATGCCGCGTATGTGACCCTCGGATCGGCATCGCAACGCCCAATCACACCCGATCCATTCCTCCAGCGTCTCGCCTGGGTTCATCGTGGTGTGGAACGTCCATGCGGCGGGGTTGTATGCGCGAGTGTCGGGCATGACGGTGGGATGGGTGTTGACGGTCCATTGCGGTAGGGCGGTCATGACGCCACCGCGAACAGATCGCCAGATGTCTTTTCGGCATCCATCAGATTGCGGTTTGCTTGCGCTGCATATTCCGGCTTCAACTCAAAACCGATGTATTTGCGGAAAGACTTGATCGCCTGATATCCAGTGCTTCCGATGCCGTTGAACGGGTCCATAACCACGTCACCCGGCTTGCTGTAGAGCCGCAGGCAGTTGTCGATTGTGTCAAGTTGCAATGGGCAGACGTGGCGCTCATCATGCTGCCCTTTGGCTGCGCGATAACCATTCAGGACGTTGCCTTGATTGATATTCATCCATACCGGGCTGGCAAGGCGCTGCCACTCGTAAACGTCAAACTCGGCGTGTTTGATAAGTTCAGCCAAAAGCGCATTTTCTGGAACGCCTGCACACAGCCCTTCGCGGCGCATATGTTCAAGCCAACGGCGCGCTATGGGCAACGATTCCTTCGATCCTGGTGCCGCATGTTCGATGCGGTCTGGATTGTCGCCGTCCTTGCGGAAAAACAGCATGTAGTCTGGCATCCCCACCCGGTTCATTCCGCTGTCTTTGCGGATCTGCTTGTAAAGCAAACCCAACGCCTTTGTGCGCTGCATCTCGACTACGGGATCTTTCCATATCGTTGCGCGGCCATGATAGATCAATCCGGCATCGGTATGCGCGCGGATTAGATCGCCGCTGAAGTCTTGCAGGCCGATAGCGCCATCGCGGCCCCTGCGCATTGGCAAGTCTGTGCAGTGAACGCAAGCGATTCGACCCGGCTTCATGACGCGGGTTAAAGCCTCTGCGAAAAACTTGTATTGATTTATGAATTTCTGCCCGGTTCCGGCGTTGCCAAGGTCACGCTCGCTATCTGAATAAACGAATAGATCACCAAATGGCGGTGAAAAGACTGTCAGATCAACGCTATTTTCCGGCATGGCGTGCATACCTTCGATGCAATCTGAATTATGCAGCGCCCATCCTGCGCCTTGATATTCTGGTTGTTTCATTTTGCACCCTCCGATTTAAGCCATGATGGAAACGCCAGGTCAATCGGCCTGTCGTATACTACACGGGTTTTTGCGCTTGATTGCGCTGACTTCATGGCGACTGCCATGCGCCGTTTCATCTCGTCGTGTTTCGCGCCTTTTTCATTTATCACATCCCAGATTGCCATTTCGGTATCTGCAACCACGATGTCGTTTGTGACCTGCTGCTTTTGCCCGAACCTGTGCGACCGCCTGACAGCCTGATAGTGCTGCTCATAGCTAAAGCTGATACTGGCGAATACTGCATGGGCGCAGTGCTGCCAGTTCACGCCGAATCCAGCGAGTTTCGGCTTAGTCACGATTACGCGAAAGTCACCATCGACAAAGCCCAAGAGCAACGCCTCTTTCTGATCAGGCGTCATATCGCCCCGAACTTCGCGGGCGTCCGGTATCATCCTTGCCAGTTCTTTGCTTTCATCGTTGCTTTCGCACCATACCGTCACAGGGGCGTTGTGCGTTGCCAGTTCCGCAGCCTTTGCCACCCGATCAGACATTGTGAGCCGCTTTTCAGCATGGAAAGATGTTGCGGATAATTCAGGGATGCGAAACAGCATCCCATCGGTTCCGGTCGATCTGTCCGCTTCCACGGTATGCAGGTTGCGAATTACGTCTGGCAAGACGTAGCCCGTATCATCGCCGCCCAGATCGCTTGGCAGTGTTGCGCAACGCGACCAAGACGCCACCCACTGCCAGAAGTCCTCAACCGCGTGACCTTTCAGACGCCAATCTTGCGATGCCGTGGAAGTATCGTTGATGAACCATTTGGACAGCATTTCCTGCTGGCGCATGATGCCCAAGAACTCGGCATGGTTTCCAAGTTCCATGTGATCGTTTGGCGATGGTGTCGCAGTAGCTGCCATTTTGTATGGCGTATCCTTGAACGCATCCATCAGCATCATGCGAGTGCGTCCTGCGAATGATTTCAGGATGCTGCTTTCATCGAGGATGATTGCCCCAAATATTGACGGGTCAAGTTTTTGCAACCGGTCATAGTTCATCACCATGACGCCTGCGCCAACTTCATCGGCCTCTTTGATTTGGCGCGCGTCGATATTGAACTTGTTCGCCTCGCGGATCATCTGCCCAGCGACAGCCAGAGGTGTCAGGATTAGCGACGGTTTTCCGGTTTCATCCGCACATTGCCGAGCGAACTCCAACTCGATGAACGACTTTCCAAGCCCTGTATCGAGGAATGATGCAGACTTGCCTTTTGACAGCGCAAAATCCAACGCCGTGACCTGGTGATACTTTGCCTTTGGGTTTATCGGCGATGGGGTAAACCCGTTCATCTGCGGCGCGATTGCTCGGGATGAAATGAACTCGCGGTATTCTTTCAGGCTGTGATGGATCGTCATGCCCACCTCCGAAACGCTGCGCGGATTGCATATCCGCGAATGAATGACGCGGCGGTGTATACGGCTGTAATGCCCAGCGCCTGCTGTGTGTTTGGTGCAAAGCCCCAGAGCGGCAGGACGTAGAACGTCAGCGCCCAAGACACGGCGAAGCCTGCGCCGGTGCTGATGAGGGTTTCGAGTAGTGTCATTGCCCACCCTCCTCGATCAGCAACACACACGCGGCAAGGTAGTTGATTGCCCCTAGCAGTTCCGCCTTTGCCCGATCCGGTTGGCCGCGCTGGATCATGCCACAAGCTTCTTGGCTTTTCTTCATCGCCTGACCGAGTTGATACCCCGGCCCGACCATGCGGGCGATTTCCATGATGGGCTGCGCGGTGAATGGCTTGTCGTTGGCATGGCGTTCCTTGCCCTTGCCGTTTGCGGCTTGGTCATAGGCAGCACCCAGAACGCGCCACAGCGCGGCGTATGGGTCGGTTGGTGCTAGTGGTGGGGTGGTGGTGTCGGGGGTGTCGGTCCATTCGGCGATGATGTGCAAGCCCTCGTCGCCTGTTCCGTCTTCCTGCCAAAGCTGACGTTGTATGTCGCGGTCATGGGGATGGACATGTGAGTTAATATCAAATGGAAAATAATCCTGATCGTCACGCCGCTGCATCGGCCCGACCCTGCGGCCATCCCGCGTGCGGTAGAATTTCCCGGATTCAATTTTCAGCGTCATATCGTCCTCCACTCTCCCAATGTTTGCGCGCGGCAACAGGCGGGGAGAAATCGCCGTTCCGTGGGGCATGAGGTCCACAGGTCGCCGCGCTTGGTGATGATTGCACGGCGTCAAGGTAATGACAAGAGGTTATTTCGCTGCATTAGGGGGGTGGTTAGGGGTGGCCCAAAACAAGAAGCTCGTGGACGGCTCTGTCCGGGGTCGCGTCCGGCTTTTTGGGCCAGTAATGACAGGGCTTAACCCCCTATAACAACAACATTTTTTAACTAAAGAGAGAGAGAGAGAGGGGGGTGGCCCACTGTTTCCTAAACATTGACCCCCTTGCACTAGTCCTTTCCGTAATGACATGTCTGTGTATACAAATGTAATGACGTATAGACAGTATAGACCACCTCCATGTAGTGAAAAACCCCGTTTTTTGGGCAAAGCATTGATATTAAAGGATAATTCCTGCCAATTACCTGTCCACGCTTTGGGCGGTAATCTGTAAGCCATTGATATTGCTTGCATCGTTTTGCCCACTGGTTTTGCCAAAATGCCCAAAAATGCCCACGAAAACCGATGCGCCATCAAATCGAGCAGAAAAACTTACCGCTTGCGCCTTTTGCACTTACGGAATACGGTTGGCGCTATCGTGGAATGAAAGCGGAGCGAAAAATATGGAAATTCGTATGATCCTGAGCGATGAGGCGTCTGCGTTCGTCAGAAAACTGACGGACCAGCGCAAAACCTCTGCCGGGGTGGCGATAGATCGGCTGATCGTGGAGGTGTCGCGGCAGGGCGGAATCGCGATCACGGACCATATCAAGGCATCCGATGCGGACCCATCCCCGCCTCTCTGATTGTTTCCAGCCCATCAATCAGCGCAATCAGGAGACACTATGTCGGACCCAATTTCCGCCTTCATCGACCATATGCGCGACGTTGAGTGCGCCCCCGACGCATCGGTGCAGATCACGGCAGACGACAAGATGCACAGTTTCAGGCTCAACGGTGATAAGCCCAAGGTTGAAAAAGGCAGCTATATCTTGCGCGTTGACGGCGACGGTTTTGCGGTTGGCGGGTGCATGAATTTCCGCGACGGGATCTGGCACAAGTGGCATACCAAGGCGGCACGAAAAACCACGGACGCCGAACGCGCGGAATGGAAAGCCCGCACGGATGCGGCCAGAAAAGCGCAAGACCAAGCACGCGCGGATGAATCGGCTGCTGCTGCGGTCAAGGCGTCCGAGATATGGGCGTCGGCTGATCGGCAAGGTGTGAACGCATACCTGACGCGCAAGGGGTTTACTGCCGAGGCTATGGGTTGCCGCATGTCGCGCGGTTCGGTTGTTGTTCCGATGTGGTCGGATGGAAAGATCACGGGGCTGCAATTCATAGACGAAGACGGCGGCAAGCTGTTCCTGAAGTCCAGCGCAAAGGAAGGCGCGTATCACGCAATCAAGGGTGACGGTGACTTGCTGGTGATCGGGGAGGGGCTGGCGACTATGGGCGCTATCCATGCCGCGCTTGGGTGCAGCGTTATCGTGGCATTTGACGCGGGCAACCTTAAACCTGTGGCGCAGGTTATGCGCAAGAAGTATCCTGAGAAGCGGATCGTGATTGCCGCCGATGGGGATCAGTGGACGATACCAGGCACGAAGCGGCCCGCAGATTGGGATAACCCTCCCGGCGACGATCCACGCTGGCAGGAATGGCGTGATGCAGGATTATGCGTAAACACGGGCGCGGACAAGGCGGCACAGGCCGCTGTTGCTATCGGCGGCGCGTTGGTGCTTGCCCCGCCCATCCCCGCCACAGACCCGGCAAAGCGGACGGATTGGTGGGATTACTGGAATACGGCAGGGGAGAACGCGGTTAAGCTGGCGTTTGACGCGGCGTTGAATCCACCACAGTATGACGATGATGATAGGTGGGAGCCGGATTATGGAGTGCCACACCATGCGCCCGCGTTCGAGCAACAGGGAGATGTGTTCTCTGCGAACCCGATACTGAAAGCAGTTAGACCGCTCGGGCGGTCTGGCAAGACGTTCTATTTTTTCCCCAGATCATGCGGGCAGATCATGGATTTCACCGGCCCCGCGCTGGCGAACATGCAGAACCTTGTCACCATGGCCCCGCGCGCGCTTTGGGAGACTAATTTCGACATGAAGGCGAGCGAAAAGAAAATGGCGGCAGAGGCTTCAATGCTGCTGATTGAGGCTTGCAACATGCTTGGGATATATGACCCGGAAACAGAACGCGGCGTTGGGGTTTGGATGGATGATGGGCAGCAAATACTTAACGCTGGTGATAGGCTATTCTGGCCGGGTGGGGATTGCCTGCCTCCTGATTTCAAGAGCCGCAGCGTTTACGTCATGGGTCCAAGAATTGGCCGGTTGACGGCTGACCCCATGGGCAACGCAGACGCGGCAGAGATACTGAAAATATGCCTGTCGCTATCATGGAAGGGCAAGCTGTCTGGATACATGCTGGCTGGCTGGATTGTGACCGCGATGATTGCAGGGGCGATGCGGTGGAGATCGCATATCGTGGTGACGGGTGAGCCGGGCGCGGGTAAGTCCTGGGTGATGGATTATATCCTGAAGGTCATTATGGGGAAAATAGCCCTGATCAGGTCTGGCGGATCGACAGAAGCCAAGATCCGCAAAGACATTGGCAGCACAGCGCGCCCGGTGATTATGGACGAGGCGGAAAGCGAGACGCAAAAGGACCGCAGTAACATGGAGTTGGTTTATGGTCTGGCTCGCAAGTCATCGAGCGGCGCGGACATGGCGAATTTCAACGGGGTTTTCCCGGTCAAGTCGTCGTTCTGCTTTGCTGCGATAAACCCTCGCATCATTCAGGGCGCGGACCTTGACCGCAATACGATCCTGCATCTTGTGAAGAATAAATCGAAAACTGCGCGCGATGATTTCCGAGTTCTGGAAAAACGGGTTGCAGCGGCGATTACACCTGAGGCAGCAGACCGGCTGTTGACGCGAACATTCAACAACTTGCCGACGATCCTGAAAAACATTGAGACGTTTGCAGATGTGCTTACCGATCAGGAAGGCAGTAAGCGGTTTGGCGATCAGCACGGCACATTGATTGCGGGTGCGTTTAGTCTCACCAGCACAGCTGAGATTACAGCAGAGGCGGCGAAGGAATGGTGCGCCAAGCATGATTGGCGGTGGGCGAAACTCGATAATGACCAATCGGACGGGGAGAAGCTGCTGGCGTTTATCATGGCGGCGCGGGTTCGGCACGATGACAGAGGCATGGCGCGCGAGGCATCGGTGGGTCGGCTAATTGACCGTGCATTGAACGCTGATGGTTCCGATCGTGATGTCGCGGTCAGTGCATTGGGTGAATACGGAATGAAGGCTGATCGGGATTGGCTTTACGTGGCGTCACCAAGCAAGCCGATTACCGACATGCTTCGAGATACCCCGTGGGGCGGCAGTTATCGGCGCGCGTTGGGTGAGTTGGATGGGGCGGTAAGTCACGACAAGATGCGGTTTTCTGCGGCTATGAGACTGCGATGTGTCGCGGTTCCGATGGTTTTGGTTTTGGGAGATGATGCGCCGGTTGAGGTAGAGTTGCCGTTTGATATGGGGGATTACTGAGGTGGTTGATCTATACCCCGACCAGGCCGACCTCGTTGGCCGCGTCAGGCAATCCATGCGCCACAGCAAGGGCGTGTTGATGCAGAGTCCCACAGGCAGCGGCAAAACCCGCATGGCGCTTGATATGATCGCCGGGGCCTATGCCAAGGGATCAAGCTGCGTGTTTGCCGTTCCGCGCAAGGAACTGTTGACGCAAACGATCAAGACCATTTCTGAATATGGCATCCCGTTCGGGGTTATCAGCCCCGATCACAGCTATAACCCGCTGGCAAAAATACAGATCGCCATGACGCCAACGCTTGCGCGGAGGCTGGACCGGATACCCGCGCCGAAGATTTTGTTCGCTGATGAGGCGCATTATGGCGGTGTTGAACTCGACCGGATGATTGAGTGGAGCCGCGCCGGTGGTGGGTGGCGTGTTGGGCTATCCGCGACACCGCTTAAAACCAACGGCAAGCCCATGAGTGACCATTACGACCATATGGAAATGGGCCTTCCCATGGCCGACCTTATCAAGATGAAACGGCTATCTGATTTCCGATATTTCGCCCCGCAACAGCCTGACCTTAGCGCAGTGGCATCGCGGAATGGCGAATATGTGCAATCGCAGCTTGCTGATTTCATGGAGGCAGATCGGGCAATCATCGGTGACGCTGTGAAAACCTACCGGGAACTCGCATTCGGAAAGCTGAACGTGGTTTTCGCCACCAGCCGGAAACACGCGGGCATCATCAAGGATATGTTCAACGCCGCTGGCATAACTGCGATGATGATCGACGGCACGATGGGGCCGGATGAGCGCAAGCGGATCATCCTGGGGTTTGCGCGGCGGGAATACACCGTTCTGGTATCGGTGGCGTTGCTGACGTTTGGATTTGATCTTGCGGCGGCGGCTGGCATGGATGTGACGGTGGAAAGCATGAGCGACCTATGCCCGCGCAAGAGCCTGCCTATGATGCTGCAAGTTTGGGGACGAGTGTTGCGGATGAAAGACCAGCCCGCAATCATTGCCGATCATGCCGGTAACTGGCGCGAGAATGGTTTTCCCGACGATCCTCGCGATTGGAGCCTTGACGGCAGCAAGAAGCGCGCCACCAGCGATGAGAAGGCCGAACCGGTGCGGCAATGCGACATTGCATCAGGCGGGTGCGGTTTCGTGCATCGCCCAGCGCCTGCTTGCCCGAATTGCAAAAGGGTCTATCCGATTATGAGCCGCGAGGTTGAGCATATCGACGGGGAGTTGGCCGAGATTGACCGAGCGGCATTGGTGCGGGAAAGGAAGCAGGAACAGGGGCGGGCGGATAGCTTGGAAGCGTTGCGCGAGTTGGCAAAGCGCACGGGGAAAAACCCGCGCTGGGCTGAATATGTTTGGAACGCGCGTCAGGCTAAGAAGCGCGCATGATCATCTTCGCCATGGCCCCCGATGATGACATATCAGTTCAGGCCGCGCGCGATTGGATCAAGCGGCACGGCATCACGGGTGACGATGCGCGGCTGGTGAAGCGTGACGGCATGGTGCTTGTGATCGACAAGGGCACGGCGCTGGCAAAAATAAAGGGGCCTGAATAATGGCGACGAAGGAAACGAATATCATGAACGCTATCATGGTCGCGCTATCGGCGGCGGGGTGTCTTATGTGGCGTCAGAATACAGGGGCCATGCGCGACCCCAGCGGCAGGCTTGTGCGCTACGGCCTTTGCACGGGTTCAAGCGATCTGGTCGGGGTCGCACATGACGGAGTGTTCCTAGCCGTGGAGGTCAAGACCCCCACAGGCCGCGTCAGCCCCGCCCAGACCGCGTTTATAGCTGCGGTTCGCCGTCATGGGGGTCGGGCTGGTGTTGCGCGGTCGGTTGAGGATGCGCTTGCGATTGCTTCGACGCCGCCTGACTGACCAGTGACCGGATCATGTCTGCTATGGATTTCCAGCCGCCTTGTGCGGTGGTTTCCTGAAACTGTGTTTTTTCCGCGTCGGTCAGGCGGATTTGGTGGACTGCTGTTTTTGTCATTGCGCTGGCCTTGTGATTACAGTAATGTCATAACGATAGCGCATTGAT
>OFRC01000177.1_pt1 | contig 18783 bp, 30 predicted proteins | sample 1543051 | NCBI WGS metagenome assembly OFRC01 (sample SAMN07774231, study PRJEB24372) | wastewater metagenome
CCTCTACAACGGCCTGCCGTTCGAGCAGGCGAGCAAGGCGCTGCGGACGCGGGTCTCGGTAAAGATCGGGATGGCGCTCAATCCCAAGCTCCGGCTGCTCGTCTGCCAGGCCGGCGGAGACTGCGACACCGATACCCTCGCCGAGCTCGATCAAATCCTCACTGACAATCGGTTTCAAATGCTTCTTGAAATCGTGACCAGGGGTGCCGAAGACGAGGCCCGCTGTGCGGTGATCATGCGGGACGGCGAAGTCGTACCTGAATCCGCTGATGGGGAGTTGATTCAAAAGGCCGCGTAGTCAGAATAACGTGACAACGTGTCACGATAACGACCCAAGTCAGTTGCGTGAGGAGTGGAGTGGAGTGGTGGGCATGGTTGCCCGGTAACGCAGCTGACTGTTTTTTCAAACTCGGTGGAGGTGCGGATGTCGGTTCGAGCGAAGTTCAAGTGTGAAGTGGTGGTGAGCAGGACCAATGGGTCTGAAATCGACCTGGCTCCGGTCACCAATGGCAGCGATGAGAACAAGGAGTTCTACAAATACACGCCGGGCGGGTCGATCAAGCTCAGCACGGTGAATGCGGAGGCCGCCAAGCAGTTCGTGCCGGGCAGGGAGTACTACGTGGATTTTACGCCGGCGGAGGCCGATCAGCCGCTGCTCCGTGTGGTCGGTTTCGCTGATCACAAGTAGGTCACGGCTGCCGTAGCTCAGTTGGTAGAGAGCGGGGTTGTACCCCGAGGTCGCAGGTTCGAGTCCTGCCGGCAGCCCTTTCTGGTTTCGATGGATCTTTGAACATGAGGGAACGATGAATCAGTACAACCTGAAAATTGACGAGGAACTGCGGGATTATCTTCCGGTTGTTCCTGCCACAACTGACGCGATGCTGGAAGAGAGTTTGGTTGCAGCCGGTCGAGCTCTCGAACCCATCATCATCTGCCGCAAAACGCGGGTCATCGTTGACGGCCACCGGCGGTATGGCTTTGTGAAGAAACATCGCCTGCAGTACGAAATCCGCGAACTGGACTTCGCCGATCGGGATGCCATCAAGGAGTGGATGGATAAACATCAGCTGCAGAGGCGGAATCTCAGTACACACGAGCACGCCATCATCTTGAGCCGTCAATTGGAGCGAGAGACTAGACGGATCGCGAATCGTCGTGCGGCTGGTGAAGCGGTCGGTCGGGCCAAGAGCGGGACGGCCACAGTCGCAGAGGCCGCCGGCGTCTCCACCCGCACGGTGATCCGGGCCCGGAAGTACTCCGAGGCTCTGGAGCAGCTCCCGGAAGACATTCGCGAGCGGTTCGAAGATGCTCGGTTCAACCAGTCGGATGTCATCCGCTTCTCCCAGCAACCCGAGACGATCCAGCGGGCGATGCTCCGCGATCTGGATTCCGGCGACTTCACCACGCTCGGGGAGGTGATGCGCGGGATCGGCAATACTGGGGCCGACGATGACGACGATGATCTGGACACGCAGGAAGCTGAACGTGACACCGTGTCACCGAAAGCCCCGTCGGCGAAGCCACGGCTCTCACCCGCTCCCTCACCCCAGCCCTCTCCTGAGCCAGCAGGAGAGGCGCAGGACGATCTTCAGGACTGCCCCAAGGGCGGAAGCCACGAGTGGACGTCGGATTACACCGGGTCGTTCTGCGGAAAGTGCAAGGAGCCGCTGGATATCGTCGCCGAACCAGCGAGGCCAGAGCCGGCCAAGCCTGCACCGAAGCCAGTCTCGCCAATCCCTGCCATGTTCAAGGCGATCGAGGAGCACCTCCGGCAGGCTCTCCTGATGGCGGACAAGGTGAACGAGGAAAGCGCTCGGAGGTTCCCGCACCATGCGGAAGTGCTGCAGACGATCGAGATCCTCGGGAAGCAGATCGTGGACTGGAAGAAGGTGGTGGCATGATGTTGGAAAACGAAGTATTTGCGATACGCGAAAACGAATTGCTGGAGCTCTGGACCGAACGGCCGGAGAGCGGACGGTTCGTTGCCGTGATGGCTCGCAGGGTGGAGATGCCTCCGGGACCCTGGTCGCCGGTGAGAACTTCCGATTGTGCTCCGGTCGAGCAGGCAGCGATTGTGGCTGCGGAATGGTCGGAGAAGCATCAGCACTGGCATTGGGTGCGACTGTCTTCGCCTTCGAAGGAACTGATTGGTGACATGCTATTTGACGGCGGTGCCGAGAAGGATCGCTGGTATTACCTGACGATCACGGACCTTTGCCAAGAGAAAAAGGTTGCTGCGTGAAAATCGCGCTCGACTTTGATGACACCTACACGGCTGACCCGCCGCTGTGGGATTCGTTCATTGCCGACGCGAAGTCCCGCGGCCACACGGTCATTGTCGTGACTGGTCGCCGGCGAACGGAAGAGAACATCGCCGAGGTCCAAGTGCCGGGATGCACGGTGATCTTCACTGAGTTGCAGGCGAAAGAGTGGTACTGCAGCCGCTACCACAAATGCACGTTTGACATCTGGATCGACAACGAGCCCCGCTTCATCACCGAAAATCGATGATCACCCTCCGCCCACACCAAACACGCTTCATCCATGCCACTCACCAGGCCCGCCGGGACGGCTTCCTTGAGATACTGAGCGTTGCCCCGACTGGCATGGGAAAACGCATCATCGCGGTCTGGTGGTGCAATAAGGCGCAAGAGCAGGGGAAGCGGGTGCTGTTCGTCACAAACCGCCGGCTGCTGGTTGAGCAGATGTTTGAGGAGGTCGACGGCCAAGGTATTAGTTACGGCGTGATCATGTCAGGAACGCATCCAGTGGACTCGTCGGCCACAGTGCAGATTGCCAGCCTGCAAACTCTCCGCTCTAGATACTTCGACACACCCGAACTGTTGCCACCGGCCGATTTGATTCTGATTGACGAAGCCCACCAGGAGCCGGAGACATACAAAAAGCTCATGGAGCTTTACCACGGAGTGATGGTGATCGCCCTGACCGCCACGCCGGTGGGACCGCAAGGACGATCGCTCACGCCCCCCTACGGTGTCGTCGTTGAGGAAGTGAAGAACACCGAGCTGATTCGGGATGGGTGGCTCCTGCCAACAACGGTCTATGCCCCCAGTGAGCCGAACATCGAAGGCGTAAAGGTTCCTACGAACCGTAGCACAACTGGTGAGTTCTCGCAGGAGAAGCTTGGCAAGGCTGTGCAGGAATGCACTGTGTTTGCGGACGTGTTCAATGAGTGGGCGCCATTCGCGGACCGCAAGACCATCTGCTTTTGCCCAGGGATTCCCTACGCCCGTGACTTAGAGCGTCAGTTCACGGCACGACTGGGGCCAGAGCGCGCTTTTCTGGTTTGCAACGACACTTCGGACAAAGAGAAGGCCCGCATCTTCAAGGAAATGCGGACAGGATCGGGGCGAGTCATTATCTCTGTCGACATGCTGCGGGAGGGGTTGGACCTTCCAGAACTCTCCTGTGCGATCGATCTTCAGCCCAACACGCAGTTGCGGACGTACTGGCAGAAGGTAGGGCGGATAAAGCGGCCATTCCCAGGGCAGACAGAGGCGATCTATCTGGACTTCGCGGGAAATTATTGGAGGTTCAATCACCCGAACGAAGATCCTGACTGGAGTGTGGCCGGCGACGAAACGACGCAGGATCGGATCAAGAAGAATCGGGAGAGTGGTGAGGAAAAGCAGCCTATCGCGTGCTCGAAGTGTGGCCATGTTCGAACCGCGGGGGCCAAATGCCCCGCCTGCGGATTTGAGTCAGCCAAGCCAATTCGGCGGATCCGCATGGGGGATGGGCAGTTGAAAGAAATCCCTGCGATCGAAAAGAAGAAGCGAGAGAAGTCGGCCGAGGAGATTCAACTCAATAAGTGGAAGTCGCAGATCTTTGGCAGCCACAAGTCAGGCCGATCTCTAGCCGCGGCCGCACTGATGTACCACAAGCAAACAGGCGAGTGGCCCAAGACTGGTTGGCCCGGCGTGTATGACCGCGGTTCGATGCTTGCAAAGCGCGAGGTTCGAAGCGTGTTCCCTGAGTTCAAAGACATTGCGATTGCGTTTAACCGTACAGCCAGGCAGCTGGAGTCAGCATCGTGAAGAAGGAACTACAAGAGTCGTCGCTCTGGCTCCTGTTGCTCGGCGCCATGCTGGTCAGCAAGAAGGAGCGGGATGCGGCCCTGGCCGTGATCGACATCAGCGACGTGCCGGCGGAATTCGTCCAGCTCTGGAACGGGATCAAAAGCGGCCAGAAGACGGAAGTGCATGCCGCGTTCTCACCAACCTACTGCCAAGTGGAAGGTGAGGAGACTTGCTTCGAGGCGCTGACCCGCGCTATCCGAGAACTCGCCCTGGAACGCTACGTTTCAAAGGTGCGGTCGAACCTGGAATACAGCAAGGCAGTCACTCCGGAGCAGATGCTGGACCTGCTGGATTCGTTTGCGACAAGGATTCGGACTCGGCAGGCATCACTGGCCAAACGTCCACCGATGCCCACTTGATTCCGTGACACGGTGTCACGATAATGGCGACTCAGCCAACGATTACAAAGGGAGGCAAGACCATGAGACAAATCGATGAAGAAGTGATGAGCGAACACGACGAACACGAGCCGTTCAATGAGGACTGCCTCTGGCAGGACATCGGCGGCGAAGGTTAATCCCCACGGTTCTGTTTACGGAGGCACTGCCATGTGCGGTGACGAGCGAAAAGAAGAGGGCGTGGTTGAGCGGCTGACTCGGGAGCGGGACGAGGCCCGCAGGGAAGCTCTGATCGCCAATCGTGCCCTGCGGAGCGTGGTTCTTGAGGAAACGAAGATCGAAGAGATCGAAGGCAAGATCACTGTCGAACAGACGCAGGCGGCCGGGCGTGATTTCGCTCGGCTGATGTTTGGAATGCTTCAGTCCAATGAAGCCGCAAACTGCCTGGAGTGGATCGTCGAGCATCCCGAGCAAGGGAAGTTCACGCTCACCCTGCAACGGTGTCGCGGCAAGTCGCCGATGGAACTGCGGAACGAGGCGGCCGAACGATATCAGGCAATCGAATCCATCGTCGTCTGGATGATCAAGGACGAGATTGCGCTCGATAAGGCGTGGGAAATGATGAAGGCCCACTTCAGCAAGTACAAGATCAAATGGGTGGGGAGGCACGATGCCAACGATAATGATCACGATTCCGGGTCCTCCGATGGGCAAACCGCGGCAAACACGATCGGACAAGTGGAGGCAGCGCCCGTGCGTGATGAAGTATCGAGCCTGGGCGGATCTGGCGAGGCTGTGTGTGCAGCAGCAGGTGGGGAGGCTTCCTGATCCGGACAGGATTCTCGCGTTTTCAATCGCTGCGTTTTTCGAGCCCCCCGTTAGTTACAGCAGCAAGAAACGCATGAAACTTCTGGGGGAAAGGCATCGAGTCAAACCCGATGGCGATAACGCGCTGAAAGCGGCGATGGATGTTTTATTCAAAGACGATGAGGCGATTGCCGACGGATCGTTCAAGAAGCGGTGGGCCGAATCATCTCGCATGGAAATCACGATTGAGTACGAGGAGGAAACGGATGTCAATGCTCGACTTGGCGGCCCCACCAGGCCCAACCTTGAAGGATCACGAAAAGCCGAAGTTCGGCCTAGGATGGGAAGCCCACGAGCGCGGCGTGGCTCTCGACATGAATCCGTACCCGTTGAACACCTTCTTGCATGAGTGGTGGCGGGACGGTTGGCAAGCTCGCCGAACGGCGGTGCTGAAAAGAAAGGCGTTTGCGCAGCATGAGTCAGCAGCAATATGACAACACGAACACCGGGATCATTTCCAAGAATGACCGGAAGACCACGGACAAGCACCCCGACATCAACGGGCAGCTGAACGTGGAGGGCGTGGAGTTCTGGATCAGCGGGTGGAAGAAGACGCGGAAGAGCGATGGCGGAACCTTCTATTCGCTCTCCATCAAGCGGAAGGACGGCCAGCAGGCTCAGGGGGCGCGGCAGCAATCGCAGCCGGCGGAGCAGCCTCCGCCCCGCACGAACGCCGACGATGTTCCGTTCGCTTGGGTGGGTTTCCTTTTGTCGCTTGCGGCCTCGGGAGCCGCGACGTGGTTGACGTAGTACTCTTTTACCGTGACACCGTGTCACTGAATTGAACTGGAAAGGCAAGCCATGTACAGCGTGATTGTGGGACTCGGAAACGGCGGACCGCGGGTTTACGCGACGGTCCCGGACTTTGAAGCGGCGGACAAGCTTCGCACGGCAGCGAAGAAGCGAGGTTACAGGGATGCGAAGGTCATCAATGCGGCGGATTTCGCCAAAGAGACTCGCTCGAATATCTGGGGCCAATCCCGTGCGGAAAGCATTGATTGGGAACAGAGGCGACAAGGGCTGCATGATCTGCGGTCATTGCCTGGAGAGGCCCTGGCGCGACAAGCCGCGTGAATGCTCGCAGACATGTTGCCATGAAATATCTTGCGGGCCTCTGCGAGATAAGTCTCTGGATAAGCCGTTCGCGATCCTGGTGCTCTGTTGGCATTGCAACGGTTCCGTCGTCACCAACAAGAAGGAATGGCCGGAAGCTCGGCAGTTGGCCGTTCTGAAGCGGGAGTCTCCAGAAGACTACGACCTGCAGGCGTATCTGGAACTGACGAACCCCAGAGCCATGCAGCGCATCACAGAAGATGAAATCGATTCGTTCATAGGGGGTTTGTTGTGAAGTCTTCTCGCGATTTTTTCGGTGGCATGGTAGTCGGAGCCATGCTCACCACGCTTGGCATTGCGGTTGTCACGACGTTGGAACAACTAGACCCGCAGCCAATGGAGTTTCAGCCCCTCGCGATCCGCTCCGCCTCACAGCCGGCCATCGCTCGCGTGATCGATGGCGATACGGTTTGCGTGAACGTCCAGCTCATTGATGACGTCTGGTTATACAACTCGCCGATGCGATTGCAGGGCATCGACTGCCCCGAGATGAACACGCCCGAAGGTGTCGCAGCCAAGGTGTTCGCGGAGAAGTGGATCGGCGGCTATCGCTGCCAAGCAGAACTCAGCGGCAAGCGTGACAAGTACGGTCGCCTGCTGGGTGACATTGTTGGCAGCGACCAAGTGCGACTGACGGATTCCCTGCTGGCGAACGGTCACGCCAAGAGGGTTTCGTATTGAGGACGGTTCCTTTTAACCAAGCAATTCAAACATGGAGCAACAATAGATGGCAGAGACGTTTGTAGAAGTGGTTCAGATCGGCGATGTCAGTCCGCACCCAAATGCGGATCGGCTTGAGGTCGCCACGGTTGGTGGATACCAAGTGGTGGTTGGGAAGGGAACTTTCGCGGCCGGGGACGTTGCCGCGTACTTCCCGCCCAACGTCCTTCTGCCAGAGGAGCTGGCCGAGCAACTCTCAGTCACGAAGTACCTCAAGCACGCAGAGTTCAATCAGGGCGAAGGTGCATCGCAGTGCCGCGTGGCCGGCTGCAAGCTCCGCGGTTTGCCGTCGTTTGGTTTCCTCGCCTCGATCGACAATCTGGGTGTGAAGCGTGAATCGCTGGTGGTTGGTCAGAACATCAACGAACTGATCGGCGCCAAGAAGTACCAGCCACCGGTTCGGATCACCCAGGCCGACGCGGCTTCCGATCACGAGTTCTTCCACCGGTACAGCGAAATCGAGAACATCCAGCGGTATCCGCACGGGATCCCGGAAGGAACGACGGTTCGCATAACCGAAAAGCTGCACGGCAGTAATTGCCGGGTTGGGATGGTAAACGGCGAATACATGGCCGGCTCGCACCGCCTCCGTCGGAAGGAACCGCCGGAAGGCAAACAGTGCATTTATTGGGAACCGCTGTCCTATCCCGGAGTGCGTCCGGCTCTGCTTGATTTGAGCGCTCGCCAGAACTCGGTGATCTTTTTTGGCGAGATCTACGGGCCAGGCATCCAGGACATGGATTACGGAGTCACCGCCGGCAAGCGCGGCTTCCGGGTGTTCGATATCTCAGTCAACGGGAACTACGCCCCCTGGTCCCAGGTCAAGGCAACCTGTGACCAGTACGGTATCGAAACCGTTCCGCTGCTCTACGTGGGTCCGTTCAGCCGCGCCAAGGTTGATGAGCTGACCTACGGCCCGACAACCGTCGGTGATCCGCGGTGCTCGTTCAAGGGCCGAGAGGGCGTCGTGATCACCCCGCTCCAAGAGCAGTGGATGAACGGCGGCCGGATGATCCTGAAGAGCGTCTCCGCGGACTATCTTGATCGCAAGGGTGCGGAGGACAACGAGTGATCGCGTCCCCGAGCAGTGGATATTACGAAGTGACGTACACAAGCGAAGTCAGTGGCAGCACAACCACGACTTCACTCGGAACGGTCTACGTGACCATTCACGTTGATTCGTCAGCGCTCGCAGCGGGGCTGGAATCCGCAGAATCCCGACTTGAAGAACTGTACGACCCGGAGTCGAAGCAGGCCGAGAAACCACGTGTTGATCGCCCTGCGCCACGGCCCGTCACGATATTTCGTCCGAAGGGGAGTCGTCGCCCCAAGCCGACGCAGCTGCCGTCCACGTTCGGTTAGCTCGGGCGGCTTGCGGCCGCGATACAAATCCAAACTAGCCATTCACGGGGCCGGGACTTATCAACCTGGCCCCGTTCGTTTTTGGTTCACCTAGGATTTCCGGAGAATAATTCAGTGACTACTTGTCACGTAATGAATGGTCGCTATTATTTAGATGAGAGTTCATCGAACTTGCTTGCTCTGGAGATTAGTGGTGGCCGAAAGACACGGAGAAATGCGGCGGGGACGTCACAGTCGCGAGGCTGACATTTGGGTCGCCATGATCCAGCGGTGCACTAATTCAAACTGCGAGTCGTACCCGAACTATGGTGGACGTGGAATCACTATTTGTGATCGCTGGCTAGGCGAGGAAGGTCTCGCAAACTTCATCGCCGACATGGGGCGTAAACCAAGCGGATGTAGCCTGGATCGAATCAACAACGACGGACCGTACTCGCCGGAAAACTGCCGATGGTCTACCCGGCAGGAGCAGCAGAGGAATCGGCGTGTTAATCACAACGTGACGATCAACGGAGAAACCCACTGTTTAACGGAGTGGGCTGAGATCAAAGGGATTAGCGTTCGCACTCTGTTCAAGCGGATTCACGGGCTCGGATGGAGCGAAGAGCGCGCGATTACTGAGCCTATTTGCCGACATCGATCCAACAAGATCATTACGGTCGGCGAGCAATCTATGTCAGTGTCCGAGTGGTCCAAGGTCACTGGTATACCGGAAAGCACTCTCCGTTCTCGTCTGAGTTGTGGCTGGAATGCGGAGCGTGCAGTGTCGACTCCACTATCAAATACAGGACCAAAAAGGAATGCAGCATGAATACCGAACTGTTGGGTGAGGTGATTTCGTGGGACATGAGTGGGGTGACGATCACCCACGGGGAAATGCAGATGGCGCTTACCGAAGCTGGGCTGGATCCAGACGAGGCACCTGAGCTGACCAACCAGCAGGCATTCGGACGGGCCTGCAAGGATCTCAAGAAGGAGCGCTCGATCGACAAGCTGGACATCGGCGGAGGGATCGCCAAGTTCCAGTTGACCAAAAAGAACCGTAACGCAGGAACTGGCACGATCGACTTCGATTATGAAGCGGTGGTGGAACTGGACTGTAGCACTGGCGCGGTGTCGTGCCCTGAATCTGCTGAGATCGAGAAGATCGCCACTGAACTCCTTGCGTTAGCCATGCAGTTGAGGAACGCTCAGGACGTGACCCGACTGGTTCAGCGGCTATTCAAGAAGAACGCCGACCTCTTCCCGCTAAATAGCAAGGGCTGCGCCTACTTCTCGCCGATCCAGCATCGTGAGTTCACGGAGAAGGTGGAGAAGTTCCTCGAAACGCTCGGCGGCAAGCTTCAGCGCTTCCCGGTCCCGCGCGGCACTGAGCAAGGCAACGCCTCCGTGAAGGACGCTGTCCAGGGCGGTTTGGCTTCGATGGTCGACGAACTCAACGACGTCGTCGCCCGTTGGGACGAAACCACCCGCAAAGCGACGATGGAAAAGGCGTTTGAGCGATACGATCGCGTGGCGGTAAAAATCGATGCGTACGCCACGTATCTTGAGTGTGCCCAGGACAACCTGAAGGCGAAGCTAGCGGCTGCCAAGGCCGAGCTGGCGAAGAAGATCGAGGCCGCTCACCCGGCCGCGTCTGAGCAGTCTGCTGCGTAGTTTAATGTGACACGGTGTCACAGTTCGTCCCACTCAGCGATCGATCCAATGAGCAATCTAAGCGGCCTGCGAACCTGTCCTGTCTGCGGCTATCAGTGGCCCCGCGGCGAGAGCGGGAGCCACGCCTGTGAGTCCTACCTCACCCTAGAGGTTGAGTCTCAGGCGAAGCGGATTCGCGACCTGGAGGCATTGGCCACTGTGTACGACGTCACGGTGGCTTTGCTCGTCGCGTTGGATGGCGGGCTTGATTCACTGGATCCAATTGCAAAGTCGCAGGTGGAAGCGGCTCGCGCTGCCTGCTTGGAGATCACGGGCGAGCCAAGCATGGTCGGATTTTCAAGGCAAAGCACGGAGGGGAGTGATGGGTAAGCCTGTCGTGGACTTGGCTGGCCGAACGATTGGGAAGTGGTCTGTTTTGGAGCGAGGTCCAAATGACAGGCACAGCCAAGCACGTTGGTATTGCAAGTGTGAATGTGGCGAAGTTCACCTCGTTTGCAGTGGCAACTTGCGGAAGGGGACTTCCCTTCAATGCCGCTCATGTGGACTCACGAAGCACGGGGAGTACCGCGGCGGAAAATCCGTTGAGGCTCAAACCCTCGAAGACATTATCCAGCGATGCACAAATCCCGACAACGAATGGTATCCGGAGTACGGAGGCCGTGGTGTCACGGTCTGCGATCGTTGGCGAGGGGAGCATGGCATCACCAATTTCATCGCCGACATGGGGCGCAGGCCTGATGGCCTAACCATCGATCGCATCGACACCAACGGGCCGTATTCACCAGATAACTGCCGTTGGGCATCGCGATCTGAGCAGCAGCGAAATCGTCGCTGCAACAAACTCATCACCGCATTCGGAAAGACCCAGTGTCTAGCTGCATGGGCAGAGGAGACTGGTTTGCGATTCGGACTGATCTATTGGCGCCTCAGCGCTGGCTGGTCGCCAGAGCGGGCTGTTTCTGAACCTTCTCAACGGAGAGCCGTTAATGTCCTCGGTACAAGCGAAGTTCAACGCCACGCGGCGTGAGTTGGCGTCATCAATCATCGAACGGGACCAGGAAGTTGATCTGGTCCTGACAGCGATGGTCGCTCAGGAGCATGTCCTACTGGTTGGACCGCCTGGCACCGGCAAGAGCATGCTGGTGGACCAATTGGCCAAATGGCTGCATGCAGAAAAGCTCTCGGTATTACTCACGAAGTTTACCGACCCGAGCGAAATCTTCGGGCCGATCGACATTGTGGCCATGACCAAGGAGCGGGCAACGAAGCGAGTTGTCGACGGTTACGCTCCGACGTCCACATTCATCTTCCTTGATGAGTGCTTTAAGGCTAGCTCGGCCATCCTGAATACGATGCTCACCTTGCTGAACGAACGCAAGTTCAGGTGCGGAAAGCAGGAGGTCGACTGCCCACTGAAGCTCTGCGTTGGCGCGAGCAATGAGTGGCCAGGATCGCAGGAAGGATCCGGCGTCGAGCTCGGCGCCCTGTTTGATCGCTTCCTCTTCCGCAAAACCGTTCGCCCGATTGCAATGGAGAAGTCGCTCCACCGATTGCTCTGGGACACCGACCTGACACCGAAGCTTTCGACGTCCATCACGCCGGCGGAGATCGACCAAGCATCAGCCGAAGCTGCCGCACTGCCCTGGAAGCCAGAAGCCCAGGAAGCCTTCCAGACGATCCACCGCGAAGCCAAGCGGGAAGGGATCATCCCCGGCGATCGACGCCTCCGGAAGGCTGTGAAAGCCGCACAAGCGTTCGCCTGGCTGAACGCGGCAAGCGAAGTCGAGCCCGAGCACCTGGAGGTCCTCTCGCACGTTCTGTGGGACGATCCGGCCGAACAGCCCAAGAAGATTGCGGAGATCGTGGGCAAGATCGCCAACCCGTCGGCAATGGCCGTGAATGGCCTGCTCAGCGAGTGCGAGCAGATCCTCGGTGACACCGATCGAAAGGACACGGCGAAGGCTGTGGCCGCGATCAAGAAGCTCACCAACGTGGCCAACGAGCTGAAGAAGCTCAGCGGTCCGAAGGCCGCGCAGGCGAAAGCCTATGTGGACGAGCAGCTGAAGAAAATGAAGCTCGCGATGTTGGCGTAGGAGCCTTGCTGTGCTGTCGAAGAAGAACCGGTTCACCATCACTGGATCCAAGCGATACAGGGCCGCAATGGACTTTCTTCGCGAGAAGAAGCGGATCGTTGATGGTGAGATTCCTTTTGCGGCAGACTCAGGCGGAAACGTCTGGCAAGTAACAGACCGCAACGGCTACTACGAAAAGTCGGCAGATGGAACCGGCCTCAAGGCCTGGAGCCAATGGGAAAACGGATTTGTTCACTTGCGGCCGATCACGGATGAAGTTGCCGCAGACCGGACGTTTGCCTATCTGGAAGCACTGGAATACGAATCAGCAATCCCCTTCTGATGCCAAAGCCACGCACCTACTACTGCCAGACCTGCGACCGTGAGCTGTGGCCCACGCGGGACGGTAGGTATTGGGCGTGTCCGAATGGATGCGGAAAGCTGCTCAGCGAAAAACACTGCAACGCCAACTGCACGATGACCAGCCGGGACCGCGAAGAATCGAAGCGTCGGCACCGCGAGTACATGGAACAGAAACAGCAGGATGTCCAGCTTCCGATCGCCGGCGTGTGGCAGAAGCACGTGAGGGAGCGGAAGAAGGATCTTTGGGTGGTTGAAGGACTGGACGGAAAGTACATGCGAGTTGGTTTTGGGCGGATCGATGGCTGTGTCCACGCGATCTGTCCAGAGAATAAGTGGCGACCGGAGAAGCGAGTCGTCAGCCTGCGTCGGGTGCCCGATGAGGTGTTACTGAAGCTCTTACTTGGAAACGCAGCATGAAGAAGAAACCCAAAGACGAAAGCGGCCCGAAGACTCCAGCACAGATTGCTGCCGTTGAGAAGTTCAAGGCCCTCTGCGTCAGTGGCACCGTGGACCGGGACGAAGAACTGGACTGGTACGACATGTCCATCGGTTTCTTCCTGGCTCTCGGCCTGACCGAGGAAGAAGCGAACGAAATGGCAATTTACGCACGCTATGACGAAGGATACTGGGAATGAACCACGAAGAAATGTTGGCCAGCCTGCTAGAGAAGCCCGCAACCGCCAAGGACAGCGACCTGGAGGTGGTTGAGGAGCGGACCGTTCCCGAGGCGGAGAAGAGCGAGACGGCGTTGGAGTTGGACGCGTGGTCGCTTCGCCGGGGCGGGGAAGTGTTTCGCGAGAGTGAGCGAATCGGCAAGGCCTTCGGCGGATTGCACAAGCCAGATGACCCAAGCTTCGATCCAGTTCCAGCAGTGACGGCCGCCGAGCTCGCCACCGCGGACTTCCATGCGGCCGCATTCGAACCGTCCCCCCAGCTCGCCAAGGCCTGCAAGAACGAGCGGATCCACCGGTACATGCGGAACCTGATGGAGACTCCAGAATTCCAAGCGTTGCACAACGAAACGCAGCTCGATGAGTTCGCAGCCAGCGTGGCGGCCGCATCGTTCGCTGAGCAGTGGGTGGAGTACGTGAAGACCGAGGAACCCAGCGACGAATTCAAGAAGGATATGCAGGCCCGCAAAGCCTGCTCCAAGGCCCTGGCCGGGGCTGCAGGAGAGGTTGGCGACCTCCGGGACGCTCAGGCCGCTCTCGGCATCGGAGGCGATGGCGGTGGCAAGGGAGCGATCTGCGGGGACGAACTCGCCAAGGTGTTCAAGCGAGTCCGCGGCAACAAATCACTGAAGCGAATCTGTGAGCTCGCCGGCCGGTACCGTCGGTTCGCCCAGGCTCAGCAGCGCAAGAAAGTCCTGCACGGCCGTGACGACGTGGTTGGGGTGGTGATGGATGGCGACATCGGCCGGCTCCTCCCGCACGAGCTCGCCCAGATCGGTGACGAGGATCTTGAATTGGACGTGATGCGCCGGATCGTGGAACGGCAGGCGATGTGCCGGGACTTCCGGGGCGTGGAGAGCAAGGCACGCGGGCCAATCGTGGTTCTTGTTGACGAGAGCAGAAGCATGAGAGGTGAGCCGCTCTTTACGGCGAAAGCGGTCGCGTTGGCATTGGGTTGGGTTGCTCGCAGCCAAAACAGGTGGTGCTGCTACGTTGGATTCGCGGGCAGAGATGGCGGTCACTTCTGCGTGGTTCCGCCCAAGGGGAATACGCAGTATCGAGATTTCGACGCTGGTGACGCCGACTGGGACGCAGGTCCGGCTGGCCTGATGAAGTGGCTTGAGCACGACTACTCCGGCGGGACGTCACTCAATGTCTTGATGTCCAAAATTCCAGAGCAGTGGGGTCTGATCGGTGCACCAAAAGGAAAGACGGACATTATTTGTCTGACCGATGGCCAAGTCGACTTCAGCGACGAGATGGCCAGGTCGTTTCTGGCGTGGAAGCAGTCCGAGAAGGTTCGGCTTGTTTCGCTGTTTATCAACTGCGACCCGGGCGACATGACCAGGATCAGCGACAAGGTCCACCGAGTTCGAAGCCTAGGCCTCGATGAAGAGGGCGTGGCGGAGGTGATGAGCGTATGAGCTATCGCGACAAGTCATTTCGTCGCAAGTTGGCGTCGATCGAGCGGTTCACCGAGCAGCCAGAGTCAATCACTGAAGAGTGGTTGCTGTCGTTGTTCGACAAGGAGCCAATCTATTTTCCGACGATCTGGTTTGGTGCTGACGTGCATTGGTGGAAGGGTGGTGTATATGCGGAAGGGCAAAAGCTCGCGACCATCACCACCCGCGGCCAGTTCCTGCAGCTCCTGGATCTGTGCAGAGAGTTATGATCGACCGCCCCGTAACGATCCCGGAGCCATTCTGGACCGCAATGTACGCTGACGATCAGCAAGAGGTTCACCGGCTCACCGAGGCCGGCATGCTTCTCCTGCCGAGCGGATCGCGGTGGATCTGCCCCGGGCACCATGGAGACGGTTCGGACTTCGATCTCTACTGCCCAGGAGATCCAAAGGAAGCGTTTGAACTGATCGCTCGATTCGACTGGACGCCTCCCGAGAACGGAACTCCGGCCGACTTAGTTCAAAAGGCAAGCAAAGCAGACGGATCGATTTCTCTGTACCGCGGTTCGTTGAATCTGATCATGTTTTTTCGGCCGGAATCGTTCGTGCTGTTCAAAGACGCAACTGACCTATGCCGCTCAATTTGCGTCACGAAGCGAGAGGATCGGGTGAGGATTTTTCGGGCGGTATGCCGTGAGAATTAGGAAAAGTCTGCCAGCGATTGACCTAAGGAGTCAAGGCGATTGCGGATCATGTCCCCAGTGAGACCAGATTCCTCTTTCACATTGGAGAAGACAATGATTACCACCGAAGCAGCCTTGGCTCCAGAAGCCGTGGAGGATCGTTACCTGACCCGCCAAGCAACCATGATCACTGTGCGAATGACCGCCGGACTCAAGGAACGGCTTGATCAACGGATCAAGAGTGAACGCAGGGCTCGCCGCCGGGTCAGCTTGAACACGCTGTGCGTTCAGGCCCTCATCAGCGTCCTGGATCAGCTCGACGCTGCAGAGGAATCTGTCATGACGGGGTAGGCGAATGGTGACATCGTGTCACGATGAGGCTCGTGCGCGGCAGAGCGCACCAGGGGCGAAAGCCCCGAACACGATCGGAGGCTTTATGAATGGAACAAATAACGTGGCAGGAAGAAGACCGCCAGTGGATCTGTGTGGTTGATGTTGGGCAGTCATCTTGCGAAGTCTGGATTGTCTGCTGTCGTGATATATCGGGTCGCAAAAGGTGGATGGCGTTCTTGGGACTCTCGCGTGAGTTGTGGACGGAGGCGGGGTCGCGTCCAGCCTTTGAGAAGTGGTTTCTTTTGCAATTCGGAAGAGAGCCGGACCCAAATCCACCACCAGTTGACTACCCACTCCTGCGTGCGGCCGGCTACACGGCAAAGCCTGAACTGTGGCGCACACAGGAAGTTCCTCGTGCCAAGGAAACCACCTCAGACTCGGTCGTGTACTTTTTGGAGGCTGCTGGGCTGGACCGCGTAAAGATTGGGTGGTCGATAAAGCACTCTAACCGACAGAAGGATATTCAGTCCTGTTGCCCAGTTACGCTGCAGGTTGTCCACACGGAGCCAGGCGGCCGGCCAAGGGAGCAAGCACTCCATTTACAGTTTGCCGCTGATCGTCTCCACGGAGAATGGTTCACGTTCTCGGATGCAATCCGAAACTACGTTGCGTCAAACAAGACAGCGGAGGCCGCCTGATGGCATCCGCGTTCGCAACCAAGTTCGCCGAGTTGCTCGCTCGGCCTGGCAGCCAGAACATCATGGCCATATTTGAGAAGGTAGAGCGAGGTACAGCAACCGAGATCGAACTGACTGAGTATCGATCCTTCATGGATCAGTTCAGACAGTGGAAACTGTCCAAGAAGACTAACCGTTCCCAAGGATCGATTTCCGCAGCCGCGTGAGAGCTTTGTCCAGTTCGGCTTGTGGCGGATCGACGTAGTGTTTAAGGATCACGCCACTCGCCACGTCGCCAAGGAACTTGACCTGCAGGCTGATTTGGTTGTTCCCGGTAATGAGGTTCGCCGCTGATCCGCGGATGTACTTTGCCGGCAGGCGCTGCGGGTGTTCCTTAGTGAAGTCGCGCCAGAGTTCGGCGAAGTTGTCGTCTCGCCGGCGACGATCGTTCTCGTTTAGGTCATCGTCCAGTACCCATGGTTTCCCGTTCGGCTGAAGGAACATCAACTCTGAGCCTTTGCCGACGGTTCGATGCTCGGCAATCAGCTTCAGCGTCTCCGGCCAGAGTAGGTGAGACACCCTTGGCGCCCTGGCATGGTCCTGCGTCTTGCCGCGCTTCCGTGTGAGATACTTTCCATCGAACATCGAATGGGTAATGGATGAGACATCCTTCTGACGCATCCCGCAGTTGGCGAATAGCCAGACGAACAGCCGGACGGGCCCGGTGGCGTTGGTGAGTATCTCGCGAAGCTCGTCCGCGGTGAAGTGCTGAACGGCCGGATCGACAACCTTGACCTTAACAGTGTCGAGGTTTCGCAGCTCTTCATTGAGTGCCCGCTGCTGCCAGAGGAATGCTATAAACGTCTTAACATCCCGCATGGTGTCGCGTCTGAAGTAGTCGCTGAAGTCGCCGGCCATCAACTGATCGTAGAACTTCTGATAGGCCGACTCGGTGACAGCCTCAACACGAGCCCCGCCTCCAATGAATGCGGCGAAACGATCAATCGATCGTTTGAGGTTGTCGAAGCGACCCGGCCCTCGCTGCTTGTCGCTCTTCTTGCTGTCGAGAAACTCCTTCTGCCAGTGGGACAGGAATTTCGTTTTTGGCGAAGCGCGACCAATGCGATCTGAGTTGTCGATAAGCTCGGCAGTGACGCTTGAGTCGAGTGAGAGGCCGAGATGTTTTGCGGAGTCGGTGACAATGCCTGCAATCGCTTTGGCTTCCTCGTGTGATTCAATATCCTCGATCAGTATCCGGGAGAGGTGGCGGTCCCACCACGCATTGGCGGTGTCTCTACTGCCTTCCTTCGTCCACTGACCCTCGGGCAGATCAAGCCAGTCGGTGTGTTCCTTCACCTTTTCCTTGTCACGCCTACCACGGCAGAGAAGGACATGCCGAATGCCTTTGACCATTCGTGTCCAACGGAAATACGGTTCACCCTGCCAAGTCCCGGCGAGGTTTTTGCGAGCCATTGTGCTGACGCTTGCGTAAAAAACTTGCGTAAACTCGATAGAACGAGTGTCAATTTACGCAACTGATTAGAGTGAAACAAGCGTTTGGCGCATATCGCCCACTCTTACACAGTGGATGTCGTGGGTTCGAGTCCCCCACCGCCCATTCTTAACCCTTAGCCAAAAAACAGTTTGTGGCCTTTTTCGTTTTGCGTAAGTTCGGTTTGCGTAACTCATTGCGTAAATAAGTCTGGCGAGAAAATCCCGCTAGCAATTCCCCTCGGTTTGACCAACCTAGTCAAACGCCCTGGTACTGTACACACGTACACTTAAACCAGTTGGGCAGGCTTTGAGGGGGACCGATCATGATTGACCGCAAGCGAGTTAAAGAGGCGTTTGGGGCTATGGGCGTGCGCGAGATTTCTTCGCTGATTTCTTCTTTGGAGAAGCTTCGAGCGGCGAAGGAACGAGCCGTGGTGCGACCGGCTGATCGGCGTCGTCGGACTTCCCGGTCGCTCTCGTCCTCGGCAGCTGTCGCACGAGCAGCGCCTCCATGATTAACCGCCTGGTGTCGATGGTCCCGTGACGAGCGACCCAGCTAATCACGGAGCCCAGTATCTCGGGATTGAAGTCGCCGCGGGATTTGGCCTGACGGATGGAATCGTGGGATAACTCGGTTAGACGAGAGAGGTCTTCGTAGTCGAAAACCCACTGGGTCGAGGTGCGCGCCATTGTGCTGGCTCCGTGGACGTGGACGGGGAAACTTAGGTGAATTGTGACAACTTGACACATAATGGCAAGGGGCTAGCAAACAAAAAACCGCCGCAAGTTGGCATCCTTGCAGCGGTTTCGGGTTGTTCGGACTGGTTGTGAGGGTCAGTTTGACGTGTCGGGATTCGGTGACATCGTGTCACGTTCAGCCGGCGGCAGCTCGCCCCGAACGATCCGGACCTCGTCTGGGGCTTCGATGCCGA
>OFRC01000179.1_pt1 | contig 18651 bp, 37 predicted proteins | sample 1543051 | NCBI WGS metagenome assembly OFRC01 (sample SAMN07774231, study PRJEB24372) | wastewater metagenome
CCCTGGCCCATCAGGCTCAGTGCCACCTGACTGGTAATCAGGCTTTTGCCGTGCCCGTTCTGCCCGGACCAGATCGAAACCTCACCAGGGCGAAACTCGAAACTGTCAATCACCTTGATCCACGGCAGGCTGATCTTTTTCACGCCAGTCTTTGCGCGCAGCCTGTCCTTCAAGTCCTGCACCCACTCCGATGCGGGCCGGACCTTCGTCTGGTGGTTGGTTTCGCGCAGGTATACGCTGAAATCAATTTCGTCTGAGATCATTTGCATAGCAGCTCCCGCGTACGGCTCAGAATCCGCTCATGCGCCTCGCTCACGCCGCTGATGCCGGCTTTGCAGGCCAGCCCCGTGCTTTTGGGTTTGGCAGCGTCTACAGCCGTCAAAACCTTGCCCAGCAATTCGGGGTAATCACCGCTCTCGAAAACGTCAACGTGCAGGCCAACCAGTGCGCGCAAGTCCAGCCGTGGAACATCGTCGCGTGGCGATACCGTCACCACGGACGGCGACTCAATCGCCACCTTTGGCGCATCTCCAGCAATCAGCCAAACGGCAGTCGGGGCTTTGCCGGACAGCCGCAGGTTTGTCAGGGCGTCCAAGCTCATATCGCCCCCGCAAAAACGGCTTCAGCCTGCGTTTGCCGCCCGTATCCGCTGCGCCCGCCCTTGTCCTGCTCTTTGCCAAGCCATCGGACAACGAAGGCGTTGACGCCTCTAGCGGTTTTTCGTTGAGCAGGATTTGCATTGCTCCACGTTCGCATTTCGCGAAGTTCCTGCAACACGTCAACAGCGGGGTAACTGCTTTGCCAGTCTTCAACCTGTTTTTGGTCAACCGGGTATTCGGTTCCATCGCAAAGCGGGATGGTGGCAACTGGCGGCGAGTCGCTTTGCGGCTCAACGCTCTCCCCCTCCTCTCCCTTCCCTTCCCTTCCCTTCCTAGCCGAATCGTCGCGAGGCTTCGCGAGCTTTCGCGAGGGCTTTCCGTTTTCAGGTAGTTTTGACTCAGATGGGCGGTCAATCTTCTGGTGTTCGCCCCATTGATTGATCTGGACATACCCCGAACCATCGACTTCGTACCTCGTAACGCACCCCTCTGCCGACAATTCCCCAAGCCAGCCATCAATCAGATTTTTGGCGTCGTCGTCGTATGGATAAAGAAGGCTCGCGAGCATTCGCGAATTGCCGCGAAGCCTCCCGGCATCGTCCGCAAGCGTCCACAGCATGATGAAGCACAATCTGGCGTCACGACTGACGCGCCCCATGCTCTCTGACTGAGGAAATTCCGGCTTGATCGTTCTGATTCGTGCCATTACGCTACCCTTTCTTCCATGCGCCTGATCTGATCCTGGCTGCGTGAAGCAATCGCCTTTTCCATCCGCACGCGCCAGTAATCAGCCTCGCCCCGGTCAGAAAAGCAACCAGACGCCTCGTAATCGTCCATTGCCTGCTGCATCAGCCGCCCGCAGTCGCGGATGTGGGCTTCTAGTTCGTCTGGTGTCATGCGGCCTCCAGGTCCAACTCTTCGTTCTCCTCAATGTCCTTCTTGCCAGCCGCTGCCATCTGCACGTTTTTAACGGCCTGCCTGTAATAGCTAGGCTTCAGTTCTGCACCGATGCCACGCCGACCCAGCAACACAGGTGAATAGACCTCAGACCCGACGCCCATGAATGGCGTGAATACCGTTTCACCGGGGTTGCTGAACAGTTCGACGCAACGGTCGATAACATCCAGTTGCAGCGGGTGAACGTGCTTTTCATCCTCTCCGTCGCGGGCCTCACGAAACGGCAGAACACGATTCATGCGAATGTCATCCCACATGCAATCGGCGTACTGGCGCCAGATCCATTGACTGAACCTGTTTTCCGTTTGTTTGCCAGTCCAGCCGCGATACTGCAAAACGTCATTCGGTGGCATACGCTCGCCTGCGTAGTCCAGCATTCCTACAGGGTGACGAACCGGCACAGGGTTTGCGCCTTTTTTCCTGAACGTCAGCAGAAAGTCGGCTGATGCAACCCCACAATCAATCGAATCCTCAACCAATGATTGATGTGCGAGATTCTTTTGCATCGTGCGAAGGCGAACGGCGAGCGGTTCTTTCCAGATGGCGCGGCGTCCGGTGTACGACCAGCCTTCGCGTTCGTGCAATCGCACGATGTCGCCGGGGAAGTCGATCAGTGAATCGGTGCCGCTATTGCTGCGCGGAACGTCCATGCAATGAACGGCGGTAATCCGTCCTGGCATCGTGATCCTTGCCAGCTCACGAACCACGAACGTGTAATGCTCGAAAAAAGCGTCGTAGTCATCGCAGTTAGAAAGGTCGCGCTCGTTGCTGCTGTAGTGATACAGGCCACCGAACGGCGGCGAATAGATCGAATGGTGGATGCTTCCGGAAGGCATCGCGGCCATAACGTCTACGCAATCTCCGTTATAGATTGCAAACTTGTCCGTTACGCATTGGTCAATTACAGCCATGATGGAATCTCCAGTTTTTGTGTCATGTTGTTCACGCGGTCGATGCTTCGTGCGTTGTTCATTTCTGCGACAAGGTTTGAAAACATCTTGTCGGCCTGCGTTGCCTTTCGTTGAAGGTTTCGCACGACGCCTAGACTTCCTTCGGTCGCCACCACATCCACCGTTACGGGCCGCTTTTGCCCAAAGCGCCAGCACCTGCGGACACCCTGGTAATACTGTTCAAATGAGTGCGTCGGGAAAAACGTCACATGGTTGCAGTGCTGAAAGTTCAGACCCCATGCGCCGATCTTTGGCTTCGTAATCAGGACGCGAGACTTGCCACTTGCAAATGATTCAAGTCGGTCCTCTTTTCGTTCGTCTGAGTCGCTGCCTGACACCTGCACAGCATCCGGTATCAGCTTTTCGAGCATGTCGCCTTCGTCGTTCAGGTGACACCAGACAAGCGCAGGCTCGCCGGTGTTGTTCACAAGGCTTGCAACCTTTTCGCATCGATCCTGAAGGCTGCGGCGGGATTCCTCGCGTTGCTCCTTCAATCCTTGCGCTGGCATGGCAAAAAGCATCCCATCGGCCAACTCATTGACTTCGACAAGGTGTTCGACCTCGACCAACTCAGGCAACACGAACCGGCTGTCATCAAACCCAATATCTGACGGCCTGCGGATCGCTCGCGCCCATGAACAAACCCAGCGCCAGAAAGGAAGTTCAGCGTGACCCTTCAATCTCCACTTGATGACCTCGCCGCGCATCCGACCGGTTGCGCTGTTGTTCAAGTCGTTTTTGAAGAACCGGTTGAGCATGTCCATATGCCCCATGTATCCGAGTGCTTCTGATGACGTGCCAAGCTCGATAAAGTCGTTTGGCGCTGCTGTCGCTGTCTGCAGCAGTCGATACGGAACTTTCCGCATGAATGCCGTAATCTCGCCACGGCGTGACCCTGCGAATGATTTCAGGATGCTCGATTCATCACAGACAACCCCGCCAAAGTCATCAGGGTTGAAAAAATGCAGCTTTTCATAGTTAGCGACAACAACGTGGCCTTTGCTCGATCCGTCGCGTGAATGAACCGCTTCGACGCCAAACTTTTCAGCTTCGTTGATCGTCTGAACCGCCACAGCCAAAGGCGTCAGATACAGCACCGGCTTACCTGTCTTACGCGCTACGTTCGACGCCCAGGTCAACCCCATCGGCGTCTTACCAAGGCCACAGTCTGCGAAGATCGCAGCGCGGCCTTTCCTGACTGCCCACTCCACCATCTCAGCCTGAAAGTCAAACAGAAAGTCAGGCATCCAAACGGGTTCAAACCCACTGTCTGCGCCGCCTTGCGTCTTTTTGTCCAGAAAATCCAGGTACTGCGATACACTCTCATCAGCCATATCAACTCCTTCTTAGTTGTCGTGGTTAGAAGCGCCGCACTTGATCTGCGGCGTTTTGCTTTGAGTCATGGAAGGTGCGCCCATGTCTCGCGCGCCAGCACTTTTTCAAGCGTCCGGCGGTGAATCCCGTGCTGTTTACACAAGGCTTCGTTGCTCAGGTTGTCGCGGATGTGGGCCAGCAATTTGTCACGCTGGCGCTTGGCGCTGCGAATGTCGATAACGTCAAGGTCGGTCAGCTTCGCCTGCGGCAAGTCCATGCCGCGCTGGGCAAACTCAGTGCGCCGCTGAAGGTATTCATCCCTCAGCACGACACACCCCGAGACTTGATGTGCACCAGCCCGTCATTGCGGTAATACGCCGATGGCGGCTGATAGGTGCCCTTGGCGTTAGCGTTGGTGATGCGCTGCGGGATGTATGCTTGTGCGGCTGCAAGGCGACTGGCGAACATGCGTGCGCGTTCGGCGTTCGTCGCAAAGACGTAGGAATTGGTTTTCATGCTTCTATTTCCACAACGCAACCGACACGGCTTTCAGCTTCCACGAAGCGGTTAAGCACGTAAACAGGATCAAGGGAAATGGCTCTGCACGTATTTACAAACCAATTCCCGAAGCTGCCAGAAATGTCTTCAACAGACGCAACCTGAAGCCCGCTATTGCGAATTGATTTGTGCTTGTCGCAAATGGCCTGCGCCACAACGGCACACAAAAGTCGCTTTTCTCCGCACTCTGGAAACTCGCTCCAACGTGAGAGCAACTTTTCCCATTGCGACATCGATGGGAATCTGAGTTCTTTTTTCATGATTGCGTGTCCACTGAGGTGGTAGGTATACGCTTGAACTCGCGCCTGATAAAAGACTCCAGCCATGCGCGGCCCTTGCGTGCTGCCATGATAGCCCGGAGTTTTTTCCAGTCCTCGTGCGACAGTCTGATGCCGCCGACTTTTGTTTCGCTGTTTGGTGTTTTCATGTTTGGCATAGTATCACTTCATAACGTACATTCATCATAAATAAATACTATTGCGATAGCTTCTGCGATAGTTTTTATTGTTTGGTTTTTCGCGCTGCACGGTGATACAGTTCACCACATCAGCAACCCAACAGGAGCAGCAGCATGAAATATGAGTTTGTACCCGGCGACGAGAAGGTGGTCGCGCCGGGGCGCACCGTAAAACGCATCCGCGCCATTGTCGCAATCGCAGCATTCGGCGTGGCTGCTGGAGAGGTCGGAGGGTACGTGGAATCTGAGAAAAATCTTCACCAGTCCGGCAACGCTTGGGTGTCCGGCAACGCTTGGGTGTACGGCAACGCTTGGGTGTACGGCGACGCTCGGGTGTCCGGCAACGCTCTGGTGTCCGGCAACGCTCGGGTGTCCGGCGACGGGATGATTTTCTGGGCAACAAAAGTCGGCAGGGATAACGGCACGCTGACGGTCGTCAACGGCAAAGACGGTTTTATCGTCACGCGCGGCTGCTTCATCGGCTCAATAGACGAATTTCTCAGCAAATCCGAAAAAGAACACGACGACGCAACGCACATCGAATATCGGATGCTGATTGAAGTCGCTTACTCGCGCATCAGCCGCGCCATGGAGGCGAAATGAACCAGATCAATCCAACCATCGCAGCGGCATTGCAGCCGTTCGCGCCACGGCTTGAGGCGCAAGTCGCCTCGGCCCATCGCATGTATGGCGCGCCACCCTGTCCGAAAGACTGCTTTGAATGGCGTGACGAGCGCGTCCTGATGGATACAGCCGTTGTCTGCCATCTCGAATACGAGGCCGCCGAACGTGGCGGACGCGAGAACGGTTTGCAAATGGAGCCTGACTATCCGGCACACGCAACGCTTGTCGCTGCCTACATCAGGGACATCAACATTTATGACTTGCTGGACAGCGAGCAGGTTTCTCGAATTGAAGCCGATGCGCTTCGTTCTTTGGAAGGGGAATGGGCATGAAAACGATTACCGCAACCCTTGGCGCATGGCTCCAGCCACACCACAACCCAGGCGATCTTGAAGGCGATGCAACACGCGCCGCATCAATCCTTGTTTACACCTATCACGACTTTTCGAGCGACGGATGGGTACGCGCCGGCACCGCCGAAATCACCGTCACGCTGTCCGACGATCTGGTTCAAAACAAGATCGAAGCATTGCGCGAAAGCCTCAAGCAGCAACGGGCCGAATCGTTCGTGAAAGAACAGCGGATTGAACAGCAGATTCAAAACCTGCTGGCGCTTGAATTCAATGCCGAGGTGCCGGCATGAACACCCGCCGCTACCCCCGCACGACAAATGAGGCATTTCAGCGCACCGCTGAATACGGTTGCGCGATTGAACGGCCACTGACAACCGGTGACAAAGCGGTGACGGTTGCCTGCATTTTTGCCGCGCTCTATCTGGCTGTGTTTTTCATTTCGGAGTGGCTGAAATGATCTCACTTGACGAATCGACAAAGGATTGGGTTGTTGATGTAATTTGGAAAATTGCGCCCGCTGGGCTTGCGTGGATTGAAGAAGGCAACGGCGTGAGGCTGGGCGACAATGTGAGGCTGGGCGACGGCGTGACGCTGGGCAACGGCGTGAGGCTGGGCAACGGCGTGACGCTGGGCGACGATGTGAGGCTGGGCGATAAATCCACAGACGCCGTAGACCTCGGCTGGGCAGACGGATACCGCAAGTGTATCGCGCAGGTTGATGGCGTTGCATACATCGGCGCTGGATGCCGATGGTTCACCTTGGCCGACGCGATCAAGCACTGGGCCGACCGGGAAGACCGGCCACTGACGCGCTGCCTGATGCAGTCGGCAATCTCCGTGGCTGGGTTGCGCGGCTGGAAGCATGGAGACGAATCATGACCTGCGCCAACTACTGCCACCAGGGGCGCCAGCCGTGCCCGACTCCGTATAGCTGCGGCATCTACAGCATTGACAGCGACAAGCCGGTGATGCAGACGGCCAACAGCGACGGTAGCAATCCTGACCTGCCAATCACCATGCACGACACGCCGCTGGATCACGCAAAGACGTTGTTTATCGCCATTGCGCTGGTAGCCATTGCCGGATGTATCGGGCTGGTTTTTGGCGTGATTGCGGGGCTGCGGTGATCGTCACGCGATACAGATTTCACCGGCTCTTTCGCAGGGGCCGGATCAGGTCTGCGCTGTATGCGGTTGAGGATTGGATTTTTTCAAGGGGAACGAAATGAAGCAAATCATTGATTTCATCGCCCTGTTTCGGCTGTATCGCCGGGTACACGGCACACGCTACGCCGCACGCATTGCCTTTGGCTGTGCGTTTCGCGGGTTGCCTTTTTAGGAGAGAACGACATGAGTGAAAACATGAAGCTATGGCAATCGGTTTGCGTGACCGATCCAGCCGCCGTGAAGCCAATCACGGGCAAGCAATACAAAGGAAACAGTCCAAAACCATACTGGATCATCCAGCGCGCTACAGAGACATTCGGGCCATGCGGTATCGGCTGGGGCGTGACGGTTTTGAATGAGCGCTTCGAGCGCATGACGGAAACCGATGTGCTGCACGTTGCCCTGGTGCGAATCTGGTACGAGCTGGGCGGCAAGCGCGGCGAGATTGAACAGATGGGCCAAACGAAGGCCAGCTATCGCACAGCCAAGGGTGATCTGATGGTCGATGAAGATGCGCCCAAAAAGTCCGTTACTGACGGCATGGTGAAGTGTCTTTCCATGCTCGGGTTCGCTGGCGACATTTTCAGCGGCCAATGGGATGACAGCAAGTATGTCGCCTATGCCGCAGAAGTCACCGCACGGCGCGAACACCCAACGATCACCGAGAAGCAGGCCGCAGATATTCAAGCCCTGATTGATGAAGTCGGCGCGGATCGTGTCGAGTTTCTGGCTTGGGTGACAAAGATGGCGGGGCATGAAATTGCCACCATTCAAGACGTACCAGCAGCAGCAATGAACAAAGTAACAAAAACGCTTGAAAACAAGCGCAACCAAAAGGAAGCAGCATGAACTCACTCAACTTCACAGGCAATCTCGGCCAAGACGCAGAGCAGCGCAACCTGCCGGATGGCACTAGCCTCGTCAGCATGAGCGTGCCATGCAAATCGGGCTTTGGTGACAAGGCCGTTACTACGTGGCTGCGCTGCACCCTGTTCTGCAAGCGCGGTGAATCCGTCATGCCCTACCTGAAGAAGGGGACGATGGTCGGCATCAGTGGCGAGTTTTCAGCCCGCGACTACACCGACAAAGACGGCAACAAGCGCCAGAGCCTTGAAGTGCGCGTGAACGATCTGACGCTGCTGGGCGGGCGCAAGGATGAAGCGCCACGCGACAAAAAACAGGATGCATGGGAAGCCGGATCAAACAAGCCAGCACGCGGTGGCAGTGGGTTTGAAGACATGAGTGATGACATCCCCTTCATGAATCCGCTGCGTGGCGCTGCCCGTTGCTTGGCAATGTGAGGACTGAAATGAACACCATAGCCCTCTACCAAATCAGCGACGAACTGATTGCCGAACTGGACAACGCCTTTGATCCAGAAACCGGCGAACTGCTGCCCTCATTCGAGGAAAAGCGCGATCAATTCATGCAAAAGGCCAATCAGGTGATTGCCTACACGCTGAACCAGGACGCCACCGCCGCCGCAATCCACGAACACATCAAGACGATGGAGCGCAAAGCAAAGGCGCTGGCGACACGATCATGCAACCTGCGCGCTTACCTTCAAGCGCACATGAAGCGCACCGGCGTGACCGAAATCAAGGCGAATGACGGCACGTTTACCGCCAAGCTGTTCGTTGATCGTGATGAATCTGTCGAGATTGATGATGGCATTGCATGGCCTGCTGCGCTGTGCAACGAGCCGAAGCCGCCGACACCCAGCAAGACGAAAATCAAAGCCGCGATTCTGGCCGGTGAAGCGATCAGCGGGGCGCGGATCGTGCGGCATGACCGGCTGCAAATCAAGTAGGCCGCCATGAAATCCACCTACACCCTCATGCACGAGTTGCTGGCAAGCCCTGACAAGCCCATGCCAGCAGATCGCAGGCGCCACCAGCTTACTCGGATGCACATGGGACTGGCTGCGCTCGAAAATGATCCAGCCCCGTCCTATGACGATTGGCGCGTCTGTAGCGATGCCGTCAACCTGATGGAAACGCTGGTGAAAGACATGCAGGTTTGCGAAGACGCTCACGGCCTGCTGGACGATGCCGTCAAAGCCCTGGCAATCGCAGGCGCACGGCACTTGCAAACAGGCGCACCGCTCAGGCTGGACGGGCCGGGAATCGTTGCGGTTCGCTCCATCCATTCGGACTATGCCGAAATGCTTTCAACGCTGCCAGAACGCACGATGGTGCGCTGCCATCGGTTGACAGAGCGGCGCATCAAAGAAATCCACGCTGGCAAAAAGAAGCCGCATGACGTTGAGGTAATTGCACTATGACCACACCACACCCACACGCAGAGTTTCTGCACGCCCTTGCCGATGGGCGGGGAGATGAATTTGAGTGCCACCACGAGAACTGGAATGCTAGCGACTGGCTCGATGGTGTTGTCTACGCGGGAAATATCCACGACCACCCCAAAAACTGGACCACCCGCCGCAAGCCACGCACCATCCGCATTGGTGACATTGACGTGCTAGAGCCGATGCGGGTTGCGCCGGCTATGGGAACTGTGGTCTGGCTTGTTTGCATCCATAGGGACTCTCCGTTTCAATTCTGCTGGTCAGGTAATACAACGGAACAGGAATGGCTAAAGCTGGGAATCTGCCGCTTGACAAAAGAAGCCGCAGAGCAGCAGCGCAAGGCGCTGATCCTTGTATCGGGAGGTACGCCATGAACACCGTCGAAACCATCAGGGCGGCGCTGGCTGATGCGAGAAATCGACCGTGGATTGGCGCAGGCCCATCATTCGGAGCACCGCATCCTGCGTATCTGAATAGTGTTGTTGAGGATGTTGACCACGACGATGCCGCGACGATCTGTCGAGATACCGAGACAGGTGACGCCCGGTACATCGCAGCCTGTAACCCAGAAGCAATGACCGCCGTGCTGGCCCACATCGACGCACAGGCAGCGGAGATTGAGCGGCTGAAAGCTGATGCTGCGCGGTATCAGTGGCTCAAACAAGCCAAGGGGCTCACCCTCGAATCAGAGCGTGGAGCGCCGTGGACGCGAAACGATGGATCAACGTTCTCCCCGTCCCACCGGCTATGTGCTGGCGGGACTCAGTTCGGACCTGAAGAGTCACTTGACGCCGCTATCGACGCGGCAAAGGAACACCCATGAGCGCAATAGAAACCATGCGGCGAGCCAATGTCGCTTACGACAACGTAGAGGACGTGGTCAAGGAAGACCTCGCTCTGGCCCTGAACTGGGCCAGTACGACGCTTACGCAGAAGGAAGGCGGGGGTCACATCTTTCAAGTTCTTCCTTTTAAGGGAGGCGTGCAGTGTGAGTTCTCTAAGCCGGAATGGGCAGGAAGCCACTGCGGCAAGCCGATGCCTACTGGCGCGGAAGCGATCGTGCAGGCAGTTTGTGAATATCTGGAGTATGAAATGGGCACCGTCAATCGCCGCACCCACGGCCCGACACATTGGATGCCAGTGCCTGATGCGCCGAAGGACTAACCATGACAAAGATCAAACTACCCCACATCTCGGATGAAGACCGCCAACACCTCTCCTACACTCCGAACATTGACGATCTGGTGGACTGGATCGCGGACTTCGCCACCCAAGCTGTCACCGAAGACCGCGCCCAGCGCGATGCCCAGCTTGCAAAACTACCACCCTACAACCAGACCGCGCTAGAGCTTTGCGAAACCTGCGGCTGGAAAACGCTGATACCGGGCGAAGGTTGCCTGAACTGCGAGCGATCCACCCAGCCAGCTTGGCATGACCAGCCGACGCAGCCGGGGTTGTGGCTTTGCAACGAAGGCGACAGGGAGGTCTATACGTGGGTAGTCTATGCGGTTTCATCACTACCAAGCAGGCTCTATCAACCAGACGGTGAGACTCGCTGGTACGGGCCGATACCGCTACCGGAGGACACGAAATGAAAGAGCGGCCAATCATTTTCAGCGCCCCGATGGTGCGCGCCTTGCTGTCGGGGACCAAGACCCAGACGCGGCGGGCAGTCAGTCATTCGGGCCTCAAAGACCTGTCCTACATCGTCAACTGCGGCGACGGTTGGTTGGGGGACGAAGAGGGCGATTTTCAGGCGCGATGCCCCTACGGCCAGCCCGGCGACAGGCTTTGGGTGCGGGAGACGTTCGATTTCCTCCCGTCCGGCGGACCTGATGAGCCGCAAGCCTGCGAAATCGTCTATTGGGCCACTGGCAGCCATGAGCCACGAACCGCCCCTAGCGGATACAACCCCATGATCTACGGGCACGAGAAGGTGCGCCCGAGCATCCACATGCCACGCTGGGCCAGCCGCATCACGCTCGAAGTCACCGGCGTGCGGGTCGAGAGGCTGCAGGAGATCAGCGAGGTGGACGCCATGGCCGAAGGGATCACCAGGTTGACAGAACCACTTCCGCCGCGCAGATGGAGCGGTCCCAATCGCTTCACCCTAAAGGGCATGGGCAGTGGAGCCTGCGCTGGCAGCGTCAGCTTAAATGCGCCCGCCGCCGAAGATTTGTATAGGCGCCTGTGGGAATCCATCAACGGCCCAGGCTCGTGGGACTTGAACCCGTGGGTGTGGGTGGTGGAATTCAAGCGGCTGCCGGAGGATCGCAAGTGACCGACAAAGAAGCGTTTGAAGCGTGGCATGGAGGCGTCTATCGCGGGCAGCACGCGGATATTGCATGGGCCGCATGGCAAGCCGCCACCCTTGCCGAGCGCGAACGGCGCGCGAAGGTGTGTGAAGCGGTAGTCAGGCGTCAATCGTATGGCCATGCAAAAGCAGCAGCCGGTGATTGTGCCGACTTCATAAGGAGCGGTGAATGACCCTCCTGCTTTATGACATCGCTCGCTGCAACGGCGTCAACATCGAAGGCGAATGGCGCGAAGGCTGCGAAGACTGCCGACGCCGCACAGAGCCAGGCAACCCGCAGCGGCAGGTCTACATCGTGCCGCCAGCGGTTATTGTGTTTGAGTGCGAGTATCGAATAGAGCCGGAGGATCGCAAATGACCAACCTAATTGAACGACTGCGCGCTGGGACTGGGGGTGGCAAGCACTGGATGGACTTGCACACAGAAGCCGCTGACGAAATAGAGCGGCTGCGTGGATGGCTTGAGGGTGACGCACATTGCCCATGCTGTGACACTAACGATGTGTGTGTGGATGGCTGCACGTTTGCCGAAGATTGCCCAGAAGATAACGAAAAGATGCTGGAAATACGAAAGCTCTTGAGGCATAACGCAGAAATAACCGGCTTGTCCGGTTGATTGCCCGGTTATCGGGCTGGAACAAACGAAGGAGAGAAATGATGGTATGGCAAACGATGGAGACAGCCCCGCGAGACGGAACGCGGATATTGGCATGGAATGCAGATTACGGACAGCGTGAAACCAGCATGCAGAAATACGGCAAAGGTAGCCCCGGATTTGCCGAGTGGGAAAAAGGTGACGGCCCTTTGAATGCTGGATGGGGTTGGCAGGAGCCACAACACAACTGGGGGAGTACATGGAAGCCAACCCACTGGATGCCGCTACCTGCGTCGCCACTGCCAGATAACGCAATATAGACCGGAGGACACGAAATGACCGAATCAGCAATCATCGAGCGCCTGGACAGCTTGACCGCCGCCGTCAATACCGACACCGCAACCCAAGCCCGATCTGCTGAATCTCAGCCCTCGCTGCTAGACCCTCTAGGCCCGTCAGGTGGGGCGGTTGAAGGTACGTCGATGGCAGGAAAGTCAGGCCCACTGTTGGGCGGCACTTGAGCAGGTAGCCCGGCGCGCTTGCTGGTGACGATGGTGACGATGACGTTACCGGCAGCGAACACGCCGCCAGCAATAGCGGCCAGATCAGCATCAGCAATATCCACAGCAACACCGAATGACTTGGCGACTGCCACCACAGCAGCCAGAAGCGCGACCACAGTGTTAGCTGTGATCTGTCCAGTTTTCCAGGCTTCGACATTGCTGACCTCCGATCCCTTGCGGAACAGGCGGAACAGAGCCAGCAGCTTGCTCATGGCGCTTCAGGCTGTTCGAAAGCCTTGGTCTTGTTGAACAGGGAAACCAGCACCCCGATGACGCCCTGCAACTTGGGCCACAGGGTCGCGGTGGTGCTGTCAGCAATCTCCAGCGTCTGACGGATGGCCTCTAGCTTTTCGGCACCCTTGCCGCTGCCGGGGATGGCTGCTTCGATGGCTTTGATCGCCACGATGAGGGCCGGGATCAGTTGCAGGATGGTGGTGATGATTGCGATCATGGTTTGCCTTTCAGGTTAAGACGCCACGGGCCGATTCCCATAGCGCGATGCGTTCGGCCTGGCCGTTCAGCCCGCCGTTGATTTTTCGGGTGATGCGCTCAAAGTCGCCAGCGTCGGCCAGCGCGTTCAGGTCGCGCGATTTCCAGTACCACGCCGCGCTTCGTGCCGCCAGTTCGGGCAGCGCCAGCAGCTCGGGCTTTGCAATCAGGTCCACGCCCAGCGCCTTTCCGGTTGCTGTGTAATTGGCCCGCCCGGTGGTCTGGATCAGGCCGCGCCCACGGAATCGGAAGCCGTCACCGATCTGCACATTGCCAAGGTCGCGCCGGCCTTCATAGCGCCGCTGCGCCTCGGTCGGCCCCCAAATCTCGACGGACCAGTGCAGGCCGCCCGATTCATGGCCGATCTGCGCCAGAAATGCCGCTTGCCGGGGAGGCGTGTCAATGCCGAATTCAGCCATCGCCGCCTCAATAGCCGGTAGCCATTCGGTTGCGCGGTCAATGCGTGCGCCGGTTGCAATGGCGAGTTGCCGGGGCGTCATCCCACATACCGCAGCGTGCGGCCCTCCGTGTCCAGTAAATAGCGAACGACCTCGGCTGGCGTCTTGTCAGCAATCGGCAGGCTCAGGACATGAGCCACGTACTCGCTGCATTGCCACTGCCCGTCTCGGTCATCCGACTTGCCAAAAAACGCCTTCAGCGCTTCCCATTTCGAGTACGGTTCGCCCACCCGCAGCAAGGCCTCAACTTCTTCTGCCACGGTCAGCCTCAAGCGCGGTATCCAGTAAAACGCGCCGCACCGGCTCAGGGGGTAAATGCGGATGCCGCTAGATACCGCCTCCAGCACAAAGACGCGCCCGGCCAATCGGTAGGCAATGCCCACATGGCTGTATTCGCTGCGGGTGAAGGCCCGGACTACAGCAATTTGCAGGTCATACCAGCTACGAATCGGGCGATGACTGAACGCCAGAACATCGCCGGATTTGATCCTCAGGCGAGCGTCGGCGTAGATCATTTGCCGCGCTCCAGCTTGTCGTACAGCCGATCCATGCCGCGCTTGATTTCTTGCAACGATTCGCGGATTTCAGATCGTGCTTCCAGTGCCCGTTGATCCTGTTGCCGGTCTATTGACTCCTGTGCCTTGCGGCCCTCCTCCAGCACTACAACGCGTTTATCTAGCGTTGTCCATGCGGTGAAGATGGCAATCAAAAAGCCGACGAAGGTAATGATGTGCCCGAGGTTGACGGTCGGATCAAAACGTATGCGTCGCTCTTTGTTTTCAGCTTGCGGGATCATCGCCGCTCCTTTTAGTGAATGTGCAAGTCAGGCGCGGATTGCGCGTTTTTTCGTCAGCGCAGATGGACCAGAAAAGCCGTTCGTCAGCTCCCGCGTCCCAGCGTTGCATGCCCACAGCCGCGCCGACGATCAGGCAAGCCGGGGCAAATGTGCCGCCCGTCAGGATGGCCGCGATGATGCAAAGGTTGTTCGCCGCTGCGCCTGTCCACATGGACGAAATGACAGACAGCGCATACTCGCGCTCGCCGGTGGGCAGGCTCTCAGCGTGCTGAATCGCGGCCAGTTTTGCCGGTAGCGTCAGCAGTCCGATGGGGTTAGCTTCAGCCGCGCCCAAGGCCAGCCCGATGCCAGTTGTCGCAACGTCAGCCGCCGCCGCCTGCTCGTGCTCAAGTAGGGTGGAGCACCCAGCGAGAAAGACGAACAGAATGGCGGCTAGGGCGCGCATGATTACGGCTCGATAGCAATCTGGACAGGCGCGCCTGTAGCGAAGCGGGCCATTAGGCGGGTTTTCCCCGAGCCGTTGTCCTCTGCGTAGATGGACACCGTATTAGCACCAGGGGCTGCGGGCGCAGTCCCCACCTCTACCATTTCTAACGGACCCGTCAAGGTCCCTCCGGCTAGATCCAACTTCCCGCCAATAGCTGCATCAATTCCTATTTCAAAACTGTTCAGAAATGCTTCGATAAGCTCAAACCCCTCTTGAGCATTCGTAATCCCGAGGCCAACGGTGGGTGGTGATAACTCGACATCAACGGCACTCACCGTCAGATCACCGCTGCCCAGCAACGAATTGCTGTTGATCGTCTTGATGTTCGTGCCGCTGACGAGGGTGGCTTGCTTGCCCGTGATCGCCGTCGCGTTGTCGCTCACCTGCTTCTGAAGGAAACCAATCGCCTGCAGGACGGTGTGGGCGCTGGTGACAACCGTCCCCGCTGCGGTTGACAGGCCGGTCAGCACTTGCCCCAGCACACGCGCTGCGGTGTGGTAAAGGTTGGTGCTGCCTTCGCTCAATCCGTCGGTGTCGGTCGGGTTGACTTGTGCGCCCGAATCAATGCCGTCCAGTTTGGATTTATCCGTGCCGCTCATGAAACCCGCCGCACCTGCTGCAATGGCGTTGGCATGGGCCGATGCGCCTGCGCCTACGTGGGCAGCGGGAGCAAAGTCAGTCGTGTTGGCTGCGGCTGCGCTGCCAAGTGCAGATTCGAGCACGTAACCCGGGTGCGGGTCTGCCGCGCCTTCGTGGGCACTGACCGCGCTGGCTGCTGTGCCTGCGGGGTCGTAGATGCCGGTGTGGTTGTGGCTGGTCGGGCTGTAGCCGCCCAGGTCCTGGTCGCCGGTGTTGGTGCCGCTGATCCCGGCCAGCTTCGTGTGCTGCGCCGGCGTCATCAAGCCCGCATTCGTGCCGTCTGCCAGGGGCAGCGTGGCATCGGTGCCGGTGTCGCTGGTAACGGTGCCGCCGGTCGGGCTGGCGGTGTAGGCAAGGTTGGTTGCGCCGCCGCCGCCGCCTGTCTGCGCCACCCATGCTGTGTCGTAGTCCGTGCCGCTGGCCTTTGCCAGCACCTGCCCGGTGGTGCCGCCTGTGGGCACGCCCTGCCCGTCTGCACCCGCCGCTCCGGTGGCGCCTGCCGGCCCCGGCACGGTGCTGTCGGCGCCTGCTGGCCCGGTCTCTCCCCGCAGCACGGGCGCCATGTCGCCGCTGATGGTTTGCAGCGGGTTGTCGGCATCGCTCAGCGGCACGGTGTGGGCTGACACGTTGATGGCGACGGTAACGGCTGGCACCTTGACGGGCGTGACGCTCGCATCGGTAAAGATGATGTCGCACAGCAGCTGCTGCAGCGGCCAGGTGGCGGTTTCTGCGGCGGTGGCCAGCAGGCTCAGGGCGTGCGTGTTGCCGTCAACGTCTGGGCTGCCGAGTTCGGACAGGTTGACGGCCAGGGCTTGCACCAGCGTGCCGCCGGCGGTCTTGACGGTGGCAGCGGCCGACCAGGTGCCGGCGGGCAGCTTGTACAGCCCGGCGCGGCTGTAGGTGGTGCCTGCGGTGTGGGTGGTGGTGGGGAATCTTGTAGTCATGGTCGCGGTTCACGAGGGCGGGATCAGATCGTTGCGCCGACAGCGGCAATAGAGGCCATGATGTCGGTATAGGCGGCCTGCGCATCCGCGCCAGTGGCCGCACCCAGCACCTCATATTTACGCATCCTCAGACCGCTGAGCGCAGCCTCTGCCGCCCGCAGGTTCGCGGCTTGCGACAAGATCAGGTCCGTTGCAGTGCTGGCCGGCATCCCGGCTGGGGTGCAGAACTCGGAAACCCGCACCGGCACCGTGCCGGTGTAGCCGGCGTCTTTGTAAGCCTGCGCCTGCGCCTCGCGGGCCTCGTACTCGCGCATGAACGGCAGAAAGCGTCCGGTAATGGCGGCACACGCGGCGTCTATGTTTGCAGCAAGCGCCTGCCTGCGGCTGGTCTGCACCTCCGGGCTGGCGGTCACTGTCGCCCACTGCTGCGTCCACACACCGTCCACCAGCGCCGGGGGTGCTTCCTCTACCACTGTGTCCAGTGTGGCCGATGGCGCCTCAGTGGCCGTCAATGCGAACACGCCAAAGTCAGCAAGGTCGTCCGGGTTGAGGGGCATCGCAAACGATGTGTGCGGGTGGTCGGCCATCAGGTCGCCTACCTGGTAGGGGTAGGCTGCGATGGCGCCCTCTGGCGTGAGCTTGAGTAAGAGCATGGAGGTTCCTTTGGTCAGAGGGGTGCGAAGGATGCGGCAACGATGGCGGCGGCACCGCCGGTAGTGACGGCCTGTGAACCAGTCACCGTGGGGACTTTGGAGCCGATGGCGCAAGCTACGTTGGCCCCGTTACTCACGTTCGCGTCAGGCGTCACGCCACCCACCGCTCCATTTGTCCAAGCAGCAAACCCGACAACAACCCCGTTTAGCGGCGCTGAGACACTTTGGCTGGTGCTGCTGTTGGTCCCTGCCGTGGCGTACACGGTCGCAATGGCGTCATAGACGGATAGCGTCATCAGTTCATATTGGTTGACGCTGCCTGACGTGGTGAAAGCAATGGTCGCAGTGGTTCCCGTGGGAACCTCGGCCATCCACAAATCCACCGCTGTTGATGAGCTGTAGGTGCGGGTAATCAACTTGGTGGCGCTGATGCCGCCGATGGTCAGCGTGTCGGTGTTCCGCGAGACGTAACTGGCGGTGTCCAGCGTAGTCAGCCCCACAATCACCAGCCGATTGGCCGCAGCGGTGCCAATAGAAACTGCTGCCTCGCTGTGGCTGGTCAGCCCGGTGCTGTTGTACCCACGGGCGGTGTTGTAAGTGCGGCTAGCCAACCCCGGTTGCCCACCAGCCGCCATCAACAAGGTGCGTGCAATGTCGTGCATATCAGTTGACGTAGTTAGCCAGCGCCGCGCCGCGCCAGCGCGATCCGGTGTCGTCGGTGACAAACGTGAACAGGTGCGTTTTGCCTGTAACCAGCGTGGGCGCGGTGTCGTTGGGCCACTTGACAGCAGCAGGCCACGTCACTGTGCCGCTGGTGTGCGTCAGCTCCAGCGTAAAGCCAAATGCGCGTCCGCTGGGGGCGCTGGTGAAGGTGAAGGTGCTGTTGCCTGCAATGGTCTTGGTGAAGTAAGTCCCCAGCGAGCAGTCAATCGCCAGCGCAGCTACCGCCGTGACTGGCTCCATCACGTCCACGCTGGAGCTGGTCATGCTCTGCCACTCCGCAGCCACGCCCGGCGTCTTGGTGGTCACGTCGGCAAGGCTACTCAGCAGCACCCACAGGCGCCCGCTGTGGGCCACGCTGGCAGGGACGGCAAGGGCGCCGGTCAGGGCGCTCCAGTTGCCTTTGAAGTTGGCCGCTGCGGCTGCGGCGGCACTGGCCGCCGTTGCGGTGCTGGCCGCTGTTGATGCTGTGCTGGCCGCCGTGCTGGCCGTGGTGGCGTTGGTGTTGACCTCGCCGGCCACGGTGTTGACTTCGGAGACAAAGGTGTTCTTGAGCGCGCTCAGGAACGCCTCGAACAGCGCGCTGAAGGTGCTGGGCACCCCGCGGCTGGGCACGGCAGGCAGATTGGATACGGTGGTCATGTCATTCCTTCGATTTCAAGCGAGCACAGGGCCGCAGTGGGGTAGGCGATTTCGAGCTGGAAATCT
>OFRC01000180.1_pt1 | contig 18637 bp, 24 predicted proteins | sample 1543051 | NCBI WGS metagenome assembly OFRC01 (sample SAMN07774231, study PRJEB24372) | wastewater metagenome
CAGCGGTGCCACAACGGACACGACGCGCAATCACGGCGTCAAGGAATCAAGGAACGGCGGGAAGCCGCCAGCGGACAGGGGAGATTGATCGCATGACCGAGAAGCGCGTTAAGGCGTGGGCGGTGGTGAACGCTCGCGGAAAGATGGTATGGGAGTTGCGCGACCCGTCCATCTATCGGACGCGCAAAGAGGCTCGGCGCGTGAGAATGGCCGACTACGGCGAGCGCGTCGTGCCCGCGACCATCGTGTATGAGGAGGAGAAATGACGCATAGAAGCTATCGAGAGGAAAGCAGGAAAGATTGGGGTACGTCTAGCGACTCGGCGCTTTCAATCGAACAGATCAACAGCGGGGCGATTCTCCGCATTGCCGATGCTGTCGAGAAAATGGCAAGGAACTATTCCGACCTCATTGATGATCGGAACTGGCAGAAGGAACGAGCGGATAGATCGCTCGCCAGGGCCGACAAACTGGAGCGTAGCAATGCGGCGCTTCGGGGGCACTTGAAACGCGCAAAGGCGGGGGTTGCGAAATGACGCTACAGGAGAGGCTGCGCGAGGTAGGCTGTCCGGGGGGCAGGTACTACGAAGTGGCGCAGGAAGCCGCCGACGCCCTCGACGCGAAGGACGCCCGCATAAAGGAACTAGAGGGGGCGTTGCAAATGATCGCCAGAGGAATGCGGGGCGGGCAAGTGATGTACGCAAGTGACTGTTGGGCCATAGCCCGCGAGGCCCTGAAATGACGCCAGCCGAGGAAGATGCGCTGATCGAATCCAGCCTTAAGGCAACGGTTCAGACTAATGGCACGACGTTCTTCGTCTACTCAAGCAAAGAAGCTATGCGCCTCGCCATCCGCGCAGCCTACGCGCAAGGTGCAGCGCAGGAGAGGGAGCGGTGCGCGAAGGTGTGCGAGGAACACGAGCCGAAGGACTACACGACAGCGGGGATTATGACTCGCATGATCTGCGCCGCAGCCATCAGGAGGGGCTAGTGCCGCGTGATCGGCGCCCCGCCGCCCACGACCGGGAGCGGGTGCAGCCAGTAGGGCTTGACGATGATGGAGATCCCGGCGGGCGTGAGCCGCACGTCGCGCGCCAGGACTAGCGACAGGGGCCCCTGCCCGCGGGCTTCTAGGCTCACGGGTCGGAATCCGGCACCAGCCCCGCGGCGAGGTTGAGCTCGTGCGCTCGCCACTCCCGGCCCCATTGCGAGTGCCAGAGCCGGCGCACCTCGGCCTTGACGCCCTCCCACCCGAGGCCCGTGCGCTTTTTCACGTTCGGCAGGAAGAAGATGGCGCCGGTCGAGTCCTCGATCTTCTCGCGCGTGGCGGCGTCCATGAAGGGCTTGAACTTCCGCAGGAAGTCATCGTCGGGCGGGTCGTTGTCGCCGACATCCCACGGGGCGGTTCCGGGGAGCCAGTCCACCCACGGGCGGGGCTTGGCGCGTTCTGCCCATTCGGCGACCAGGAGCGCGTAGGCTTCCTGCACGGTGACGGAGCGGCCGGCGAAGGTGGTCATCGCCTGGGTGTTCGGGATCTTGCCGTCGATGCGGTCGGCTTCCGCGAGCAGGACGCCGGCAGCTTGGCGAAGGGTTTGCGAGGTGGTCGTCATGAGTTTGTCCTTTGCTTCATTTGTTTGTAGGCATACGCGAGCATCACGCCGATGCGGTCGCGCTTCTGTGGGCGCCCGGCGCCCCGTTTGCGGCTTAACACGCCGCCCCCGGCCCGCCTGTTGGCGTAGAAGTAAGGGGCGGTATCGGTCCACTTATCCGGCCGACTGGCATCAATCGACCACGGCGGCGAGGCAATGTTGTTCTGGCTCATCGGACGAAAGCGCGGGCGCGGTTGTCCTTGGACTGCGAGCCGAGGCTCGATCCGAGGAAAAATCCGGTGATTGAGCCGAGCGCCCCGGTGACGATCGCCGTCACCAGCAGCGTCTTGATGTCGTCCGAAAAGGGCTGCCCGCCCACGCCGAACAGCACGGCGACGGCGACCATGTAGACGAGCGGCAGGATCGCCAGGGCGATGATGATGGCCGGGTTCTTCCACCACGGCACCTGTTCCGGCGAATAGGCCGCCTTGCGGGCTTCCACGATCCCCCCGCCCACCTCGAACAGGTCGGGCCATTCCTGCGCGACGGCGACCGTGGCGGCCTTCACCGCTTCCGGGTCAGCGGCCATCTTTTCGACCGCTGCCTGCAGGTTTGGCGAGCTCGTCGCCGTGGTGATCGCCTCGGCCAGTACCTTGCCGGCGGCGAGGTTCCGGTTGGCGACTTCCGAGCCGCTGCCGAACTTCTCGGCCAGTTGCGGCAGGAACTGCGCGGCGACTTGGAGCAGGGGAAGGATGAGGGGTGCCATAGGTGCCTCCGTCACGGCATCGCCGTAGTGTTCGGATTCCAGCGAATCCGGGTTGAAGAATGCCCCGCCGCGTTCCTGATAGCGTGCCTTCGCCTGCGCCATCGTGAGCACCGGCTGGCCGTAGGGGCTGCCCGGCAGGCTTGCCCATTCCCGGCAGCACTTGGCGATGGCGTCATCGAATCGGCCGGCGATCACGTCCGCCAGCGCCTTGCGCCGGTAGATCAGCGCCACCATCGCCTCGTCCTGGCACTCCGGGCTGAAATCGGGGAAGCCATACCCGGCGAGACTGTCCCACGTCCCCGCAAGGAACTGGCCGCGCCCGGCTGCCGTGCTGGTGATGCCCGCTGCCGTCACCTTGCGGCGCGGATGCCGCCACGGCGGCGCATCGAACTTGCCGCCCCCGTATAGGGTCCGGTAGCGATCCGGGTCGTCCGCGTGCGGGCCGTGCTCGCCTAGATCGATGACGGCAAGGAACGCCCGCACGTTGCCGTGCGATAGGGCGTCCTGAAGGCCGGCGCGGTTCACTTGTCCGCCTTCCCCTTCAACTCGTGCCAGATCTGATCCAGCCGGTCGGCCATTTCGGCCCGCATTTCCTTGATGCTGGCGGTCACGCCATCCGTCGCACGGTCCCAATCGATCTTCCGCACGTACTCACGCGGCAGATTCTTTTCCAGCGTGGCGAAATCCTCGCGCATCTTCTGTAGCGCGTCCCACATGGTCTTCATCCACCATCCGCCACCCGTACCGATCACGAGCAGGAGCAGGTCCAAAAGCCTCACTTGATCCACCTTTCAGGCCCTTTCATTGTTTCGCGCTTGTGGGGCTGTTGTGATAGTTGTGCCGTGCGCAAGTCAGTTAGAACACTCGGTATCTGTATGTGTATGAAAACCGCGTTGCGCTCGTTGAAACCGCGTAGTAGTTGAATTCCACCCGATCCGGGCTTGTCGTCGTGTGCGACTGCGCCGCCCCGCCGGGGGCGTTCACGCCGGACGGGCACATGACCCCGTTAAGCTGCGTCGCGGCGCCCATGTCCGATGGCACCGGCAGGGATAGCCGGAACGTGGTCAGCGCATTCGCAGAAGTGGCCGTCAGGTCAACATCGCCGTAGACCGTGACGACATCGCCCGTGCGCGTCCACGTCGCTTCGTACGGCGAGACGGTCGTGATGTTCGTCACGGTGTACCCGGTGGGCGTATACGCGCCCTTGGGCGTGCTGTTGCCCGTCCCGTTGTCGCTCCACAGTTCCCCGCTGGTGCCGATGTTGTCCTCGGTGATCACCGCGCCCGCGGTGGACGAATCCAGGTAGATCAGCGTGTCGCACCCTTGCGCCTTGTTGCCCTTGAAGATCACCGATTCCACGGTGCCGGACCCGCCGTACACGGCATAGCCGTAGTTCGCCGTCGTGTAGCCGCCCACGCTTTCATTGACCATCAGCACCATGTTGTCGCGCACGATGGACTGCATTTCGGTGCCGCTGCCGTTGGACCCGGCTTCAAGCCGAACGCCGATGAAAGTGGTTCCAGCCGTTGGCGTGCGCTGGTCCCCGTAGATCAGGTTGTCCCCGATCACGAACTGCACCATTTCGATTACGTGGATGCCGTAGCGGCCGACGTTGAAGTGATTGCCGACGATGTCCAGATACGGCTTTCCTGCCGTGATCGTGGTTTCTGCCTTGATCCCGTCGAGGCATGACTGGAACGTGTTTCTGTTGAAGTGGACGCCCTCAACGTCAACGCAATACACGCCGGTTTCCACGTAGTGGAAGACACAATCCCGGATCTTGACATCCGTGCCGTAACTGCTCCCGCCGTCGATGTAGATCCCGTAGGAGCCGCTTGCGATCGTGCCGCTTTCGAGCCCGTAAACCGTGACATTCTCGATCACGCCGTAGCCGGGGGAGGCGAGGTCGATCCCCTTGGCGAATGCGGCAGAAGACGACGACGCCGAGATTTCCACGTCCGAGATCAGGCAGGCGGGGAGCGCCGCCCCGCCGCCCACCACGGTCCACGTCCCCTTGATGGCAGACCCGGCGCCGGAATTGTTGGAACGAAGGCCCAGGTGCTGGATCGTCAACTTTTCGTTTTCCAGCGTGTTCAGGTTGCCGGTATGCACGATCCCGTTGATCGCGCCATCGACCTTGATGATCGAGGCGGAAGACCCGTCCCCGAAAAGCGTGAAGTCCCCGGCGATTGTCAGCGCGGTCGTGATCCGGTACGTACCACGCGGGAAATAGACGCGGCGCATCGCATTGGTGGCCGCATCGGTCAGCGCGTTGCTGATCGCCGTCGTGTCATCGGTGCTGCCATCGCCAAGAGCGCCGTACTGGCGCACGTTGATGTACGACGGGTTGCAGACAAGTTCCCGCGTTGCCTTGAGGCGTGCAGCTTCGATAAAGGAAATCGTGCTGCCGGCCGCGCCGGTAACGGACGTGTACCACACATGCGCGCCGGTCGCCCCGTTGTGGTTGTAGGCTGTTGGAAGCCCGGTGGATATCCGCTTCCAGTTCGATCCGTCGTAGTACGCATTCGCAACGGTCGAAAACAGGGAAGTAAAGCCCACGGTCCCCGCCCCCATGAACAACATGGGCAGGGACGATGACTGCCCTGACGGCGGCGCGGCGCCCACGCCGACATGACCCGTTGGCCGGTACACGCCGCCGGGAACGGGCGTCCATTGCCCGGCGAGCGTGCCCATGTCAAGGCCCTTCCAGAACCGGAACAGCCAGTCATCGAACCGGCCGTCGCGGACCTTCGGGGGCGGCGGGTAGGATGAGGCGGTCATTTGCGGGAATCCCCGGCATGGCCTATTCTGGCCGGCATGACCGAAGACCAAACGCTACGGATCATCATCGGCGGGGCCATCCTGGCCGTCGTGGGCGTCTTTCGGGAGCCGATCATGCGGTGGCTGTATCGCATCGGGTATCGTGATTGGCGTGACCCTCAGCGGGACACCCCCCCCGAAGACAAGTAGTCCCCGCCGGCGATCGCTGCCGGGCCGGACAGGTACTTGCGGATGGCGTTGGCGACCGCCGGGGCGGCTTCTGGCCGGTTGGCGAGCAGGGCAACGAGGAAGTTCTGGACGGGCGGCGCATAGGCCGCAGCGCCGGCCGCAAGCCCCAAGGGAATCGCCGGATTGATCGCGCCCGATGCCAGCGCCCCGGCCCCGTACGCAAGCCGGGTTGCCGTGCCGGAATCGGGCACCTTGTTGGAAAGGCGTTTCTTCCCGACGGCCGATAGATCCTGCATCAGCGCGTCGCCTTCCGCGAATCGCGCCTTGTCCTTCGACCTGTCCATCGCCTTCACGGCGGACTGAAGTTGCGCCGGGCTGAAGGCGCCTTCGTCCGCCCCGAGCGATCCCGCGGCGCGTTGCAGGCGCTTGAAGTTCGCCCAGGCGAAGTCCGCATTCTTCAGGGCCGCCACGTTGGCCGGCGGATTGGTCGCCGTCACGTGGTCTTTCAGTTCCTGGAAAGCCTGCTTGATCGCCGTCCCAAGCTGCTGTTGGTAGGCATCCGTGCTCTTTTCGTACTTGCCGGCGATGTCACGCAGCGACATCCACGCATCCTTGAGATTCTGGCCGGACAACAGGCCATTGGGCGCCACCCGCCCGTCGATCTCCCGAGACAGGATGTTGTCGAACTGCCGCGCTTCCTCGGCCGGCAAGCTCTTGACCATGCCGCGAAGCCGCGCCATGCGGGCGACGAATCCGTCATCGAGCACATCCACGGCCATCTTCGGCAGTACCTCGTCGTACGCCTTGCCGATGCGCCTGGAGAGTTCGCCCACCGCATCGCCCCCGTCCAGCCCCTTCACGGAATCCCCGATGGGCTTGGCGGCGCGGTCGAATGCCGCTGCGCGGAAGTCGTCCGTGACGCGGGTGCGGGCGGCCCGGATCGCATCGCCCAGGATCGGGACGGATTGCAGCTTTTCTTCGGCCGCGTTCGCCGCCCCGCCCAGGGTCTGCCCGATGGTGGGCCGCACGCCTTCGGCCCGCAGCGCCGCCATTTCCGCATCCGTCGATGCCTTGGGCGAAACGATGCGGCCGAGCGCCCCGGCCACCGGGGCTAGGGCAGCACCGCCAGCGGCCCCCATGAATACCTGCTTCGCCTTTTCCGCGAGGAAGTCATCGCCGCCATCGACTACCGGGTTCAGCGCACCGGAAACGGCTCCCTGCCCCGCCCCGCGGGCAATCGTCCCGCCAAGGGTGCGGGCCGCCCCGCCGGCAAGGCCCGCCGGCAGGGTGATCGCAACGCCGCCGGCCATCCGCATCGGATCGAATCCCGTACTGCCCTCGGCCGCCCGCGCCGCCTGGTACTTGGCCTCCGTGTCCGCGATGGACTTGTTGACCGCATCGCCCTGCCCGAGCGCATTGGCGGCGATCTGGAAGGCCGCCACGCCGGGATCGGCTGCGCCCATCGCAAGGCGGCCGACAGCCGAGCCGCGGATGCCGCCACCCGTACCCGCCATCCAGTCAGGGAACTTGGCCGCGAAGCGTTCGGCCCAGGTCAATTCCTCCGGGGCGCCCAGGGGCTTCGGGGCTGCCTGCTGTGCCGGCGCCGGCGCGAATTCCTCCCACGGCCCGCCCGCTGTGGCTGCCGCCATTCCGCCCGCGTATTCCTCCCATGGCATCGCCATTAGCGCACCTTCCGCCACGATGACTGTTGCCCCGGATCGCCGCCCGTGAAGACGTATCCGTTACGGATCGTTCCGACCGGGGGCGGGGCCTTGGCTGGCGCCGCACCGCCAGAAGGCGCCCCGGAAGCGGCAGCCGGGCGCGACTGGATACCGGCGTACTTCTCATTGATCTGCCGGATCGTGTCCATCGCCGCCATCTTCAGTTCGGCGGGAATCGTGGGGTCGCCAATTTGGCCGGCCATTTCCTTGTAGAGCTGCACGTCCTTGTCCGACTGCGGGCCGCTCATCTTCGGCATCTTCGAGACGAGCGTCCCCTGTAGCGCCTTGAGGGAGGCCGCCGCCTTGGCCCCTTCGGTGCTGATCCCGAACAAACGCGCCCCCTGGTCAATCGCCGCGCCTGCATAGCTGCCCGTTGACTTCTCGATGAGCGGCGCGGCCATTTCGAGGATTGAGAGAACGTCCTGCGCGTCCGTCACTTTCTGGCTCGCGCCGGGCAAGTCCTCAAGTTGCCCCTCACTCGTCCACCGCTTACCGGCCGGGGCCTTCCCGTAATACTTTTCCAGCACGATCTGCGGCACCCCCTGGAGGCTTCCGAAGCCCTGGAACCCCGCATCCGTCGCCGTCTGCGCCGGCCCGGCCGCCAGCATCTTGCGGCGCTCGCGCAGTAGCGCCGTCTGTTCCGCCTGGTGCTCGAGATCGGACCGCGCCCGGTCCAGTTCCAGCGCTTGCTTCGTCGCCCGCATCGATCCTTCGCGGTCGTATCCCAGGATCACCTTGACCTGTTCGCCATCCGGGCCGTTCACCACGGCATGGCGGCCATCGCGGGTGTAGACGCCCCTTCCGACGCCGGGGATGTCGATTCCGGGGCGCGTGTAGTCCAGCGGGATCGCCCGCGCATCTTCCTCGCCCAAGTCCGTCACGCCCCCGCCGCCCACGCCAAGCACGCGCATACGGCGGCGCTGCGGCGCGGCGGGCTGCGTTGCCACCATCCCGCCCGTCTGCGCCATCGTGTCCACCACGTCAGGCGGCAGTTGCCCGCCCTGCACCATCGCCCGCAGCGCGTTGATGTCTTCGGGCCTTTCGAATCGGATAGACATTGCCGGCCCCCTGTCAGGTGAAGAATCGGTCGTACCAGGCCCGATTGCCTTGATCGCCCTGGAAGTAGGCGTCCGCGTTCTGCCGGCGCCTGTTCGTCACGGCGTTGAACCAGTTGGTCGAGTTCGTGGCATCGGCGCTGCGCGAATCCAGCGAAAGCCGCCCGCGATCGATCCCCAGGCGCCCCATGCCCAAGCCGAAATCCTGATCGCCACGGCGGCGATTGTTCGCGTTCGCCGTCTGACCGAGGGAGAAATCGTTGGCGTTGCGCGTGGCCGTGTTGGCGTTCGCCTGCGTCCCCAGGTCGTACTGCTGCTCTTGCCCGAGCAGCCGGCCCATGCGGTCCACCTGATTGCCGTACTCCTGCGAGGCGTAGCCGCTGCCCAGGCGCGTGAGTTCCGCCAGCACGTTGCCGCTGCCGCGCATGCGCGAGCCGGATCGCTGCGCCGCTTGCAAGCCCTGATCGACGGCGAAGCGATAGCCCGGCGATTCGGTGAAGCTGCCGGGGTTGTCGAGGAGCGCCCGCAGGCGTTCCTGATAGTCGTTGACGGCGGCCATGGTCTACCTCCCTTGCAACAGGCGCATCAGGTAATTGCGGGTGGCGGAATCGATGCCCTGATCGCGCCCCATCCCGCCGGAGGCCATGCCGAACCCGCCGCCGCCCTGCGCCATCCACGGCGGGGCTTCAGCCGAGCCGCCGGAAAAGTCCGGCATCTTGCGGCCGAGCAGTTCGCGGAACATGTTGGCGCGGGCGTCGAATTGGCGGTTGGTGTCCTCGCGGCCCAAGTCGAAGCGGCGCCGCTCCTCGTTAGGCCCGTTCGCCGTCAACGCCTGCGCGTATCGGCTGCGAACGTCCGCCTGTTCCTGCGGAGTGCGGGCGTTGGCGAAAAGCGCCATGTAGGCGTTCGTGGTCGGATCGTTCGTCATGGTCGTCATGCTCCCCCTGGAAACTTCCTGCCTGAAAGCGGGCCGCGCACGGGGGAAGACGTTTCCCCATTGGTCGGTGGGGTCGTCGTTCTGATTGCTAGGGTCGTACCGCATGTCGCTGCCCTCCTATCGCGTGATTTCGCTTTCCAATGCCTCGAAGATGGGCGAGGAATTCCCGGTGTGCCGAATCTCGATGGACCGCCTGCGGAATGACCCGCAACGCCGCACCTGCGGATCTTCGCTGTCCAGGTAGATCGGCCTGTACGCGCTCGCGGTCTGATAGTCGTCATCGGACCAGCGCACCATCGCCCAATCCGCCACCTGTGTTCCCACCAGCGTCAGGGACGGCATCTTCTTGCGTTCCATCGTCCCCAGGTCCAGCTTGGGCGTGCGGATGATGAAGTCGATTCCGTTGCCGTCGTCCGTGAATAGCGCATCGTCCAGCGCGTACAACTTGCCGGTGGATTCGTGCAGCATCAGGACGGTTCCGGCGAAGCTGATCGCGCCAACGAACGGCCAGCGGCGAGGCACCGTGTAGGTCGCATAGATGGCCGATGCGGTCGTGGCGGGCGTCAGGGGGTTGCCATAGACCTTGAACGAAAATGAAGTCGTGCTGATCGCCCGGCATTGCTTCAGCCCGTTGTATTCGGACTGGCTGGCGCCGGAAATGACGACCCACGCGCCATCGCTGACAGGAAACGTATTCTGCGTGACGACCGTCGCCGTGTTCCCGCTGCGCGTGATCGAATCGACGGTATCGAGCGGGGCGCCCTCGCCAGCGCCCGAGATCGCCGCGCTCCATTCGTACCACAGGCCCGTCGTCGCATCGAAGGCCAGCGTGATCCCGCTGGCGTCACCCGCCGCAAGCGTCGGCGCCAGCGTCAGAATGTAGAGCGCGTGCCCTTCGATCTTGAGACAGAATCCGTAGACGTTGGTGAGAGCGTCGTCATCGAGGATGCGGTCAATGTCAGGCGTGGACACCTTGCGCGATTCCAGCCCCGTCAGGACATGCACGCCGCGCCCCTTCACCTTCGTCTGCGAAAGCCAGAAGGTCATGTCATCGATGGACGCGATGGACCACCCGGACGCGCAGCCGATCTGCAAGGCGCGGGAATCGACGGGGGAAAAGGGCGAGCCCGTAGCGTTCCCCGCGTCATAGAAGAATTCCGTTGACCATTCCTTGAACGCGCACAGGTAGCCGTTGGACACGGCAAGGCCCATGCCGCGTGACGAATCATTCTGCGCGACGAGGAAATCCAGCGCACCCCATGAAGTCGGATCGTCGCTTGCGGAATTCCAGATCGTGCCGGACGTGTCCATCACCACGAAATAGCCATTCAGGTAGCCGATGCCCGGCACGGTGCCGCCCTGGCCCTGCGCCGTGATCGTCCCGGTGGCTGGAGTGGAGGGCGAGCCGCCGACCGTGAAGGTGAAACTGGCGGGCGTCGTAGTGGACGGGTCCGTAACGATGATCGTGCCGGTGGCTGGGGTTTCAGGCGTTTCGGTCAGCGTGATCGTGTAGGTGCAAGTCGTCGCTCCGGTATTCGTGACCGTGAAAGTCCCGTTGTAATTGACCGGCGATGCTCCGGCAATCGTCACGGAACTGCCGGTCGAAATTTTCCGGTTTGTGGTCAGCGTGGCCGTCGTACCTGATGCCGTGATGCTGGTAACAGTCGGCTTCGTGTTCCGGTAGTAAGTCACCGAATATCCGGCGCTGAAGTAGACAGCCCACCCCGGCACGACGAACTCGAAATAGGACGCCGTCCGATTCTGCACGGTGTACGGGCCGGAAATGCCAAAGTATTCCAATCCGGTCAGCGTGATCGTGTCGCCATTCTGCAATTCGTTCGCGCTGAATGAACGGAACACCGTGCGGTCGCCGCCCGCCGTGTTGTCGATCCCGAGCGCCGAATCGGTCAGCGAGTTGATCGTGATCGTGCCGGTGGCCGGGGAACTGATGGACGATGAAGTCGAAACGGTAAAGGTAAAGGTCGTAGTGCCAGTCACCGTGATTGACTTGGAGCCGTTGTATTCGGACTGGTTCGCGCCGCTGATCGTGTAGGTGCCCGTCGAAAGACCATGCGCCCCCGATACCGTCGTCGCGGTCGCCGTGGTGCTCGTGCGCGTGATCGTGATGGGGATGTCACGGGCCGGGATAACGGTTCCGGGCGTAACCGCCGTCACCGTCTGCGAGCCGTTGTAGGCCGTCTCGACCGCCCCCGCGATCGTCACCGATTCGCCCGCCTGAAACGGCACGTCCGCCGCAATCGTCGCCGTCGCGGTCGTGCCCGAGCGCGTAAGGGACGCCACGGCATAGGTTTCCGATCCCATCGTGCCGCCGTAGGTGACGGCCGAAACCGTCCCGGCGCGGTTCATCGTCCACGCCTGCGAACGATTCTTGAACATCATGCGCGGCGTGGCCGCCCCGCTTCCCGTATTGGCAGCAGAGAAAAGCAGGTCCGCATTCGTGGGCGAAAGGCTCGTCGCACTCGGCGCCGATACGATGGTCGAAACCGTCCCCGAATGGATGTAGTCATCCACGATGGCGCGGACGCCATTCCAGTTGTGGATCAGTTGCCCGTTGCCGCTTCGGATCGTCCCCAGGCTCACCATGCCCGGACGCTTCCTGATGTGGACCACGCCCTCGCCCTTCACCTCCGCGATGCCGTTCACGATCCGCCCATCGCGGGGCCTGCCGGACGAGTCGTCCCGCGGGTCGTTCTGCCCGTCCCGCGATTCGACCCCGATGGCAAGCGGAATGCGCATCGCCTAGTGATCCCCTGAAAGGATGTTCGCCCGGCGCGGCGCGAACATGACGCCAAGTTCCGTCACCGTCTGCGTGGGCTGCGCGTACTTGTTCGCCCGCTTGATCCCGGCCAGCGATTCATTGGCAGCCTTCAGCACCGAAGGCGGAACCGGCGCCCCGTATTCCGGCGCGATCTCGATGGCGAGGTTGTTCGCCAGCGCCCGTTCCCACCCCGGCGGAAGCGTGACGGTCGTGCTGGTTCCAGCGAACGATGACAGGACAACCCGCGTCAGCAGCTTCATCGTGCGCGTGGCGTCCGGCACCGGATACACGATCACCGTAGCATTGGACATCGACGGCCGGAACAGAAACCGATCCGGCCAGTTAGATTGCGTCGTCTTCGCCGGCAGCGCCGCGTACTCGTCCTCGCTGATCGGCCACACTTCGTACGAATTGCCGCCGTCCACGATCCACGCCCGTTCGATTGCCACCGGGCGCGTGGTGGTCAGCGTGCCGGACGGCCCCACCGTGTAGGAGGCGGTAGCCGCTGACAGCGTGAGCGATTCCTCCTGCCGGGCGTAGCAAAGCAGCCGCTCGTTGCGCCACGAATCCAGAAGCGCATTCAGCGCCTCGAGGCAATCCGCGTACTCGTCGTCCGTGGGCGTCTCGCCCGCGCCGATCTGCCCGAGAAGCCGCAGCGACCGCTCGATGACCGTGCCGGCGGTTGCCATTTACGCCCCCCGGTTGGCCGGCGGACGCCCGCGGCGCTTGGGCAGGTGCAGCGTGGCGGGTGCGTCCTGAACGGGCTGGACGGCCGGTTCCGCAGGCGCCTGGACGGAATCCCGGCGCTTCCATCCGTCTTTTTCCAGCCGCTTCACTTCGTCTTCGGAATAGGCGACGTGGACGCCGTGCAGATCGTGACGCAGGTACGTGATGCTCATCGGCGCACCGTGCGGAACGCGACATCGAAGGCGATATTGCCGACCGACGCGACCGATCCCTGCACCACGCGGATGCCGGTTCCGGGTTTCACCACGATGCCGCCCTCGCCCGAGATCCCGCCGCGCGCCATGTCGTAATCGCGCACGTAGGCCGCCGCGTTCGTCTCCTCCGTGAAGATCGAGCGGAAGGACAGAACGTCCCCGGCCGTTGCACCGCCGGATGGCGTCAGGCGGGCCGAGATGGACGATTCCACCGGACCCTCCCAATCGTGGGGGCTGAACATGCAGGCCGTGAGGGACGTGCCGCCGTTGGTCGCCGCCGTCCCGCCCGTTCCCACCGCCGTAGTGCGCGTGAGGAACAGGTCAACGGCCAGCGTGCCGGTGACGGCCACCGCGCCGGACACGATGGGCAGCACGGACAGGATTTCGAGCCTCGCACCGCTGCCGGCCGCGTTGAACAGGTCGAAATAGACCAGGCTCGAACCTACGGCCTGCTTGGGGACGAACAATCGGGTGAGCATCTTGTAATCCCTCCTATGCCGCCACTTTCAGGGCGGCCGGTTGATCCTTCAGAATCAGCGCGGCGCGGCCGAACAGTTGCAGCGTCCGGCCGTTGGTATCGGCCCACGCCTGCAACTGGCGCAGGTAGCCGGTGTCCGACTTCGCATCGTCCACGATGATCGCGGAGCAGCGAGGCGCGAGGACATCGAAAAAGCGCATCCGCGTGCCGAACATCCGCGGCGGGCCGTCGCAGAATCCGAGGGCGAATTTCGCCGGCAGGTCGAACGCATCCACGTCGTACCAATCGTCCTTCATCGGCGCATGGCATACGCCCACGTTCGCCGTCCCCGCCTCCTCGGCCAGCGCCACCGTCTGCGCGGCGTAGTGCGCCACGTGTTCGAGCGCGTACACCTGCGAATCGGAAACCGCCGCCATCGCCACGGAGGAAAGCCCCGAACCCGTCTCGATGATCGGACCGCGGCACTTGCGTGCCACGCCCACCACAAGCGCCAGGACGCCCGCATCGGCCGCGTAGGTGTTCCCGTACGCCTTGAAAAGCTCGTTGTAATCCGCCTCCGTCTCCGTCCCCGCCCGCAGCTTGGGGATGATGTGCGAAAGGGCGGTGCCGGAAAGCCGGCGGATGTGCGCGGCGAGGCTGTCACGAAGGATCGACTTGCCGACGTGCCCAAGACGCAATTCGGCATCGGCGTACATCTTCCCGCCCAAGGCCGCCCACTTGCGGCAGAAGGCGATGTCACCGCCCCATCGCGTGCCATCGGCATCGGGATCGGGACGGTCGAACACCAACGCCGTGCGGTACACCTTGTCGAAGTACCAGGGCGAAGCCGCCGCGATGCGCTCGAGCACGTGCCGCTTGATCTTCAGGAACCCCGTAGGCAGCCCCTCCACCTCGAGCAGCCCCTCGGCGTCGATCCTTCGGCTATCCATCATCCGAACCGGCATGCCTTCGCCGCCATCGCGCCGGTACGGGTAGATCCCGCCCACCATGTCACGATCGCGCCCGCAAAGCTGCACCAAGTCCTTCGGCTCCCACACGACATCGCTATCGAGGAAGACCAGTTCGGTGCAATCGGATTCGAGGAATTCGCGCACGACGGCGTTGCGGGCATCGTCCACGTGGCAGTTGCCCGAGAGCAACAGGTACGCCGAGGGGATGCCCGCCGCGGTCAGCGCCTCGCGGGACCGTGCGATTGAAAACGTGTAGGCCGCTGCCGGCGCATCGTAGGCCGTCGTGGCGAGCATCACTTTCCGCCCGGCGGCCGGCGGCCCTTCGTCGTGGAACAGGTCGCTCACGCGGTCCCCTTGGTAGTGCGGGGCAGGGACGAATCCCCGCCCCGGTGCCGCATCAGGTCGTGACGATCAGGCCGAGGGTGACGAGGGCGGCCATCAGCCGGTTCACCTTCGTCTCGTTCAGCGTCGTGGTCGCCGTGGCGGTGTTCGGCCAGGTGACTGACGGCCGGGTGGTGGTGGTCGCGCCGTAGAAACCGATCTTGTCGGTCGAAGCGCCGCCCAGGAGGGCGCCATCGGGAATGCCGCTGTCCAGTCGTTCCGCTGCCATGTGTGATTTCCTTTCGTGAGTGGTGGAAGGGACCGGGCGAACCCGGCCCCATCGCTATCAGGCCGCGGCCGAGCCGATGAGGCGGCACGCCCAGGGGGCGCGCAGGGTGGCGTAGCCGAACAGGATGTCGATCCGCATGAGCAGCCGGTCGTTAACGATGTCGCTCGCCTGCCACACGCGCAGCGAAATGCCGTCCTGCGTGAGCCGCTGGCACTTGTGCGCGTCATCCATGATCGGCAGGTCCGCCGTCACGAAGGCGAAGGCATCCTTGTGGTACATCAGGGCCTGCCGGTAGGCGGCCGACGCCGAGCCGATCACCGTGGCGGTTTCGGAATCGAAGTCCGCCGCGACCGACGCGCTGCCGGAAGCGTTGCACACGTTCTGCTTCGCCCCAGACCAGTAGATGCGCGGGGAGATCGTCGCCGTGGTCCCGGTCGAGTCCGCCGTGACGACGAACTGCTGAAGGTAGCCAAGGGACTGCTTCGTCTCCGGGTGGCAGGCGAACACCTTGGGCAGCGTGAAAACGTCGCCCTTGCTCAGCGTCTCGGAACCCGACCAGGTGATGGTCGAGGTCGAACCCGAGCCGCCGCCGTCCGTGATGGTGGCGTCCGAGGCCGTCGCGAGCGAGGCCGCGCCGGAACCGACCGTGTGCGTGAGGATGCGCTCGTTTTCGTACCAGTCCGCGCCCATCGCACGGCCGTAGTAGCCCTCGACGAACGCCTTTTTCACCTGATCCTGCGGGTGGAAAAGCGCCTTGGCGCCGTTCACCACGTTGCCCATCTGGACGGAGTCCAGTTGCAGGCTGCGGTTGGCGGACGGGGCGAGGCCCTGGTTGATCTTGGCGCGGGCCGCGGTGAATGCCGCGAGATCACCCGAGTTGGCGAGCGCGGTGCCGGCGGTGCCGGCCACGTTGTAGACATCCCGCGTCACGCCCTGGATCACGTCCGCCTCGACCTTCGAGATCAGGACCGACATCGCAGGATCGATGTAGCGTTCCGAAAGCTTGTCGATGGACAGGGTCAGCTCGTCGGACGTGAAATGCATGTCGACGTGGTACTGGCTCGCCATCGTGACGGTTTCGTACGTCTCGTCCTGGTCCTGCGCGTCCATCGCGCGGCTGGACGTGGTGACGGCGTACTGGTTGGGCTTGCGGATGCGCAGCGCCGAGCCGATCTTGCCGCCGCTCTTGGCGTACGAATCGTCGTAGCTGCGGTTGATGGTGCTGATGAAGGTGGCGCGTTCGTGCGCGATGCGCATCGATTCGTTGGTGATCTGAGTGATCACCTGGAGGGAGTTGCTCATGCTTTCGGTCCTTTTGCGAAACCCGCGAAAGGGCCGGCGCTATTGCTATGCCCGGCCCAATTGCCCGTTCCGAACCTTCAGCCAGTCCTGGTAGTTGTCCGCCGTCGATTCCAGCGTCGGCGTGACACTTCCAGTCCCGGCGTTCGGCTTGATCGGAGCAGGCGCCGTTGTGGGCTTCGGTGGGGCCTTCAGTTGCGCCGCGATCTTCTCGATCTCGAGCACCTGTTGCCGGACTGTCAGACTGGCGATTCGGGTGGCTTCCGCCTGGTGCGTGCCGAGGAAATACAGGACATCGTTGCCGGCGTCCCCGAGGTCTAGGATCGTTTCGCCCATGACTTGCGTCACAGGGAAATCGCCCATCGCAACTTCCTCGAAGTCCTCGTACTTCTCCGCACCCTTGGCGAGCTTGGCGCGTACCGTTTCGGCCTGCTTCGCCGCCTCGGCTTCCATTCGCGCCCTGCTTGCCGCTTCCCGTTCCGCCCGCAACGTCTGCGCCACCTCGTACTTGATGACGGCTTCGTTGTAGGCGTCCCAATCCTTGAACTGATCCGGCGTCGGCCTTCCCTGCGCCCTGGCAGGGGCGTTCGGTTCGGTGGCGGTGCGCTGCTGAAGCTGGCTCTCGGCCACCTCCCGCCTTGCCCGCTCGTACCCGAGCCTTTCGGCCCTGCGTTCCGCTTTCGCTCGCTCCCGCGTGACGATTCGCTCGATGTCTTCCTGAGTGAACGTCCGTTGGGTCGCCGGCTTCGTCCCGCCTTCGGCCGCGTCGCCTTCTGGCTTCGCGTCTGCCGATGCCGCCGGGGCATCTGGCGCGGGCTGTGCGGAAACGGCCTCCGCGGGGGGCGCGGCAGCCTCAGGGGCCGCTGCGGGTGCAGCTTCGTCGGTCATGGACCCTCGTCACAAAAGGACGGAACCGGGAACGCCGCCGGATCGGCACGCGCACCCACATTTGCATGGGCACGCACGCCGAAAGTACCGGCCATCGACCGCGCTTTGTAATAAATGGGGGGAAAATCAGAGGGACATCAGCAGGACAACGATGTCGTCATCCTCACGGCGCCGCGCCATTTCGCGGGCGTGCGCTTCCTGCGCAGCCCGTTCGGCCGCATCGCGCATTTCGGCCGCGGCACGGTCACGCGACAGGGCGAGCGTCAACTGCTCATCGAGAATCCGCTCGTACAGGTCGCGGAAGACGTAGGCGGCGTCATCGACCGCCCGGCGAACGCGCTGGATCTGCGGGGCCTTGGCGCCGTCCGCAATCTGTTCGATCGCCTTTTCGGCCTCGGCCCGGAGCTCGCGCTCGAGCCGTTCGCGCTTCTTCCGGCTGGCGGCGTCCATCCGCTCGTCCATCCGGCGGAAGACTTCCGCTACCTGTGCCCATCCACCGGTCGATGGATGGGCACGGAACCGCGTAGCCGCCCCGATGGAGTAGCCCATCGTCACGACGAGCGCGGGCGACCCGGCAGCGCCGAAGCCTTCCGTGATGACGGTGGCGATGCTCATCAGGTTGCCCGGGTGATCGCCGTCGGGGTCGTGGCGTCATTGAGCGTGAAGGTCATCGCGGTCGTGCTGCCGTCCAACTTCTTCGCCGTCAGCGTGGTCGAAGCGATGTTCTTCTCGGCCAGGAGCGCCCAGATTTGATGCAGCGCCTGGGCGGGCGTCATCGCCGCGCCGTCCGTGGCATAGCTCTCGGTCATCGCCGTCGTGCCCTTGGCGAAGTCGTAGGCGGCCGTGAGGGTCATCGCATCGCCGACGGCGGCGGGCGATGCGGGCAGGTTGTCCGTCTTGGCCTTGATCGCCGCGATTTCGGTGTCGAGGTAGTCGTCGATGGTATTCACGCTGGCCTGCGTCGCGAGCGCGGTCAGGCCCGCGCCGGCAGTCCCGATTTCGGCGGTGTCCACGAGGATCGCATCCACGATTCCGTCCACGGTGTCGACACTGGCCTGCGAGGCGCGGGCGTCGAGGATCAAGTCGAGCCTGCCGCCGTTCGCCCAGTCGGTCTGCAACTCGTTCGTGTCCGCGAGGATGGCGGCGACTTCCGTGTCGATGTAGCCGATGGCGGTCGCGAGGTTCGCTGCCGTGGCAAGGGTCCCGATCTGCGTATCGAGGTTCGCGGACGCGAGGCCCACGGCCGCACGCATGGCCGCGGCGTCGAGAGGCGCCGAGTAGCCGGACGTCGCCAGGCGCGAGGACACCGCAGCGTCGATGTTGTCGCCGATGATCTTGCCGGCCGTTCCCGCCCCGTATGCGCCCGGAAGGGGAGTCGACCACGGATCGCCGGCGCTTCCGGCCGCATTGAGCGCGTTGCCGGTCGAGCCGGCCGTCAGGTGGCCCGAGATCGCCTCGTCCCACACGGCATCCGCAATCGCAGCAGCGGTCGGAATGTCCCCCACCGCAGCAGGAGCCGCAGGGAGGTTGTCCGTTTTCGCCTTGATCGCCGCGACTTCGGTATCGAGATAGTCATCGATGGCCGTAAGCTGGGTGTCGAGGTTTGCCGACGCCAATCCGAGAGCCGAGCGCGTCCCGGCGGCATCGAGCGGGGCCGTGTAGCTCGCGGAAGCAAGC
>OFRC01000181.1_pt1 | contig 18540 bp, 6 predicted proteins | sample 1543051 | NCBI WGS metagenome assembly OFRC01 (sample SAMN07774231, study PRJEB24372) | wastewater metagenome
TACAATCACCACACGCCTGCAATTGACGCAGCAGGAAGTTGGCGGGAACTCGAACACATGGGGCGAAATCCTCAATACCAACTTCGGAAATCTGGAGACCGCCATCGCTGCCGTCACTGCCATTGCTACAACTGGCGGTTCAACGACCCTTACAGATGATGAGGCACGCGGCGCTGTTCTTTCCTTGACTGGAACGCTCACCAGCAATGCGACACTTGTCGTTCCATCTCATTCAAAGCTGTATGTCATCAGGAATGATTGCACTATTGGCGCTTATTCAGTCTCGATCAAAACCAGCGCGGGCTCGGCCATCACAGTTCCGCAAGGTGCATATCCGGTCAGCTTCATCTATTGCGACGGCACAACATGCTATTTGATTGGGGCCGATGAGACATCTATCGACGGAAAAATTGACACTGATGTTGAAGCCGCCAACAGAATTTACACAGCAACAGTTGCAGGCACAGCAAATGCCATCGAACTCAGCGCATATCCATCCGGCTTTTCCCTTGCTGCCGGAAAGGCCATTCTGCTGCTGCCGACGAGCGACAACACAAGTACAACGACAATCAACACTGATGCGACTGGCATCAAAAACCTTTACAAGCAGACCCCAACCGGCTCAAAGGCATGTATTGGCGGGGAATTGAAAGCCAGTTCTCCAGGGCTGGTAATCTATGATGGAACGCAATACGTTCTGGTCAATCCAATGTCGGAAAGGCCGCTGGTAGCGCTGGCGTCGGCCACAACGACCGATCTTGGAACAAAATCATCACAGTCGGTTTATATCACCGGCACGACCACAATCACATCATTTGGCAGCAGCGCTTCAACACGCGGACCTTTGTTCTTCATTCTGTTCGAAGATGCGTTGACGCTCACGCATAATGCGACCAGCCTGAAGCTTCCAGGCGGGGCAAACATCACGACCGCGGCCAATGACAGCGCGATTGCCGAATATCTTGGGTCCGGGAACTGGATCGTGCGCCATTACCAGCGGGCTTCTGGCCTTCCCGTGGTATCGCCCGCAAGCGAAATACCAAGCCAGACTGGCAACGCTGGCAAACCTCTCACGACTGATGGTTCGGCACTTGAATTTGCGGGCTGGAAAATCGTCGCCGCTGGCCGGGTTACAAATGGCACATCTGGCACGCCAACTATCAATTCCAACATAAACGCTGCATCTATTTCTCAATCTGGCGGGATTTACAACATTACATTTACTGATGATATTGGGACAAGTGAGTTCATCGTGATCGCAACCGTGACCGCCCAAGGTGTGAATCCGGTTGATATAGTGAAGACTATCTACAATCTGGCATCAACCGGGTTCAGTTTGGCAACTGGTCGCGGCGATACGGCGGGCAACCAAGCTGTTGCTGGCTTCAACTTCGTGGTTGTTGTGGTTGGATGATGGACCCCGTCCCGCTCCAACTCCCTCCGGGGACCGTCAAACTCGAAGGCAAGATTGCAGCAACAGGAAGATTTATTGATTGCGATCATGTTCGTTGGGTTCGGGGTCGTCCAGAGAAGATTGGCGGTTGGACCCGCTCTACCGACGAAGCGGTATCCGGGACAGCGCGCGGCATGTTCGGGTGGTCTGACGGCACCGCTCGCAGTCTGATTGCTATCGGGACAGAGAAAAAACTTTACGCCCTTCCATCGAATACATTTGAACTCATTGACATAACTCCATTCAGGATCACATCAAGCCTCACTGATCCATTCACAACTGTCTCTGGTTCAAGTGAAATTGCGGTTGCTTTCACATCTCATGGAGCCGTCGAAGGGCAGGGTATATTCATTGACGGGCCAGTGACTTTCAACGGCGTAACGCTCGATGGCGCGTATCTTGTATCAAGCGTCGGCGGTGTGAACGAATTTTCGTTCGACTGCGGCACCAATGCGAGCGCAAGCGGGTCTGGTGGCGGAACGATTGATGTGTCGATTGAGATCGATGAGGGTGTTTCGAGTCCGTCATCCGGCTTTGGATATGGTGTTGGCGGGTATGGCATGGGGACTTACGGAACGCCACGAGCGACATCAACAGTCACTTTTGAAGTGAGACAATGGAGCCTCGCGGCTTTCGGCAAGATTCTCCTGTCCTGCTATAATGGTGGCGCAATCTTCGATTGGGATCCAACTGTCATCCCTGAAGTGCGCGCAGAACAGATCACTGCGACCGCCGGCACAGCGCCGACACAATGTTCCGGCCTGTTCATCACGGCTGAAAGAATTTTGATCGCCTTCGGAACGAATGCAAGCGGCACGCGTGATCTTCTGGAAGTGTTCACTTGCGCGCAGGGTGACTATCTGGACTGGGATTACACGGCAACTTCCGGTTCTCTGGGGTCTCCATCGACGCTTTCGCGCCTCTCGAAAGGCACAAAGGTTGTTGCTGGCGCTGATCTGGGCGGGCGTATCGCGCTCTTGTGGACTGATACCGCTCTCTATTCCAAGCAATACACCGGGTCGCGGCTCGTGTTCACGACCAGTTTGCTTGGCGAGGATTGCGGCCTGATAGGTCCAATGGCATTCGTTGTCCATAATGGCGTGGCCTATTGGGCGGCGAAAGATGCTTTCTTCCAATATCGCAATGGATTGGCGAAAATTCCGAACTCAGACGATATTGCGGAATGGGTGTTCAGGCAGATTCGCCCAAGCTTCGGCGTCAAGACATTCGCTTGGGTGAACCCGCGATATTCAGAAATATGGTTCCACTTCGTTGTGGGCTCAAATGATGAGCCAACCATCTATGCAGTGTTCAACTACGAGGGCCAGTTCTGGTTTCATGGAACAGCCGAGCGCACATCGCACGCGCGCATTGGCGGATCAAAGCCCTATATGGCATCGACAGGTGGATACATCTTTGAACATGAAACGGGTCTTGATGCTGAAGGGGATGATGGAGTTTCAGCAGAATTGGCCTGGCACATTGAACACGCACCAGTTGAATTGCGAAACTCTGGCGCATGGGCCGAAGTGTTCAGGATTGAAATGGACATGCAACGGCAGGTTGGGGACATCGACATCACAATATCTGCTTACGAAGGAACGCCGGCCAATGCGACTGTTCTTGCCAGTGAAGTGGTGACAGCAGGGCCGGACGATTCATCGGTGTATCCGAGACTGTCAGGGCAGCAGGTCGCCATGAGGATGGAAGGGGCCGGAATCGGGTGTGATTTCCGGCTTGGTGTTCCTCGCGTTGAAATTCAGCAGGGGTCGCAACGATGAGGCCAGTATCCTTTCCGTCATCAGCCCCCAACGATTCAGCAGGCGCAATTGCATGGTTATTGGGAGCCGTGCGGGAATTGGCGCTTGCCTCGCAAGAGGATATTGCCGAAGTTGCGGACGCCTTTACAATCACCAATCTGACTGAAACCCGGACATTGGACTGCACCGGTGCGACTCTTGGCGATCTTTGCAATGTCGTCGGGACGTTGATCTCTGATATTCACAAGCGGGGAACAACTCGTGGGTCGTGATATTTGCTGGAGATATGCAGCGGACGATGCTGATGCAAAGGAATTGGCGCAATTCTTCATGCTCGACATCTGGAAGGAAGTTGGCCGGGCGCCCATGAACCCGGACAAGATGTTTGTCTCGATCTATCAATGCGTGCAAGATCGTGGCGCGGCCATGATCTTTGATGGTGACGACCTGATTGGGTCAATTGGCCTTGTGGAAATGGACTTCTGGTATTCGGACGAGCCGCAGTTTGTCGAGCAGTGGGCTTATGTCCGGCCAGAATATCGAGGCTATCCAGATACGGCGCGGGCGTTGTTCAGCGCAGCGCGAAAGATCACCTTCGACCGGGGGTTTGGTCACGCCACAATGATTGTTTTCAACAAATCGCGGGCTCGTGCGCGTGATGGATTCGCCAAGATTGGCGAACAATTCGCATTTCGCCCAGCGGGCGCAGTCATAACTCTTGAGGCAGAAGCATCATGAGCGGAAAATCAAAATCCACAACCACAACCAATCAGTCAAACAGCTTTGATCCATGGGTCACAAACTATGGCCGGTCCATTGTTGGCGAGGCCGGACAGCAGGTTGCGGAAAATCCTTGGCAGTCCTATGCCGGGCCATCTGCTGCGGACTTCGGCAGCACATGGGACCAGAGTAAGGGCTACCTTTCGAATATGCTTGGTCAGATCGATCCGAACACGCAGGCCGCTTCGACCAATGCGACGGCTTTCATGGGATCTCTTGATCCTTCAAAGACCGTTCAGGATTATATGAGCCCATACACTGAGCAAGTGTTGTCTCCAACGCTCCGGAATATCAATGAAGCCGCGCGCGATAAGAATGCCGCGCTGGGTGCGGAATCGGCAATGGCCGGCGCGTTCGGAGACAGTGCGAGCGGCGTCCAGCGGGCGCTTCTGGAGCGGGACCGTCAACGGAATGTGGGGGATGCGACGGCGGCCGCTTATGACAAGGCCTTTTCGAGCGGCGTTTCCCAGCGCGATTCTGACCTTAATCGCTATCTGTCCGGGATTGGGGCGCAATCGACCATCGGGCAGAACTCATTCGGGCAGCAAACTGAACTGGCCAAGTTGCTCTCCGCCATCGGCCAGGGCGAGCAGGCGGTTGGCCAGACTGGAATCCAGAACGATATTGCGCTGAACACGCAAAACCAGCAGGCCCCGCTGCAGCAATACATGCAGCTCGCGCAGATGCTGGCGATGATCCCGAAGAATACGGCTTCACAGGGCACCAGCCAAACAAGCCAGCCGGACAATACCGCTATTGCTTTGCTGTCGTCTTTGATCTGAGGTGGATGCGATGAATTTGCAGGAAGTGCTTTCAAGCATGTATGGCTTCATGCCGCCGGAACAACAAATAGCATTAGCCAATGGTGGACAGGCAGGGCAATTGCCGTTAATGGCGCGCGGTCCTGCGGCTGCGGTTCCCATGAGCCAAGGTCAGCCGCCCGGCGCATTGCCTATGCTCGTCGGCGCGGCCTTGCCGCAGATTGGCGGAGGACAGGCAGGGCAGCCAAGCGCCCCAAGCGCTGGCGCCGCACCTTCGGTCCCGGCAATTGGCCGCGCCGCCGCGCCAGTGCCCGGAAATATGGCACAAGTTCGCCAGTCCACGCCATCCAGCGCCAACCCATCAACACCACAAGCGCAGGTTCTGGCGCAATTGCGTGGCATGCCGGGCGGCGGCACAGGCATGGGCAATGCCGCGGTGAATGCGATCAATCTTGCCAAAGGCAAAAGCCGGTGGGGGGCGGTGGCGTCCGGTCTTGCTGCTGGAATGAAGGGGCAGGATGATGCAAACAACGCCGCGCGCAAGGCGGCTCTCGATAATCTGTTGCTGCAGCGCAGTTTCGCCGGCGAGGACCGGAAACTTGGCCAGACAGATCGTCGCAACGACATCATGGAGAAATATTATACCGGCAGTCTCGACGCCAGAAACCAGCAGACAGCGGCGCGCGAGCGTGCGTCAACGACCAACAAACGCGCGCTCGATCCCTTGCAGCGTGCGCGAATGATCGAACTATCCCGCCGCGATGCGGCCGCACGAATTGCGCGCGAGAACGGCGGACAATATCCGACGGAAGCGCAGTCAGAGAGCCGGAAAAAGGCAATGGCGGCATGGGAGGCGGACCAGCCATGGAATCGCCCCGGTGGTGCGCAAGAGCAGCCCCCGGCAGCGGCAGCCGCACCAGCCATGCCGAAGCCAAAGCCCATTGCGCCGCCTGAAGCAGGTGGGACCATGGACTGGAACGGCGCAAAATGGAAATTCAAGGGCGGGAACCCCGGTGATCCGTCAGCATGGGAAAAAATCTGATGGCTGACGGCCCCTGGAGCCAGTTCAAAACTCAGCCTGCCGCGCCGGAAAACGATGGCCCGTGGGCTCAGTTCTCCGGTCCGCAGCAGCAGGCCCAGCAACCAGAGCAAAAACCAAAACTTGATCTGGAATGGCCGTCGGCAGCCGAGCGCCGCCGCATGGTCGAACGCTCATGGGGGATCGAAAGCAACGATACCGGCATGAATGTGCCTGAGGCCCCGGCAACACTTGCCGCTCAGGTGCAGGCCGTCCAAGAGGGGCGCAAGCCTGCCGTGATGTATCCAAAAGGCACGCCTGAGCCGTCAGTCCCGGATTATCTGTCTCGTGTTGAGACTGAACGCGGGGCGTTCCACTTCGACCCCAAGCAGACAGACGCCGAGAAGATCACGGCGGCATCGAAGGCCGCGCGCGAAAATGATGTGCTTGGCCTCGGGCCGCACAGCAAGGACGATATACAGGGCCGCGTTGCCAAGGGCGAGCCGCCGCTGGTCGTCACCGAACGCAAGCCTGATGGGACTGAGGTCAAGGCTGCTGTAGGCACCACATCAACGGCCCCAGGCCAAATTGCCGAAATCAGCAAGAACGCCGCGCCGGGGAACAAGGTTGGCATCGAAACGCCTGAGCAGGTGATCGCTGCACGCCAGATTGACCCAAACAAAGAAGTTGCGCCGCTCGATGATCCTGGCCGCGCGCGAGCGATGCAAAAAGGCACGACAGAGAGCGGTATCTTTGGAAACAACTTCCTGACCGCCGAAGAAGGTTACAAGGAACGGCAGGCGAAGATCCAGAGTGCGCAGGTAGCGCTTGAAGAAGCTGATCAGCGGTATCGTGGGTTGGCCCAGCGTGCCGAGCGAATCCGTGGAATGCCCATGCCAAAGAAGGGCGGCGGGTCTTATGCGCGCCGCATGGGCTTCGAGAATGAACTGGCCGATGCTGCCGAGGCGTTGCGCCTTGCCCGCGCTGGCCTGAATGCGGCAAATGCGTCCGCCCCTCCGACACAATCAGCCTGGAGCAATGCGGCCAACCGGTTCGCCCAAGCCATCGTCACCATGCCGCCGGATATTGTTGCTGGTCTGGCGCGGCCGTTCGAAGCGATGGGCCTCGATGCTGGTCTTGCCAAGAAAGCTGCGGCCGCATCGAAGGCGATGACCGAAGGGGTGAATATCGACCCTGCCCGGCAGGAAGAAATCTCCGGCAAGCTCGCGCAGGGTCTTGGTTCTTCCATTGGGTTCATGATCTCTGGCGCTTTTGGCCGCGCCGCCGGTCTGACCGCAAAGGCTTCGGCCGCAGGCGCTGGCGCAGCGCAGAATGCCGAGCAGTATTACCGGCAGGCGGAAGAAGCCGGGCAAAAGGGCTGGGCGAAGTTTCAGGCGTACATGACCGGCGCGGCCATCGGATCGAGCGAGGGGTTCATTGGCCTGGGCGGAATTGCCGACCGTGTGGACAAGATGACCGGTGGCGGTGTGAAGCGCTATCTGGGCATGGTGCTGAAGGAATCCGGCGAAGAAGGGTTCCAAGAGGCCGCGCAGCAGCTTGCGGACAATTTCGCGCAATGGGGCCTTTTCAACAAGGGCACGGATATTATGAAAGACGTGGCCGAGAACGCCCTGATTGGCGCGCTGACGGGCGGCTTGATGGCGGGCGCCATCGGTGGCGTTGGCCGTCTTTCTGGCGCAGGCGCAGCACAGGGCCGCATTCCTCAATTGCCTGAAGGCGACATTGCCAATCCGGCCATGGTGGAAACCATCGTCAAGGAAGCAATCGCGCGACAGGCGCAGGAGCGCCAGCAGCAGGCTCCGGGGCAGGTTCCGCAGGCTCCCCCTATGGTTCCGCCTGGTGTCACCGCGTCGTCTGCAATTACCCCCCAGGTTGCGCCAAATCCACCCCAGATTGTGAATGAACCCACCCAGGGTTTATCTGAAACCCAACCACCCATTCAGACCGAACCCGCCCCCCCTATCCCAGATGTTTCCCGTGAAACATCGGCTTCCGTGCCGGCCGATATTCCCGACACGCCAGAAACCCGCATCCTGCGCGAAATCGGCTACGAGGACGTGGAAATAGCGGCTATGCCGCCCGCCATGCGGCGCGATGCTGTTGCAGAGGCGCAGGACAATGGGATTGTTGACCCGGGCCCGCAAGCGCGGCCTGCTTCCGTTCAGCCAACACAGCCACAAACAGCGAACAATTCGAATGAACTTCCCGGCGCTTTTGGTGGTGTGGCCAGCGGCATGGTTGATTCCATGTATGACGGGCTTTGGGAGAAGGTTCAGGCAGGTGTCACGAAAGAGGCCGGAGCCGAAAGCACACTTTTGCAGGCAGCCAAGATTGCGCGCGAGAACGGCGGGCTAAAAACCATTGATGACTTGAAATCATTTGCAAATGATTATGCCAAGATTGAGCGCGGCCCTTCTTTCCAAGGAGATATGCGGGCGCTCATTAAAAGACATTCTTCTCAACAAAGCGCAGGTACACGCGCCAAGGCTCCAGACCTTTCCCAACTTTCTGATGATGTTGTCGGCAATATTACAAGCGAGTTAATGAACGCTCGTCCGAACCCTGACGCAACAACCGTTCGCGTTCTGATGAATGCAGAGGAAATAAGTGCCCTTCGGAAGGCCGGTCTTGAAATTAACGACAACGGAACAATGTCGGCGGCGACGGCGGAAATACTGTTGTCAGAAAGAGATAAACGTAGGGCTGCATCTCGCGCTCCCCGAGCCAACACCCCCGCTGATTTGTTTGCCGGGCCAGCGACCGAAGGTTTCAAAGCTGGCCGCAGTGAATTTCGTCAGCCTGATCTGTCAAAGCCATGGCTGGCTGCCAATATCATTGAAGCCAATGAACGACTTCTGCGCCAGATCATCATCGAATCCGGCGTTGCCGAAGATCAGATTATATTTGAGGCCGTGACAATAGCCGCCGAGCGCATGGCAGGAGACCCGGCGCTTGATCCTGTTATCGCCTATGCCGAGGCGCTTGTGCAGGTTGCCGAAGCTGAATCAGGAGTATCAAATGGCAAGCGAGAGCAACCCGCTGGCGACACCGCGCCCGAGCCGGCCAATCCCGACGCCGGGAGCACCACAACAGCCGAAGCCAGCCAACCCGACCAGACCAAACCTGAACGAGAAAAGCTTGCCGCCGACGGCGCTGGAGGCGTCGGTGAAGCGGCTGCGGGAACTGGGAAAGCAGGCCGTGGACCCCGTAAAGCGCGAGCGGTATCTGAGAATGGCGCAAAGCCTGATGGTGATGCTCAAACACAACCGGGCGCTGCGGATCGCCCGGCCGGGTCTGCCGAAGGACAGGAAGACAGTTCCAAGGGCCTAACCAGCGAAGAAGAAATCGGCGCGATCTTCGATGAGGAATTTGAGGCGGGAAAATCACCGGCTGCCGAAAAAGAGCTTAAATTCAAAGTTGGTGACAGTTGGGCATCACCGGACGGCACAAAGCGCGTTGAAAAAATTGAAGATCGCGATGGGAAGCCGGTTTATTGGGTTCGAACAGAAGGCGAAAGGTCGATTGTCGCAAATTCCGAAAGCGACATAGATACAGCAAAGCGTGTTGACGCCGAAAACATCATTTCCCGCGCACGGGATCAAGAAGTAGAAGACAAGAAGGCCAAAGAAGAATCTGCAAAACAAGACCTCGACGGGTTCACCGATGGCATGACCCCAATGGCTGCCGGGCGAGCAGTTTCAACCCTGGCGGCAATGGTCAATTACAAAGGGCGTCATGTTTCGCGCCGTGATCTTGTGCGGGAAAAGGTCAAGAACGGAGCGGTTATTGCTACGGTTTCAGGTGAACGTGTCCTGCAGAGCCCGGATGAAACATTTTTGGGCGCAAAACAAATCACCAAGATCGGTCTCGATTATGCCGAACACCGGTTTTCACAAAAAACTGGAAGCAATCCCGCGCCAACAGCGGTGCAAGCCGCCAAGAGCGCCGTCAAAAACGTCGCCATGGGGCTGGATGAAGTCACGAAGGCTGCCGCTGCACTGTTCGGTGCAAAGCCGGGCCGCATTGGTTCTGGCCTGTCATTCGACGAAGAAACTTACAAGCAGGCCGTCCCGATCTTCAAGGCTGGCGTGGCGCACTTTGCTGCGGCTGCGAAGGACATCAAGGCGATGGTCCGGGCGCTGCTGGCGCATTTCCGCAAGGAAGGCATTCCCGACGAATCCATTCAGAATATGCGTCAGTATGTGATCCGCTTCATCAGCGAAGTGGAAAGCGGCAAGATTGATCTGCAGGAGGCCACGCCGACGCAGGAACCCGAAGCGCCGGGCTATGTGCCTGACGCTCCGCTCAAGACCACGCGTGAAACGATTGCCAAAACAACGCCAGCAGAATTGTTCCCGGCCAAGGTGGCACAATACTTCCTTGATGGCCGGTCCTTCCGCACCATCCTTGAAGCCCGCAAATTCGCGCGCGACGAGGGACAGGGCGATCTTGACGCCAAGCGTGTCGAGGAAATGATTGAACTTGGCGTGGTTCTGGCCGCCCGCGAGATTGTCGAGGAAGGCAAGAGCGCAGAGGCGACGTACGACGCCTTGGTTGACCTCTACGGCCGCCAGCCGCGCCTTGGCACACGCACAGGCACCAGCATCCAGCAGCAGGCCTATTCGACACCCGCGCCGCTGGCCTATCTGGCCGCGCACGCGGCGGGCATTGACGAAACCACCACGGTTTACGAGCCGAGCGCTGGCAACGGCATGCTGCTCATCACCGCCAGCCCGAACAAATCAATCGTCAATGAACTGAACAAAGACCGCGCCGACGCGCTGGATTCCCAAGGGTTCGCCAAAGTGCGCCGCGAGGACGCTTCGGAGTATTCCCCCGGCCTGAAAGTGGAGCGGGTTATCGCCAATCCCCCATTTGGCGTCGTGCGGCTTGATGATGGCACAACCCGCCGGTTCGATATGGCGACCATCCAGCCGGGCTATGTGACCGGCGAGATTGACCATGCCATTGCGCTGAAGGCGCTGGAAACCATGAGCCCGGACGGCAAGGCTGCACTGATCCTTGGCGGCATCAATAAGCTGGCCAAGAGCGACGAATCCCGTTCGGACGGCTACAACGGCAAGGCCAAGCGCGAATTCTACAAAGTCCTCTACGACAATTACAACGTGGTGGACCATTACACGGCGGCGGGCGATCTTTATGAGCGCCAGGGCGCGGGCTATCCGGTTGATGTGATTATCATCCACGGCACCGGGAAATCGGCGCGATCACTCCCTTCCGTTTCTGTGCCAAAGGTGTATAATTCATGGGCTGACCTGAAGGAAAAGATCAATGTTGACGGTCTCCAGCAACCTGAAGGAACAGATCGCGGATCTGCTGGCGACGAGGCTGGAAAGCCTGCCGCCGGATCAGATGGTCGAGCAGATGCAGGAGATCGAACAGGCGTTGTCGAGCGACCTGATCGAGAGCCCGCCGCGCTCGAATCCGATGGAATTCGCGATTTCGGTAATTTCCTCCCCGAACTTCCCGTGGCAGCAAATGGGCAGCGAGCAAATGCTGCTGACATCAGCGGAGAACGCGGAGAGCCCGGAGGAACTGGTGCTCGCGTTGATGAGCGGAAACAGCGAGTAAATACCGAGCAGGAAACTGCCGGGCAGGTCTCCTACACGCCAAAATCTGAAAAGTCTGATGCGCTGGGCACGCTTGTCCCGGCGAATATGCAGACTGCAATTACCAAAGCCCTTGATAACCTTGCGGAGAGGGTTGGCCCGCTCGAAGAATTCGTTGCCGACAATCTTGGAATGAGCATGGCCGAACTGCCGGAGGCATTTGCCGCCGAGCAAATTGACGCTTTGGCGCTGGCGATCGACAATCTCAACAACGGCGCAGGCTTCATCATTGGCGACCAGACCGGCATCGGCAAGGGCCGGGTGAATGCGGGCATCATCCGGTACGCGCTGACCAAGGGTATGACGCCGGTTTTTGTGACCGAGAAACCAAATCTCTATGCCGATATGTATCGCGATCTTACTGACACCAAAGTTCAGGACTTTCTTGGCCGCGATGTAAATATCCTGATGACCAATTCTTCTGTCACGATCCCGCTGGATGAGGATGGTGCAAAGGTCATAAAGCCCGTCGGTTCAGCCAAGACACACAATGCCAAACTGGTTGAGATCGCCGGGAATGGTGGAGATATTGGCGAATACGATGTGGTTTTCACCAACTATTCGCAAATGCAGACGGTCAAGGGCGAGGCGACTGACCGTCATACCTTCCTGCGCAGCCTTGCACCGAACGCAATCCTGATCTTCGACGAAAGCCACAATGCGGGCGGCGGTGCGGCGAATGACTTCATGCCGAAGAAGAAAGATGCAGCGCCAAACCGTGCTGAATTTGCTCGCGAATTGATACGCATGGCCAAGGGCACGTTCTATTCTTCCGCGACCTATGCCAAGCGCCCGGAAGTGATGGACCTGTATTCGGCCACCGATATGATGAAAGCCGTCGCATCTCCCGATGCTCTGGCCGGCGCGATCACAAAGGGCGGTATCCCGCTGCAGCAGGCAGTGGCCTCGATGCTGGCCGAGGCTGGCCAGTATATCCGGCGCGAGCGCTCGTTCGCAGGCGTCACATATGACGCGCCCATCGTTGATGTTGACGTGCAAGCCTATGAGTCCATGTCGAAAGCCTTCCTCGCGGTGTTCAAATTCAGCGAGCATATCGGCAAAGCCGTCAAGGAAATGGACAAAGCTATAAAAGCAGACGCCAAAGCGGCCAGCACAAGTGGTGCGACCGGCACGGCGGGGGTATCCAGCATCAATTTCTCATCGATCATGCACAATCTTGTGGGTCAGATGTTGCTGGCGCTGAAGGCACCAATCGCTGCGCAGAAAGCCGTTGCCGCGATCAAGGAAGGCAAGCGCCCAGTCATTACCGTGGCAAATACGCTGGAATCATTCCTGCGCGAATTTGCCGACGAAAACGACATTTCACCCGGCGATGGCGTTGGTCTTTCATTCCGTGATCTTGTGCTTCGGTATCTGGAGAAAACCCGCACGATCACCATCAAGAAGCCTTTCATGAAAAAGGGCGAGAAGGGCGAAAAGCATTATTTGACTGATGAAGAACTCGGCCCTGTTGCGCTCGCCGCCTATAACGCAGCGAAAAAGATCATCCAGGAGGCACAACTTGGGTCTCTGCCCGTGTCGCCAATCGATTTCATCGAGGCGCAGATTGTGAAGGCAGGGTATTCCGTTGGCGAGATCACAGGCCGCCAGGCGCGGCTGGATTATACGACCGGCGAAACGCCTATCTACCGCATGCGCAAGGCCGAAGACATCAAGATCAAGGGGCGACTCGCAACAATTTCCAAATTCAATTCCGGCGAGACGGATGCGATCATTCTCAATCAGGCCGGTGCTACCGGGTTGTCGCTGCACGCGAGCGAGAAATTTGCGGATCAGCGCAAGCGCCACATGATTATCGCGCAGGCCGAGGCCAATATTGACACTCACATGCAGATGCTGGGGCGCGTGCATAGAACCGGGCAGGTTGTTGCACCATCATATGAACAGCTTGTGGCAGGTATCCCGGCTGAAAAGCGCCCTGCGGCCGTCCTGTCAAAGAAGATGGCCAGTCTGAACGCCTCAACAACCGCCTCGCGCGGTGGCGCTCTCACTTCCGAGAACACGCCTGATTTCATGAACGAGTATGGCGATCATGTTGTCTGGTTGCTGATGCAGGATAATCCCGATCTTCACCATGGGATTGGGCGCCCATTGGGCGACTTCAACGAGGACAAGAAAGACGGCGCGATCCAGCGCGTGACTGGCCGCATTCCGCTTCTGCCGGTTGCCAAGCAGGAGCAACTCTACGACCTGATCGAAAGTTCATACAAGGACTATCTGGCCGAACGTGAGGCTGCGGGCGAAAACGCTCTTGAGGCCAAGCGCCTTGATCTTGATGCGGTCACGGTATCGAGCAATATCATTGCGCCCAGCACAGGCAACAGCCCGTTCACAAGCGCGGTTGTGGCTGAGACCGTCGATATGAAACGGCAGGGCAAGCCGTTCAAGGCGTCGGAAGTGGTGACGGCCATCGAGGCAGGACTGAAGATCAATGCCAGCGGCGAAACAGTCGTTGACAATCTGCGCGACCTTTGGGTCAAGGGCAAATCTGCCGCCGAAAGCAAAGCCAATGCGGCGCTCTCTGACTTCAAGGTATATCGCAAAGACGTGACCGGCGACATTGAGGGCGAGACCCGCCTGAACTCGATGAATGCCAAGATGGATGCAATTGAAGAACAGTTTCGTCGCGTTTCCAGCATTGCAACACCTGGCGGGCGCGTGTCGCTTGACACCGGCGATGAGCGCATGACCGGCATCGTCACGTCGATCTCGAATACCGGCAAGACCGTCAATCCGCTGGCTCTTGGCTCATGGAGGATGGGCTTGGCCGTGCCGGGCCGCGGCGTCGTCTATTTCTCATTCAACCGTCTCGATACGATTGTTGACCCTGATCTCCCTGAAGGCCAAGTCTATCAGATTTCAACCTCGACCGAGAATTTGACCAAATTCGCTGAATTGTTCGACGAATCCGCAAAGAACACCCGCGAAAAGCGCGTGATGCTGACCGGGAATATCCTGAAGGCTTACGACTTCGCTAACAGGAAGGGGCAGATTGTCAACTTCACCACGCGCGAAGGCGAAGTCCGTCAGGGCATCATGCTCGCCACAACCGTCAAGAATGTCGCGGATCTGGTGAAGGGCAAGGGCACGCCGATTGGCGATGCCGCTGCGGTGTTCGCTTATGTGAAGGACCAGGGTATTGCGCCCGGATCAGATGGAATATTCCTGACGTACGACAATAGCTGGCGCAAAAACCTGCAAGTGAAAGTCCCTGCGGCAAAGGCGAAGGGTGGACGATTCTATTTGAATCCTTCGGTTCTCGAAATTGCGCAGCGGAATGGTGATTTCATGCGGCTCGGCCCGCAGATGGTAGCCACCATCGACAACGAGCGCGATCAACAAGCCATCATCAAGGCGATGATGGACGCCGGGGCCGTATTTGAAAAGCCCTACGAATTGCCGGGCCAGAAGCCTGCTGTTTACATGCCTGCATCACGCACTTCCGGTCTGACAGAAAACGCGGTTTCAGCAGGCATCGATCGCCAGCACATCGAGGACGTTGTGCGAAATATCGCATGGCGTGTTGCGGGGCTTCCGCCAAGCAAAATCTCTGTGGTTGATGTGGTTGGAATAAACGCGCCGCCGGCCGCGGGCGCTTATGGAGCCATGCCGTTTGATGGCGCGTCTGGCAAATATACAATCGGAACAGGCGCTATTGAGATTGCATTGGACGCCGTTGATCCTTTGAACTCGATCCATCATGAAGTGTTCCACGCCCTGCAAAATATGGGGGTATTCACTCAGCAGGAACTTGACGTGATGGAGCGCGAGGGACCGCGCCTGCGCGAACAGCTTGTTCCATTTTATGGCAAACATGCGCGGGGCTGGTCCCAGATCGAGACAGAGGCCGGGGCCTACGGCTATTACGCAGATGCGCGCGAGAACGGCAGGCCCATTCCATCATTCCACATCGGCGTTCGCCGGGCGCTCGAGCGTCTTTACCGTTTCTTCCGGGCTGTTGCGAATTATTTCCGGGGATTCGGGTTCCAGACATCGGAGGATATTTTCGACAAGGCGTATCGCGGTGAGTTGAACCCGCGCACGAGGATAGAAAGCGGGCTTTTCCCAATTCGCGATGACGCCATGGGCGAGGATAGATTCCATCCGGGATGGGCGGAAGCGAGCCGTCCACGCCCACGCGCAACACCTGCGCTTGGAACGCCTGAGCGCGGGCGAATGCGAGAGGCCGCCTCGGAATTTTCCGAATACGTGGCTGATCGCATGCTGAGGTTGAAAGAGGCAGAGGAAACTCTTGCAAAGGCCATGGGCGGGCGTGTGGAGCCTGCCTACCGGACGGAGACTCTTTCCTATGGCCGGATGAATGAGCGCATTGAAACGGCATGGCGGGACCAGGTGCAGCCGATCCTTGCCGGTTTGCGCACGGCCGGCATCAACAATGACGAGATGCACGAATACCTCTACGCACGGCACGCCCAGGAGCGGAATGAACACATCGCAAAGATCAATCTGGGCGATGCTCGTTATGCGGATGGCGGCTCTGGCATGGAGACTGCTGAGGCTGATGCGATCCTTGCCAAAATTGCGGCTGATCCACGGGAGGCACAGTTCCGGGCAATTGCGGCGAAGGTATATGACTTGATCGAATCCGATCTGTCTCACCGGGAAGCCGCCGGCCTGATTTCGCAGGATGCTGCGGACGAGTGGCGCAATCAGTATCATTCCTACGTCCCGCTACAGGGCTTCGAGGGGCTTGAGGATAACAGCCGCGAGCAAATGACAGGCCGCGCCGCCTCGGTGCGCGGGCCTGAATCCATGGCTGCCACGGGCCGCCTGAGCCGCGCCGACGACATCTTTGGTAACGTCATCAACCGAAGGATTGAGGGAATCGCCCGCGCGGAGAAAAACCGTGTGGCGAACTCTGTTCTGCGTCTCGCGCGCCAGATGGACCTGCACTACGGCAAAGGGAAGGGGCTTCTGACACCGATCCTGCAGGCGCCCAAAAAGCGCGTTCTTGGTTCTGATGGTATTGTGCGAGAAGTTGCTGACCAATCCTATAAGAACGACCCCGACGTGATCGTTGCCAAGATCGGCGGACATGAGGTTGGCGTGCGCGTTCAGGATGCGCGGTTGGCAAAGGCTCTCAAAAACCTGCTGATGCAGGAGCATGATGGCGTTGTCCAGTTCATTGCCAATCTCACCCGCGCCTATGGTCATATGCGGACAATTTGGAACCCGGCATTTGCGCTAAAGAATTTTGTCCGCGATTTTCAGGAAGCTCTCGCGGCTGCGTTCACAATCATTGGGCCAAAAGGCCCGGCGCTGTTTGTGAAAAATCTCATGGGCGCGGGCATGAAAGCGTCAGCGGCATGGAATTTTGCCGGAAAGGAAGATGCGGACTTTAAGGAATTTCGACTGTCCGGCGGCAAGATCACCTATGCGAAGGTGAGAACGCTCGACCAGATCAAGCGCCGGTTGGATAAGGAACGAAACGGATCCCGGTTCGGGCCGTCCGCTCTGGGCCGGCATGTCATCCATGGGCTGGAAACATGGAATGATTTTTTTGAAACTGCCGTTCGTTATGCGCTCTACAAGTCTGCGCTGGACGCTGGCAAGAGCAAGGCAGAAGCGGCAAGTCTGTCTCTCGAAGGCACATTGAATTTTTACCGGCGTGGCTACGGCAAGATTGTCGAGGCGGCGGCTGTTGCTCATCCATTCTTCAATGCCACGCTGCAATCACCATTGCGGGCGAAGCGTCTGGCGCTGACCAAACGTGGCGCGGTGGCCTACGGCGCGTTGATCCCTGCTGGTTTTCTGGTCGGGATGATGAATTACATGGTGGCCGGTGACGATGACGACGGCACGCCGTTCTGGGACAAGGCTGCACAGGATTATCGGTATTTCCGCAATTTCATCATCTACACGGGCGGTAAGGACGATAAGGGAAAGCCGAATGCGATAACAATTCCTTCGTTCCCGGAAATGATGCTGCCATTCCTCATTGGCAATAGCATGGCTGCCGCTATCTTTGGCAAGCGCGGATTGGGTGACTTGGGCGGTGACGCCATCAAGGCTATCTACCACCTGACGCCGATTGAAGGGCGCGGCTTCACCCCGGCCTTGGCGGCCCCGGTGACAGGGATTGCAACAAACACTGACTGGAAGGGCGCGCCGATCCATCCCAGTTCTGATTTCGGTCGCAGGGGCGTGCCGAAGCCAGAAGTCAAATGGGGATCGACGGCAGATATGTGGCAGAATATCGCGCGCTTGATTGGCAGGGCGTCAGGTGGTGATGATGTGAAGCCGGGCATGGTGAACCTGCACCCGGAAGATGTTCGTTTTCTGGCGCGGGAATTGTCTGGCGGGTTTTATGCGATTGCTGACTGGGGCGCCCAGATGATGGGTATGGCGCCGAAGGATGACAGGCTCCCGCCAGTAGCGCGGGATTTCTATGCCGAAGGTGGGGCGCTCCATTCGACATTTGAGCGCAAGGAATTTCAAAAACAGGCTGATCAGGCCAATGCCAAGAAGGCAGCAATCGAGCGCAAAATTGATGTGCAGAGCGATAACCCGCAGCAACGGCGCGCGCGACGCTTCCAGAGCCGGGAGACAATTGAGCGTGAGGGCGGCGTGCTTGGCCCCCGCGCGGGCATTACCACTGCGAAGAATGAAATCATGATGACTGGCCGGCAGGAAATCACTTCGCTGCGCAAGAAGATGGATGCAGCACAGAAGGCCGGAAATATGAACGCCGTGCGTGATTTCCGTTCAAAAGTCACGGAAACACAGAAGCGGTATCGCAAGATGGCCCAAGATGTTGAGGCTGGGACAATCCAGTTCCAGAACATTCGCGGTGATCTCGCGAGAATCCGCGCCCAATTGAGACGGCAATAACCAAAACGCACGTCATCGCAATTTCAAATTGCGCCATGTTGTGGCGCTATTCCATCTTGAGGAATCTCGAAAATGGCTGATCTTGAACGCGCTGCCATAGACGCGAGCATTGATGCGAATATAACGCCCGGTCCAGGGAATGTCGTCACTGCGGCGGAAATCAGGGGGGAACTCAAGAACCTTCTGGATTCTGGCTTGTTTGGGCAAACTGAACGAGATGGTAAAGCAAACGCATCGCACTCGC
>OFRC01000182.1_pt1 | contig 18491 bp, 26 predicted proteins | sample 1543051 | NCBI WGS metagenome assembly OFRC01 (sample SAMN07774231, study PRJEB24372) | wastewater metagenome
ATGTTGATGACGCCGATGAAATTACCCACTGGCGCTACGCAGAGCAGACGCCACAACCACCCGAAGGGAGCAAGTAATGGATGCAGAAACGAGAGCGGTTATGTTGCGGCTGGTGGAGGCGCTGACATACAGGATGCCCTGTGACCACAAAAGGACACGGGCTCCATCGTCACCCACAGAAGATGTGACGTGTAAGGATTGTGGCGCCAAAGATTATCTTGGTATGGCTTTTTCTCAACAGAGAAGTTACGTCAAAACTCTTTGCGCCCTTATCACCGCAGCGCGCAACCTTCTAGATGCGCAACCAGCAAGCAATCACGTTGCGTTCAATCCCGCAGCAAAGTGCTCGCCAACGGCGACACAGTGCCCGCGCTGCAACAACCCGCATAACGCATGCGACAAGGTTGCGCAACCAGCAGGAAAGGATGCGTGGCTGGTGGAGGCTGAGCGGCTAGCTCAGTTGCACGCTTGCGAAAAATCTCTCCGGCATCTAGGGCGAGAGGACGCGGACGAGACCGAGACACTTGCAGCGCTACTCGCCCACCTACGCAGTCACCCAGCAGAGGCACAGCTTGAAGCTGCGCGGAAGGATGGAGAGCGGCTTGACGTGTTGCTTCGCGCTATCACGCCGACAGGCCAGCTTGTCTGCGGCTGCTACGACCCCGACGACGGCGATTGTGATTGGTCATTTATCGACCTACACGGCACGCCGTTAATCGGGCACTACGACACGCCACGCGAAGCAATCGATGCTCTCGCCGCCCTAGAAGCAACCACCCCGGAGAACTAGTTAAGCCACTCCAACAGCGCATTGCTGTTGCCTGTCGCTGGCGCGCTCACGTTCTGAACGTTGATGTACCACGTACCGGCAGACAGTGACACTGGGCCGGGCGTCTGTAGGGCAATCTGGCGCGCGCCGGTATTGCTGGTACTGGTCAACAAGTAAGCGTTAGCGCTAGCGGTGTAATCGCACGGGGTCTTGCTGATCGAGATTTTGCGCCCGACTCGCTGTTCACCGGCTTTCTCTGCCCATGACATCTGAGCGGGCATCTTGCCTGCTGTACTGGCGTCAACGTTCAACTGAACGACCCATGTCGCATTTCCGACCATCCCGGACGAGCTGATTTTCGCGTAAGTCTGCGATGCGTTCAGAACTGCCGTAGGGCGTGGGCAGCGACCGGGCACAACTACCGGAGGGGTAACGACAGGCGGGCTTGATGCAGGCGGCGTAGGAGCGATAACAACCGGAGGATTCGGGGGCGCTGCAACCCCAAGCGTTACGGTCGTGCGCGTGTTGCACGTCAGGACTGCGCCGGATGTGCTGCAACTGGTGTCGCTGGTTGCGGGTTGACCGATAGCAGGACTGACCGCTACGAAAGCGAACAGCGCTAAGACGATGAGTTCTAGGGTGTACTTTTTCATTCGATACCTTTATACAAAAACGGTTATGACCCGTATAAACAACAATGCATTTACTACGTATTAAATGCGTGTAGAATTCATTACATCGAATCACACAACGCACGGAGAAACAACATGCACGCCTACTTCCAAACTTCTGACAAACAAGTTCTCGCCATTCGTCTGAGCGGCGTATCCGCTAGCACGCTCGCCGCCGCAACTAAAAACATGACACGGATTGCTGCACCAGCGGGCGCAAAGGCCAAACGGGTTTGCGGCTCGATTCGCACCTGTCGAATCATCAACGGACAAATTGGCAGCATCTAAGACGCTCGCCAAATGACCAACAAACCTAAGCGCGGTCGTCCTGCGTACCTCGTCGCCGCGCAACGCGTCAGCCTGACCCTACCGGCTGACGTGGTGCTGTATCTGCGCAAACACTGGCCTAGCGCGTCTGAGGGTGTTCGCGCGCTGGTTGCTGAGCACAAGAAAGCTACTTAAGTCCTTTGTTGTAGTCATCTACGATTTCCACAATCGCCGCGTGCTTGATTGCGCACGTTGCCAGATCGCGGGCGTCTGTTACGTTGGCTGCGGTTGCTGATTTCAACGTGCCATCTACCGGCTGTGGCTTATTGCACGGCTCGCGAAGCGCGATAGGCAGCGTCAATTTCGGCTGCGGCACCGGAACGAACTGCGTTAACAGATTCGCGCAACCCGGCAGGCAGAGCACAGTCAGCAATAGGAGTAGTCTCGAGAACACGCGTAACCTCTTGAGTTTTGGCATTGAGCGCCGTGAGTGAAACGCTGATGCGCTTTGCCAACTGCGCGGCAAGGGCTGCGTTCTTCGCGGTGAGCGCGGCGTTTTCGGCCTTGGCTCGGTCTGTGGCCTGCTGCATCTCACCCTTGTATACGTCGAAGGCCAGTTGAACCTCGGCGCGGCCTTCATTGCGGTACTTTTCCTTGAGTTGATACCAACCGTAGGCAAGCCCTGCAACTACCGCCAAAACGCCGATGAAGCCCAGCACGTAGCGATTTAGCAGGAGGCTAGCGAGCACGCCATGCCTCAATCTTTGCCTTGGCAAATTCGAGAATCGTGTCTTGTTTCCAGCAGAAGGCGTACCCGCCCGCGAAGGACAGGGTCATTAGGATGAGGGTCATTGAGAATCCTTGAGAAAGAGCGCGCGTTCAGCAGCGCGACGGTTTACGAGCCCTTGCACGACGCGATTACCCGCGCGATTCCATGCCGGGAATTGATCGGCTGCGCCTTGGTAATCGCCCGCGTTCAGCTTGCGCAACAGGGTGGATCCACGGAACGCGGCAAGACCAATGTTGTAAGAAAGCGAAACCAGCGCGGATAGCTGGTTGTCATTCAATGGCACCAGAACCGCGCTACGAACGCCGCGCCGGAATTGTTCGACCTCTTCCGCTAGCCATGCGTCCGCTTGCTCTTGCGTGCACGTATCGCCCATGCGGACATTTGTCGTGCGCCCGTAGCCAATCGTGGGAATGTTCGCAACGTCAAAGTACGCCGTGAGCCTGCATCCCTCCCATTTCGCAATGAAGCTAGCAGCGGAGTCGTTTAATTCCCCCGGATTCGAGGGAATTGGATTGGTCGGCTCAGGCGCTTTCTTGAACGCAGCAAACAGCGCGGCGAGGAATTTACTGAACAGGTCCATCGCCCGAAATCGCCGCTTGTTTCACCACGCGCGCCATGCCAGCCGCAACGCCTATTCCCATTTGGATACTCGCGAAAACGAGCGGGGGAATGTGCCCGTTGAACAGTTGAAAGTACGTCTCAAGCGCAGCCAGCGCCGCGTTAATCAGGGAGATGCGCACCGCCCACGATTTCCAGAGAACGGTTTTCCAGTTTTCGATTAGCTTCATTGGTCAATCCCCTGCGTAGTGAAATACCTGTTCAATCTCCACCGTTTGTAGGTGACGATTGCCCACCACCCGAAACGCCCGATAGTCCAAAAACAAAGGAACATCGCGGTGATATTCACCCAAGGGACATGATTGATAAAGTCAGATGCCCATGCGGTTATCCATGCGACCGATACAAAATCCGTCGCCTTGTCCGCTACTCGTGCCATTTCGTGTTTTGTCATCAGGCAACTCCAATAAATTCAACTTCGATAACGCCCGGGCCACCGGCTGCGCCTGCGATACCCGTCGTGCTCGCGGTCCAGCTGCCGCCACCACCTGAGCCGATGGTTCCTGCGGTACCGGAGTTGCCTGCCGATGTCGCACCGCCGCCGCCTGAGGCGAACAGCGAGCACGCGCCTGAACCCGCGCGCGACGCACTGGTGACGCCGGAGAATGCACCGGCATATCCACCCGGCAACGCATTAGCCGAGCCGCCGTTTGCACCACCCCAGACGCCCGGCCCCTGTTGAACGCATGGCGCTCCTGATGTCGTGACGCCGTCTCGACGGCCACCCGCTGCGCCCGTGTCGTCCAACGCGCCGGACTGGTTGATCAGGCTTGACCCTGAGCCACCTAAACCCGTCTGTGTGAAGTGCGGCCCGGTGAATGAGGACGAACTACCCGCCCCGCCGTTGCCGGGCGTTGCCGCGCCTGCGGTGCCGCCTGCCGAGTTCGTGTAGCTGTAGCCGACGCCTGCGGTCAGGTAATGCCGCGCGACAACGTACTCACCCGCGCCGCCGCCGCCTGAGCGCAGAACCGGAGTTCCTGACGTCGCCTTGACGCCACCGGAGCCACCGCCCGGGCCTTGTATGCGGACCTCATGCCAGCCGGTACGTGTCGCGGTGTACGTGCCCGCGCCGGTCGCGGTAATGCGGGTGCCGACGTAGCCGAGCCCCAATAGTCCGATTAGTTCATCGCTCATGATGTAGCCCAAGTGGTAGCGGTCGGATAGCCGCCGCTGTAGGTGATGTTTTTGTAACTGTTGCCCGCGAGGTCAGTCCATGCCGAATAACTTGACCCGCTGTCAGCGCTGATTTCGTAGCGCACTTTCGTGACGAGGCCCGACGTGTAGGTCAGGGTTTTGCGCAGAAAGATGCGCGCGCCCGATCCGCGCGTCGGCGTGTCGGCGGCGGCAACGGCGGTCTGTTCGGAATAGACGATGCTCGTCGGCGGTCCGCCCGTGTACGCGACATCGAAGCCCGGGATGCTGCCTCCGGCAATGAGCATTTCGCGCAGCGCCCAGAGGTTGTCACGCACAGACTGGCTATAGGCAGCCATGCCCTGCAAAATATGGTCCGGCCTTCCCGTCGTGAAGGTTGTCATGCACGCACTCCAGTTACAGTGATCGTGACGTCGCGAACGATGCGCGCATCCGCGCTGTCGAACACGTCAACGTCAACTGTGTTGTCTAAAGTCTCACTTGGAGACACGTTTGAATAGGTTGGATTTGCCTGCGTCGCAGACTCCGCCGTCACTTGCACGCCGGAAATCGCCACATACTTGTTTGCCAGCGTTACCGTTGTTGTCGCCGAGGCGCTTGTCGTGGCCCCTTTCGTTTCGACACTGGTGGCCATCAAGAAATTGATCGTGGGCGGCGTGAACTCATAAGCCCACGGCTTTTGGTTCGCGGTGTAGATGGTTGCGTCGCCAAAAGCCGTAATGTCTATACCTTGAATGCGAGCCGTGACGTAGCGCGCACCGGTCGTCACGCCCAATTGCGCATAGCAATACTCTGGCGTGCCCATCGCGGTCTGCTGGAGAATCAACGTAAATTCAGCGTTTGCCGTCGCCGCTGGTTGCATCGGGTACACGTAGCGATCATTGATGTCAGACTCGGCTAGCGCAACGAATGAACCTGAACGGATCGCGCCGATGTCAATTTGCGGAGACACCGCGACAGCCTGATAGATCGGGTTCGACAGTTCTGGCTGATCGTCAATAGCAGCGGTTGCGCTGATTCCCGCTCCGTTGTGACCATCAGCCACCGTTGCGCCGTTGTAGGTGTTGTCTACTTGGTCATTCCGTGTGGCGATCCTGATCGTCGGATCGCCGGGATAGAGCGTGTAGAAGGAGCAATTGATGAGCGACCAACCCGACTTCGTAAGCTCGGTTGAAAACACTGGCGTCAGGTTTTCGCCCACACTGCCATCGAGCATGATCTCGCGCGCCAGCGCAGAGCCTTCTGCAATACTGCTGCGGGCCTTCACCGCAACGCTGTAAACCCGAAGCGCAAGAACCTCCCGGCTGCGCCACGTATTGCTTGCCGTGAAGCCTTCTTCCAGCAAGGCCCCCGCGTTGTCGTAAACGAGAACGTGGTAATCGTGGAAGAACGGGTACGTTGTCGCGATTGAGTCCCAGTCCGCATCGATCTGACTTCGCGGCAGCGCGCCGCTGACCGTAGAGGACGGAATCTCCGTCAACACGAGGCCGGTGACAGTGGGCGGGGAATTGGGAGACGCGAGCCCCGTATCGGTGTACGTCGGAGAAGTCGCGACTACCGTGCTGTAACTTGCCGGGTCATATTCTGCGCAGTTGATTTGCCACAGCCCGACATCTGACGAACTGATGCCCATGATGCGCATGAGCTTGGAGGTAAACAGCGCCCCGTAACTAACGGTAATCACGTCACCTAGTTGTAATTCCAGCCCTTCATCAAAGAGCGTGAACGACATTTCGAGGTCTTCTAGGTAGAGGTGATTTCTACGCTCTATCGATTCCCGGTTTGCCTGTGAATAGGAGGTAACTCCGGGCATTTCCACAATCTGCCCGCGTAGCTGTTCGCCAGACGGGACCGATGGAACGTCAACCCCAATAGGCGCAATCGAGGGAATCCAGTCGCCTGTAGCCTGCGGTTCGGTGAATCGAACGTAAACGACGTTCGGACGCTTTCGGATGTCTCGTTTCTGCCAGCTAAACGAACCCTCAACCATGTTGGCTTCGGTGATCGTCTCGACGCTTGAGGCCGTGCCGTCTGCAATGAGCCGGAAGATTGAGCCCTCAGGAACAACGAACGCGCCAGCGTATTGAGCAAGGGTCTTAACCCAAGACTCTGCGGGTTGTTGGTTCTCCATGCAGAGATTCAGGACGCGCTTTTTCTCACCACCGGAAAGCGCCGTGTCATTCGCGTTGGCGACGGTCGTAACGTCAGACCAGAACGCAGAGGTAGGCGTCATGCCTAGACCTAATGTCGTGTCAGTCAGAACCCGTGCCGTGAGCAATGCGGGGCAATTGGTGTAGAGCCACGTAGAGGGAGTGGCGTAAACCTGACCACCGTCCCTAGGGTCATAGCACTTCAGACCCCTGACGATTGCGTGAAAGTCCGCAAGGTCAATCTGCACCCCGCCGCTGTTTCGCGGAGGGAGAGTCACCACCGAATAACAGAACCCGAGAAGCGCGTTAGTCCATGTCACCCCGATGCCTGAGAAGGCCGATACCAGCGTGGCGTTAACCGTCTGAACCTGTGTCCCCGTGTAGTGGGTTACTGAGGAACCAGACGGGAGAGAAGCCCCGCCCATAGTGATGGACTCGACAGCGTCACACTCACCCCGTCCCCAAAGGCAGACAACCACTAGATTGCTGCCCGACGAGAGAACGCGGGGGATGTGCGCCCCTACCCTGCAACGTCCGAGAATCACCCGGATTGGCTCATCAATGGCCGAGACGTTCAGTTGCGTTTCAAAGGCGTCTGTAGACGTGTCTTTCAACGTCTTGGACGTAGCCCGCCCGATATTCCCGGTCCCCGATGCGACAAAAACCGCATCCGGGATAACGTTTCCAATGACCCGTGAACCCATCCCGCGAACAGGAATAGGCTTGGACCCGACAACCCGTTGACCAAGTTGACCGGGACCGGCGTTCTCGACGATAACGGTCATACTGTTTCCAGAACCGATTCACAGCGAGAGTTAAACCGGCCAATCGGAAGACGACGGAACGAAACCCACCGAGCGGTAATCGTGGCCCCTGATTCCGTCCATGTGAACGTCATCGAAGCGCTAGCTCTGTTGGTGTCGTAACTCGATTCGAGAGCGTCCGCTTCGGCAAGCGTGCATTTCGCGTGAATCAGTGTGTAGCGATGCTTCGGAGTTGTCCAAAGTGAGCGACCGCGCAAAGCTCCTGACGTGGTTCGCGAGAGCTTGAGGCCGTCTATCTTTTCGCGCGCGGTCCCTAGCGTGAGATTGCACACTGGCATTGGATACGTTGCCATTAGGCCAATGCTCCCCGTGGGTTAAGAGTGATCGTCCCCGAGCCCCAACGAACGACCGTTCCTGCGGGCGCGAAGAGTTCAGCGGGGAGGTTGTTTCGATACGTCCCGCGAGGGAGGTCAACCGTCTTGCTGTTCAGCCGGGTTGCACTCACCTTGAGTTGCCCATCAGAGCCACCGGACGCACTCAACCCGGCCCCGTCGAACACCAGAACAGGATCAGCGGTTGCCGTAGCATCCGCATCAAACACCCACACCTTTATTGCTCTGTCGGCGATGTCTTCACCCAAAACCAGAGCAGCTATCGCGAGGTCAGAATCTTCAAAGTTGAGCGTGATGTTTTGGGTAATCGAGCTATCCCACGACAACCCGGAAACTGTGAATGCACCGTCCGACCACGTCTGCGAATTCCACGATGTAGAACCATTCGTGCAGAGCCGGAGAACCGTCGAGAAATCAATCTGTAGAAACCAACGCGGTTTTGTGATCGTCTGAGCGATTGCGGTTAATGTGGGACTTGAGAGGCTTCTCATACGTTGGCCACCTCAACATCACCGTACTTATCAACCACCAAACGAACCGTCAAAGGTGTGCGCGCCGACTCAGAATTGATGTCTGCCGTTTCGCGTTCCTGATCCGCTACGTCTTTGATGTCTGCGGCGAACTCAGCCAGCGCATCGCGGATTACTTCGCGAAGGCTTGCGTTGTTTTTGTCCAACAAGTCACCAGCCGCAGCGAGGCGGGCGTTAACCAAATCCTCAACGCGTTGGCTGCCGGAAATGAACTCGCCCGACAGGGCGGTTTGTTGCTCAGGAGACAGGAGCCCAAAGGCCGCGTTTTGTGCTGCATCAATCTGACGCGCGAGCCGGTCGATAACTTCCGGGTCAGTAGCGGCAGCGAGAGCGGCGAAGAGTTGTTCGGCCTGCCGTTGGTAGTAGGCGTACTTCTCTTCTGTGTTCAGAGACTGAAGGAGGAACCCTTCTTGAGTGTTCCCGAACAGTTCCGCAAGGGCTTGCTTGGTCGCGGCGATCTTCGATGTCGCCTGAGCGTAGGCCGTGGCAAGATTTCCCACTCCTGCGGCAAAGTCTTCAATCGAAACCGTACCGTTCGCCAGGCCATCGCGCAAATCAAGAAGCGCATCGGCCTGATCGAGATACGCCGTTACTGCCCCGCGAGTGCTGGCCTCAATCAAATCCGCAACGGTCTGATTCGTGTCGGTAACGAACGATTCCAGCGAGAGAGCCAGAACCGTAAATGCTTCCTGCGCCGTCTCAGTCAATTCCGAGAACGCAGCGATTGAAAGATTCAGCCCCGGAACCGCTAGGTTCAGTTGCTTAATCGCAAAAGCCGAGCGAGCCAGCTTATCGATGTAGACGAGTAGTTCATCTGCCGAGCCTTGGAAGCTCGTAATCAAATCGCCAGCGCCCTCTTCCAGAGCGTTGAACGCTATCGAGTAGCGTTGTTGCAGGAAGAGTTTTGAGGATTTCTCAATCGCGATCTTCGCGCTGGCCTCATCATCGAAGCCGAACCAATCCGTCATGTCTGACGAGATTCGTTGAATGTTCTCGCGCACAGCAGCGAGGGCATCAGGCGTCAAGAGGTTGTCAGCGATGTAGGAATCAAGCTGATTGACGCGGTCGATCAGGGGTTTGAATGCGTCGTTTCCGATGTCACCCGATACGTCAAACTGACCGAGCGCGGAATCTATGATGTCCTTACGGCCCCGTCCGTCACGAACGGAGTTGTCAATCTTGATGCCCGTTTCGTTGTCGAACACACCGAGCGCCGATGCGATTCCAGCGATGATTCCGATGACAGGAATCGCCGCGCCGAGAACGGAGGCGAACCCACCAGCCGCTGCAATCCCGCTATTTAGCGCGGTGCCAAGAGTCGCGAAGTTCGCAGTCAGACCAGCGCCAGCAGAAGCAAGTCCCGTGGCGAAACTCTCAAGACCAAGAGAGGACGCGAGCCCCGCAAGGCCGGTGCCTCCTGCAATCGGACCAGCGCCGAACTGGAACGGGAGTTGACCTAACAGGCTCCCGCCACCACCGAAGATTGAGCCGAGATCAAACCCGCCGCCACCAGAGGCACCGCTGAATAGCGAGCCAAGATTAAGGCCGCCCGAGCCGCCACCGCTGAACAGGTTAGCGCCGATGTTGAGCACATACTTCGCCGCCATCTGCGACGCGAGTTGAGCGAAAAACTTCTTAACCGTCTGGCCTAGATTGTCGAAAGCCTTCTTGCCATTCAGGAATAGGTCTTCAAAGAATCCTGCGACGTTGTCCTGAATCTGCTGTGTGTTTTTGAGTTGCTCTTCCAGCGATTTTGCGGATAGCTCAGACTGTCCGCGCGCATCAATCGAGGCCTTGAGTTTTTCGGCCTGAGTGATGAGCGCTTGCTTCTCGGTTTCCGTCAGGTCTTTGGTCAGCGCGATCTGTAGTTTGATGTCTACAAGCGCTTTTTCGCGAGCCGTGCCGGTCAATCCGAACAGTCGCAATTCTTCGTCGCTGGCCTCTAGCTGCTTTTGCATCGCAGTCCAAAGGTCTTCGTATGCCGTGCTGATTTCCGGCACGTTTTTCAGCATCAGCTTGTATTCTTCTTCGGCAGCTTTCGCGAGGTCTTTAGTGGCCTCTTCCATTTCCTTGGTCAGCTTGATATTGACCGGCTGCTGCATGGCGTAAGCGTGCAGCGCTGCACTCAGGCGCGTTACCGCGTCTGTATTTCCCTTTGCGAAAGCCTCTTTCAGCGCGCGAGAGAATGCCTCGATGTTCTTTGTGAAATCAGAGTCAACGCCTAAGTCCTTGCCCTCTACTTTGGCGAGCAGTGACTCAAGAGTCTTTGCGAACTCTGCGGCCTCGTCTTTGCCCTTCTTCGCTGCCCCTGCGTAATTGAGGGTTGCCTTCGTGACGTTATCCGTAGCGGCGGCGAGCTTTACCGCGCGGTCGCGAGCATCATCAAATGCACCCGTTTGCGCGCTGATTGCGTTGGTGTAGGTATTGATCTGAGCCGATGCGATACGCTCGCTTTCGGCAAATAGCAAATTGGCCTTGGCTTCGTTCTCACGCGCCTGAGCGGTCAATTCAAGCGATGCGCCAATCTGCCCTGCGGCCCGTGCGGCACCAGCGGCTAGCGTGTCTAGAATGGCTTTACCAGCGTATGCAACGCCCTCTAAATCCTTCGCCAGCGCGCGGAATTGATTGATGCCGTAGGTTGTTTTGTCGATGAGTTCGCCGATGAACACGGCACCATCGCGCGCCCATTTCGCCAGCGATCCATCATCAGCAAGTTGCTTTATCGTCGCGGCGAGACCGTCGCCGTTTTTCTTGAGGTCGAGTAACGCAGTAAGGAACTGATTCGCAGCCGGAAGAATCTCGGAGACGATGACGCGCTTTAGCTCCAGCTTTTGAGCGGCCAGCCGTTTGATGTTCTTTTCGTAGTCGTCAGCAGCCTGCGCCTGAGCTTCGGTTACTTTGACATTGATATCGCCAGAATCGGCGAGGTCTTTAAGCAGCGGAAGAAGCTGCGCACCGGACTTGCCGAACAAATCCATTGCGAGCGCGGCCTTACCCGGCCCCTTGTCGCTGAACTCTGCGAACTTCTTGGAGACCTCAAAAACGATTGCGCCGGAATCCTTCAATTCACCGTTTGCGCCACGGGCTTGGATGCCGAGCTTTTCAAGCGCGGCCCCTGCGGATTTCGTTTCATCGTCAGCGTTCAGCAAGCCCTTGTTGAGCTTGATAAGCGCGCCTTCGATAGTCTCGAAAGCCTGACCACTAACGACGGCCTGCGCCTGAAGTTTCGCGAGCGATTCAACCGTCGCGCCGGTCTTTTCCGCTGCGTCGTCAAGAGCAGAAAGCCCCTTCACCGTATCGGTGAAAGCAGAGATAGCCGCGTCCGCAACCTTCGATGCAGTTTCCAGCGCAATCAGTTGACCGGCAAACGACGTGACAGCACCGAGCGCGGCTTTGCCTAGCGACTTTTCAAAGTCGTCAAAGCCCTTCTGAGCGCGTCTTAAGCCTTCGGTGAACTGCGCCGAATCCAGCGCGAGTTCAGCTACCAGCCTGCCGAGTGCTGCCACTTGTTTATCCGTTCATGATTTGTTGGAAGGCCGCGCGGTAATCAACCGGCGTCGTTTCTTCGGCTTCAACTGGTGCTCCCCAATCAATCAGGAAGTCATCGAGCTTTGCGCCCGAATTGCCAGCTAAACCCGCTATCTGTTTCTTGAGCAGCGCGAAATTGATGTCTTCGCGGTGATGACCAATTGGCTCGGTTCGCATGAACTCAAGCCACATCTGATACTCAGTGCTCGGCATCTCCGCCATCTCGACAAGCGTCTTGCCGAGCGACAAAGCCAGACGCATCATCTGGCGGAGAGCCGGGCTCAGTTTGGGGCGTCTTTATCCCCGGTGGCCTTTTGAACTCCCTCGGTTAGACTGTTTAGCGCCTCAACAGGGAAGTCCATTCGAATCTTTTCCACGTCTTCGAAAGAATCGGAATCAAACACGTAGCAGCCGTCTTCATCGATAAGGATGTTTGCCGCTATACGCGCGTTGCGACGGTGAAGCCGCAACTGCTTTTCTGCTGGCGTTTCTTCCTTGGGGGCATCCTCTTCAAGAGGGATGTCCGCTAGCGCAATGTGCTTTGCGTACAGCTTGAAGTCATACTTTCCCTTGAACACTTCGTGGCGATCAAGTTTCAGACGAGCCAAAAAGCTGTCACGGTGTTTGCTAATTTTTTTTGAGTTGTCGCTCATGGGTTTCTTTCTAGACATGGAAGCCCGCCGAAGCGGGTAGTGGTTAGACGTAGTAGGTTTCTTCTGCGCACTTCTTGAACGAGAAGTCCGCAGCCCACGCTTGACCGACCGCGCCTTGCCAGTTCGAAGACTGGACAAACACGGGAACCATCACGCCGCCGTTTGTTGCGGATGTTGGGAACACGATCTTGATTGGGAATTTCGTTCCGTTTGTCTCAAAGGTGCGCAGAGAAATCTGCACAGCGCCTTGCGACAATTTGTTGCCGCTGATCGAGAACGATCCGGTATCTGCAAGGCCCGCTTCGTAGGTCTTCGCGGAGTCACACATACCCGTGGTGTCGATTTGTTCAACCGATCCGCCCTGCGAGTTGATGGACTTCGCCTCGCACATACGCGACATCGTGTAGCCCTGTGCAGTACCGGCTGAACCGTAGGTCGTGTAAGAAGCAGTCGAGAGAACCGAGAGTCCTACGGTCAATTGGAATGTGTCGGTCGCTTTCGCGGTGACTACGCCCCAGATGCCGTTAACCTCAGTCATACCGACTACGCCGTCGATGTAGACAACGTCGCCGTTGTTGTAACCGTGGGCCACCGAAGTGAACACGCCGGGGCTTGCCTTCGAGATACCGGTAATGGTCTTTGTTGATGGAAGCGTCGAAGACGGGATGTACAGTTCAGACCCCGCGAAACGCATTGCTGTTGCCATGATGAATTCCTTTCAGGAATAAAAAAACCGCCCGGAGGCGGTCTGGTTTGTGAAGTGACTACTTAAACGCTCGCGGCGCTTTCCCAACATCGAACAGAAATCAACGCTCTAAAGAGCTTTGTTTCCGGTTCAAAGTCTGTGCTGAAGCCCTCAACGGCCTCAACGAGTGACGACGCAGAAAGCGCGGTCAACGTGGACTCGCGCAATGTGCATAAATCTTTGTGGTTATCGTGATAGCAATCGACCTGAAACAGCCGTTCGCTGTCTCTGGTTGATCCGCACACTGATGAATCGGGAACGCTTGAGACGTTGCTGAACACGATGAATGGAGCCGCTGCGCCCTGTTTTGCGATCAACGGGTAAGCCTTCGCGCTCACCAGCGGGGAAAGAAGGTTGAATAACTGGACTTCGGTCATTGCAGTTTCGCGAGACGTTGTCTGACACGCTCCGTCATAACCTCTAGCGCCCTCTCTTTCGATTCCTCAAAAGCGGGACGAATGAAAGGCCGCGCGGCTTTCTTGCTGTTTCCAAATTCGTGCTGCCACCAGTACCAAGGATCGTCAACCGTCTTCACGGCTCTGCCCTGTTTACGTGCGGCCTTCTTTTCGTCTTTAATCTGTCCGTGACGTACTCCGATATTGATCTGGACGTAATCAGGGCTGCGCTGTTTTTCAACCTTGCCCGCGATGTTGCGAATCAATGCGCCGGTATCCTCAATGCCTTTGGTCTTTGCGATTTCCTTCGCGCGCTTCTTGACGACCTGAGCCGCAGCGGTCACGGCGCTACGAATGACTTTCTTTCTGATGTCTTCGCCCAATTCATTGAGCCGTGCAGCCAGTTCCCGCCCGCCTGTGATCGTGAAATTAGCGCCCATCGTTCACGCCTTCGGTCGCCATGATGTGAATCTCGCGGTGTTCTGTGAATTGATCCGATGCGCCATGTACGTTGTACGTTTTGCCATCACAAGTAATCCGGTCTTGCGGGAGAACGTCTAATGGATAGCGGGCACGAATGCGAACGCCGGTATCGGCTTGAATCTGTTCTGACCCCCAATACTCCCGGTTTCTTCCGGGCTCAATTGCAGCCCATACGGATGTCACCGTGATCCATTCCACGCGCTCGCCGCCGTCTGTGTCACGAGTGGTTGACTTGCGCTGCACCGTTATGAAGTTGCGCAGCTTGCCGATTCTCACTTCACGCATTCCCTTACGAGAGCACCCATCGGCTCATAACCTACATTGCGGGCGTGGGTGAAGAAGGTGCAGACGATGAGGCTTGGGTCGGAAGCACTTTCTGCATGCACCCCGCTTCGTTGATGACTACTGTCTGGTCCGCCGCCTTGAGGCGCTTGCACGTCTCCGCTACGTTGTCCACCGGATACCAGTGCGCCAGCCGCTTTATCGGGGTGACGCACCCGCTCAACAAAACTGAGCAGATGAGGATGAAAGTGGCCGTCGAACAAGTGGCGAAAGCCGTGCGCGAGCAATGCGTCCGGCGTGCCGAGAACGTGGAGTCCATAGAGCGAGCCTGGTCCTAAGGTGAGCGGCACCGCGACGATGCCCTTGTCGTAGATCGCGCACTCGACAGTTTGAATGGCGATAGGTGCGAGCAATAGGTTTAGCGGGTTGTCAGCGCCATAAGCCAAGCACACCGCGCCCGGCACTTGCGTATCAATGAAGGTGACCACGGCACTATTGCGAAGCGGCTGCGGGTCAAAGCTGCCAAGGTAGGCAACGGCTTGTGAGCACCAGAGCGCGGCGAGGATGGCGAGCGTGCGCATTAGCCGATCAGCCAGTTTGTGCCGTCGCTGACCACTGGCACCTTGTTCGCGCCGCCGCCTGCAACCGTTGATAGAAACGTGGTTGCCGTTGCATCGGTGACGAACGCGCGCGCGCCAGCGCCAGCGGTTGCAGCAGCAGGTAGTTGAGTGACCGTTTGCGAGCCTGAACCCCACGCAACTCCGGCATATACGCCGGTCGTTCCCGCGTTGAACTCGTGCACCTTTGCCGCTTTTCGGGCTTGCCCAACATCGGCTCCGGTATTTGTCGCGCTGCCGGAGCAAAATCCGATCACTACCGTAGAGGTAAATCGGATGCTGTTTGCCAACACATAAAACTGAGCAGCACCATTTGCGGTAGCGCCGAAAGAGTCTCCGTTGGCCCCGCAATAAAACCCGCTAGTGCGCGTCGGGAAGCTAGACCCCTGCAACCAAATGTTGGGCGCTGCCTCGCTTCCAGCTGATGTTGTCACAAACGCGCCATTCTGCTGAATGAACGCCTTTTCAGCCCCGTTATTTGCCCACGAGGCGAGCTTTGCTGTCGTGGTGTATGCGCCGCTGGTGTTGAAACTGAACGCCTTGGCCGATGCACCATTCGCAACCGAGCTGGTCATGGTGCCGACCGACGTCGTCAGAGCGCCACCAATAGATAGCGCCTTCGTGGTCTTGTTGAACGTGAACGTCGAGTCACCAGCCGCTGCACCGCCGTCGTTGTAGATGACATGGGTGTCAGAGCCTGCGACCGGACCCGTCGCGCCAGTTGATCCTGTAGCCCCGGTTGCACCCGTGGCTCCAGTCGCGCCGGTCGGACCCGTGCCACCTGTTGCCCCTGTCGAGCCGGTCGGTCCTGTTGGCCCGGTCTCACCCGTTGCACCAGTAGCGCCCGTTGATCCAGTTGGTCCGGCAACAGTTGAGTCTGCGCCCGTTCCGCCCGTGGCTCCGGTTGATCCTGTGCTGCCCGTTGATCCGGTAGGGCCGGTGGCACCTGTCGCGCCCGTGGGACCAGTTGCACCAGTTGGGCCCGTAGCACCGTCTGCGCCAGTTGGACCAGTCGCGCCGCCCCCACCACCGCCCGTACCCGCTGGACCTTGAACACCGGGGTGCCCGATTTCTACCGTCGTAGTAGTGCGCCGGACGACTTCTACGATGCTCATTGGAGAATGACTCGCTTACGGTCAATCGTTGTCACTTCACCCGTGGGAGACGTGACGCGCGCCCGATACCAATATTCGCCCGGCGAGAAATCGTCGGTCACCGTGTCGGCAATCGAGAATGAGAATTCGCCCTCTTCCGCATCGCTGACGGTCAAGCTACCCGCGTGGATAACCGTGTCGCCGTCGTACAGTTGGAATGTTCCCGTGTAGTCGGTGACGTCAATTGCCGTGCCGTCTTCGTTCTTCCAGCGCCATACTCTTGACCAGTCGTCCCCGATGATCGGCGGATCGGTATCGAGAGAAACCCCGACAGGCAGACGACCAACAGATGAGCGGGACCAGTCTTTAACGGTGTTGAGTAGCGATGCGCATGCGTCATTGACGTAAAGCTGCCTATCCTGTTTCGTCTCCCGGTTCTCGTACAGGTCGCCGACCATCAGGTAAACAGCAGCCGTCACTGCATACGGCAATGGTGAACCGAACGACCGATTGCAATAATGCTCCGCCATCGCTTCCGCAGCATCGCAGTACGCCGTAATGAGGGAGTCCTCACTCGAATGCGTAACACGCAGATGCGTCTTAGCGTTAGCCAGAGTGGTGATCGGCATTCAGTTCATCCTTTGGTAAGCCCCAATGCAAAACGCCCTCACGAGGAGGGCGCTTCACGCTTTGGCCTGTATTACGAGGTCGTGCCCGGTCCCATCGCGTTAGCGATAACCGTTGCGTCTTGAGTCGTCGGGCGGTACTCAGCTTTGTACTGAATCGCCACGATGCCATTCACCACCGCGTTAGCCGTGGTACGGGTCAGACTCGCGAACATGTAGCGCATGGCCGGGTCGTACACGTCAACCACGATAGCGGTTGAGTCAGCATCAGACGCACCGGCTGTAAATGCCGTGCTTGCCTTTTGCGTTACTGGTGACGGCGAGCTTGTGCTCGATGCGGTGTTGCCCTTTGCGGTCAGCGTCAGAACGCTGGTCGCAGTGACATCGCCGAGCAGTGCGATGAACATCACGCCGTCGTAACCGGTCATGTCGAGAACAGTTGAGAGGACTTCGGTCTGTGCAGCAGCCGCAGCGCCTGCAACATACGCGACCTTCACATTTTTCAGAAGAGACATTTTGTTTCCTTTCGGGAATAAAAAAGGCCCCGAAGGGCCTGTATTACTTTTTGATGCTTTGCGGTCACCCGCTGTTGTTTCGGTAACTCAATCGCTTGAGCTTGGTTTCTTCTGAGGCGTAAGACTTCAGAATTTCGCGCGCCCACTTCAATAAATCAAGCGGTCGTTGGCCTCCGGGCTGGCACGTAGTCCACAACTCCAAGTTTTCGAGCCTGTTGTCCGCTCTGTTGCCGTTCTTATGGTGCACGTTCTCGCTTCTGCGAATCGCGCGCCCTAAAAACTGCTCCATTACGTATCGGTGCTCAAGAACCCTTTTTATCTTCTTCGCGCCAGCGGTAGGGACTGGCACGCGGACATATCCGCTGCTATCAATCACCTTCTCGAATCGCTTGAGGTGACGTTCTGAATATTGCAAACTGCCACGCGCCTTTAACCGCGTGTAACAGGCAAAACACAACCCCTTTGCCCTAACGATTCCCGTACAACCAGATGTTCCGCAGGGGCCGCCCGTCTTCCGCTCAGCGGTTCCAAGCGGATCGCCATACTTCTTGAAACGGTCATAGTGCGTGCTACAAAACCCTCGCCCTTGAGCGTTGTTTTTGCAACCGTGTACTGCGCACAACTTCCCTGCATTCACGTTTGGCAGTAATGGCAAATCGCCAGATTTCCGCCTTACTTGATAACAAGAATTGCATAGACCTCGCGCAGTTTCTTGCTTGCCACACTCGCTTACGCCGCTACAAGTCTTAGCCCATTGCGGGGAGTAACGCCCCCTGCCCGGGCCTTCATGCAGATGAAGTTCATTCGCTCGTTTAGCGCGAAGGTAGTGCTTATCACACAGGCCTCGCGCCTTAACTTTTCCTCCGCAACCACTTACCGAACAACCATTCATAATGGGGCCTTTCTGACCCCATTATGATAACACTTTAGGTGCTAAACTTTAGGAATTTTACTGCTTCCGTATTTTGGGCACCTGCTCCAGTTCGTTTCGTGGAATAGAAGACCACGTAAGGTTTTGCAGTGAACGGATCGCGCAAGGTACGGATACCAAGGCGATCAACGATCAGATACGCCTGCTTGAAGTCACCGAACGCGAGCGAAAGCGAGTTCGTTGCCAAGGTAGGCATGTACTGGTCAACGCGCACCGGATAACCGAGCAAACGGTCAGGCTGACCGGCTTGCAGCGACGGTTCCCACAGATAACGGTCGCTGGTGGCTTCCTTCATCTTGCGGATTGCGGTACGAACTTCGCGACGCATACAGAATGTTGCGTTTTGAAGGTACTGATCCTTGAAAGCACCGATGAGGTCTTGCAAAGGATCGGCTTTCGTCGTGTGGAATGCGCCGTTCGCACCCGTGACAACGTGCTCAAACTGGCCCCATGTACGGGTTTCGTCAGCAGTTGCAGCCGTGGTGTAGGACGCGAGGCCGCGCGGTTGCCCGGTGCCTT
>OFRC01000183.1_pt1 | contig 18368 bp, 19 predicted proteins | sample 1543051 | NCBI WGS metagenome assembly OFRC01 (sample SAMN07774231, study PRJEB24372) | wastewater metagenome
GAGCAGGTTGCCGTTTCGGACATCGGCGACATTCCGCCAATCGTTAACGAACAGCGCAAGGCAGAGTGTGGTGAATCGCTCGAATTGTTTCTGCAGCAATACTTCCCGAACAGCACGGGCATTTCTCCATTCTCAGATGACCACAAGCGAGTCATCGCGCGAATGCAGAATTGCATCCTCCGCGGCGGCCGTCAGGTGAACGCGGTCTATCGCGGGTTCGCCAAGACGAGCATCAGCACCAACGCAGCCATCTGGGCAGTAGGCTACGGCTATCGTCGCTATGTCGCCGTGTTCAGTGCCAATGAACCCCAGGCACAGGACATCATCGCGGCAATCAAGACCGAACTTTCAGAGAACGATCTGCTGTACGAGGACTTCCCTGAAATCTGCCACGCGTTCAGGGCGCTGGAGGGGAAGCCGCAGCGGTGCGGTTCTCAGTCGTGCGGGTTCATTCGCTGCCCTAGCTGTATCGGCAAGCCAGAGAAGCAAGACGATTGCGGGCTATGCAAAGGCGCTGGAGAAATTCCGCACCTGACGCATATCGGCTACCGGGCTGATCGCGTGATTATGCCGAACCTGCCAGGTTCAAAGGCGGCCGGCGCTATCCTTGCTTCGCGCGGCATGACCGGATCGGGCACTCGCGGGCTGTTGCACACGATGCCCAATGGCATTAAGCAGCGGCCAGACTTCACGATTGTTGACGACCCGCAAACCGTTGAAACGGCAAGCACTGGCGCACAGGTAAAGAAGCGAATCGACATTATCAAGCGCGACATCATGCGGCTTGCTCCGCATAGTTCGCCTATGTCAATGATCGTAAACGCGACGGTCATTGCTCCTGACGATCTGGTTGAGCAACTGTTCGACTCGAAGAGGAATCCGGCTTGGCAGGGCGAGCGAATCAAGATGGTTCGCCGCTGGGCAAACGCGCATGAAACATTGTGGCTTGGGATCGCTGACGGGTTCTCTGGAGAGTCCTACGCCGGAATTCGTAATAGCTGGAACCGAGACGACCCGCACGACCGGGACAGGGCTGTCGAGGCTTCGACGCGATTCTACGAAGCCAACCGAGAGGCAATGGACGCGGGCTGTGAAGTGTCATGGTCGAGCTGCTACGCGGAAGGTGAACTGTCTGCCATCCAGCACGCCTACAACTTCTACATCGACGATGGCGCAGAGATATTCGCGACGGAATGCCAGAACGAACCAATTGTCAACAACGAAGCCGATGGTCAGTTCCTCTCGGCCCAACAAATCCAGGGCAAGATTAACGGCTACGACCGCGGGCACTTCCCAACAGCAGCAACCACGCTCACTGGCTTTATCGATGTGCAGCAGGACGCTCTGTTCTGGGCTGTCTGCGGATGGGAACCGGACTTCACTGGCTACGTGGTGGACTACGGCGCATGGCCGCAGCAGAACCGCAGTTACTTCAATTATCGCGACCTGCGCCACACAATCGCGATGCGATACCCAAATATGGGCACCGAGGCGAGCATCATGGCCGCACTGAACGAGTTCACCGACAATCTATTCGGGCGAGTCTTTCGTCGTGACGATGGCGCGGTCATTCCATTATCTCGGCTCCTGGTTGACTCGGGCTGGCAATCGGAAACGGTCTATTCGTTTACACGGCAGAGCAAACACAAAGCGAGCATCCTGCCGAGCAAGGGGCGCGGTATCTCCGCGAGCAACGTTCCTTTCAGCGATTACAAGGCAAAGCCGGGCGAGAAGCTGGGTGAGAACTGGAAGATTCAACCGCTGGTTAGCAATCGGGCGATTCGCTTGTGCGAGTACGACGCGAACGCTTGGAAGACATTCATTCAAATGCGGCTGGCTACTGCGATCGGTGACGCTGGCTGCCTCTCTCTCTTCAAAGCGACTCACTACGATCACCGGATGATTGCCGAGCACTTGACGGCAGAAACTCCGATCAAGACAGAGGGACGCGGGCGGCAGCTCTGGGAATGGAAGTTACCGGCGAATAAGCCAGATAACCACTTGCTAGATTGTGTTGTAGGGTCGGCTGTCGCTGCGAGTATTGAGGGAATCGTCGTGAAGGAACGAGCTGGCGCACAGAAGGCGCGGCGCGAACGAACGACGATGAGTTTTGCCGAAATGAGGAAACGCTAGTGGCACGGAAGCGCATGACCTTTGACGAAATGCGAAACGACGGGCGGGAGCCGCAGCCAACGAACGGCATCATCTGCCCGAAGTGCGGTGCAGGGAACCTCCAGCGCTATGGCGGTGTCCCTCTCGCTACCGGCACAATTCGGCGTTATCGCAAGTGCCGCAACTGCGGCACGCCATACGTTACGAGCCAGCCACCGGAACGGATTGTCCGTGAGGTAGAATCGAAGCCAGATGATGAGGACGAGAGACCTGTTTTGAAAGTGCGATCAGCATGAAATGCAAGATAACGACCGTGTGTACTGCCTCGGACGGAAGCGGCAAGTTGTCCGTGCTGAAAAAGTACGGACTTGAATACTGTAAGAAAGAATGGAACTGGAAAGGGGAGGTCGAAATCGAGACTTTCCAGCATCTTGTCGATCTTGCCAACGAATTCGGCGATGACCTGATTGTCGGGAAAGACGGCAGCATTACGGTTTACGATAGCTATATCGAGTGACACCCGCCGAATCCATCGCCAGCCTAAAGTAGTCCGCACGCCTAATCGGTTCGGTTACGTCTGAAATTACAGACGAACAGTACGCTGCGGTGAATGACGAGATTGAGAAGTTGGAAGCGTTTTTACGGGAAGTTCTAAAGGAGGCGGGTGAGCATGATCGCCGACAAATGGACGATGATTGATGACTCTCTTGATTGCCTGTCGTCTGTCCCGCGGAAAATTGGCCTAGGTTATTACGGTTCGGTTGAGCGCGAATTGGAAATGCAGAGACTCGATAAACTGCTAGAGAATCCTGAGTTCAGGAAGCGGTTTGGCGAAATCATGGAACGCTTAATCTGGGGTGACGAATGATCGAGGAAGTTGGCGGCGACTGGTTCCGCGGAACGCTGCGCAAGGTAGTTATCCGCACCAACGAGGACATGCTGCACAACGTGCAAGAGTTCAACGCCTACGAGATTGAAATTGAAACCGACAAGGTGCGGGTAGTCATCGCTGGCTGTCACGACTGCGGGCCAGAGGTGATTCACGCTCTACCGCACGATAGCCCCTGGAATGGCCAGCCGACGATCAATGACAGCCTGAACGATTTGTACACAGGCTACAGCAAAGTGCCATTGGTTCCTGAAGTCGTATTTGAAAAACTGATTGAATCAAAGGACAGCGACAATCATTCACCGCTGGCAGTTGAAGACCTGACCAGACGAAACAGAATGAACATTCCCCATCGATCCGCCTAGCCCTTGTCTTTCTTCAGCGATAGCCCAAGGAACGCTGCTATCTTCGATGCTCTGCCGATGCTCATTTCCCCACCGCGCAGGAACCTGCTCAACGTCGTCTGTGGGACTCCGCTTGCCTTCGCGATTTCGTTCGCGGATTTACCGCTGTCGATGATCGCCTTTCGCAACTGATCGGCTAGTTCCTTGCTCATTTCGGCATCGTACACGATTTAGCCAGATACGGCTTGACCATTAGCAAGATGTTGCTAAGATGACTGCACACGGCTGGCACCGTCTCGAACAACTCACGCTCTCTGCGGGGTGCATTCTTTACGGTTGCCAGCCTCAAGTTTCGCCCTCGCAGAGAGTTTTTCTTTGGGGCGTGGCGCGGCGTGGCGGGGTAAGGCTCGGTCTGGCTGGGTTGGGCGTGGTACGGTGTGGCTCGGCAAGGCAAGGGGACCAACGGTCCATTTCATTTCTTTCAATTGGAGGCTGGCACAATGGGTTATCGAGTTGCTTTTGAGTTAGTTGGAACGATGCCGCTGTTGATGCACTGGGACAACATCGAAGGCGGCGACACGCTGAAAGAATGGCGGCAATCCTCGGAGAACAAGAACCAATCCGTTCCTGGTGACGACCGCTCTCCCGCGTGGACGTGGCAAACATACCTCTATCACGATGGGGAGTATGTCGCGATGCCGCAGGATAACGTGATGGGTGCGCTCATGTACGGCGGCACCCAAGTCGTATTGAAGAAACAAAAGACATTCAAGGAACTGTCACAGTCGGCGATCTTCATCGCTACCGAGCATCTGCGGTTCGAGTTCGGCGGCAAGCAGCTACCGATGGCGAAGGTGATGGAGATTCGGGAACTGCCATTCTCAAAGCAGGCAGAGGCTTGCCAGAAACTTGGCTTCCGTCTGTTCTGCAAGCGAGCGAAGATCGGCACCGCAAAGCATGTTCGCGTCCGCCCTCGGTTCGACAACTGGAAGGTATCTGGCGAATTGGAAGTCACAAGCGCCGATCTGCCGTTTGATAAGCTGGAGTTGATCTTCGGTTACTCTGGCAAGGCTGGCTTGTGCGACTGGCGACCGAATAGCCCGAAGCGACCGGGACCGTATGGAATGTTTACGGCGAGTTTGAAATTGATGAAGTAGGAGCGGTGCGGCAGGGCTAGGTCCGGTGCGGCGAGGTCAGGCTGGGCTGGGTTAGGCAAGGGCACCAATGGTGCATTTATCAAATCACAGAGCGATGTTTGTGGCGGGGCTGGGTCAGGCCCGGCAGGGCAAGGTGCGGCGGGGCAGGGTTCGGTACGGCAGGGCATGGGAGCCAATGGCTCATTTCTTTTTACAAACGGAGTTCCAATGAAAGAGACAATTGCGGAAATCACAAACGCCACAGATGAACTGATGAAACTGGCAGACAACTACGAACGCGGCCAGTGCATCGCGTGGTCAGATATTGAGGCCATCGCTGGCGACCGGCGAGAGAATCGCGGCAAGCATATCATCGGCAAGTGGCGGCGGCGATTGGAGCAGGAGCGGGACATTGTGACACTCACGGCGGATAACGTCGGCGTGCGGCTGCTGACCCACCTAGAGACAGCCCGCGAGATTCCACCCATGCGGCAACGTAAGGCGTACCGACAGATTCGCCGGGCTATCAAGCAAACGAAAACGGTTGATATGTCGCGGCTAGGCGATCACGACCGGCGATTGCTGGTAGCTCAGCAGAACAATATGGCAGACACGCGGAGGGAGTTGCTTCGCTCGCAAAAGCAGATGAGCGAGGGACTGAAACCGACAGAGACTAATCCACGGCGAAAGCCGGTTACTGCATAACCTTGTGGCCAGGCGTGGTCTGGCGTGGCAAGGCAAGGCGGGGCAGGGTCAGGTATGGCGAGGATGCCAACGGCATATTGAGGCAGGCTTAATCGCCTGCCTCTTTTTATGCGCCTACCAACATTCCCCATCGGGAATCTTAGTATCGACAACGGCACACCAACAACGAAAGATACAGAGTAGATAAATCAAACGGGGCTGCGTCTAACGCAGTCTGCGACTTGCAGGTGTTGCAACGCCTTTGAGTTCGCACAAACGAACGAGCCTTTTGTGGGGTGCGTGAAAACGTGCCCCATTGTCTTTTAAGGCTTGATTCGATGCCCGCTCCAACAACTCCCGAAGAAGCAATTGAGCAAGGCGCACTTGGCCCCCAATCGGCAACGGTTGACGGCAATAGCGTCACACAACGCAGCCTTAGCGAGTTGATCGAAGCGGATAAGTATCTCGCCAGCAAAAACGCCGCTGCCAACAGCAACGAGTTGTTTGGTATGCGTGTCCGCCAGGCAGTTCCTCCACGAGGGGGCTGCTAATGACGCAGGCCGAACTCGACAACATCGCGTTCGCTCCCACCAAGGGAATGCACCCGCTGACCGGCGAGCCGCGCCAAGTCAATCGCGTGGCTAAGCATCTGCATGAACTCGCGCAGAAACCACACCCGCGCGTTAAGGCGACTTACGACGCCGCCCAAACGACAAGCGAAAACCGCAACTACTGGGCGAACGCCGATTGCTTTGACGCTGACTCGGCAAACAGCCAGCCAGTCCGCGAAACGCTGGTTGCCAGGTCACGTTACGAAGTCGCCAACAACGGCTACAGCGACGGAATTGCTCAAGCCTATTGCAACAGCCTGATTGGCCGCGGTCCTGTTCTGCGAATGCAGACGGGTTCGGAACCGTTCAATCGCATGATTGAGCAGGAGTTCTACCGATGGACTAAAGCCTGTGGACTCCGCCGCAAGCTCTGGTGCATGGCTCACGCCAAGCATACGGACGGTGAAGCGTTCGCTGTGATGCGAAAGAATCCGCGGCTCAAGCATCGCGTCAAGATCGACTTGGTTCTGTACGAAACGGACCACTTCCGCACGCCTTCCGTTGTTGGCTACGACGAGGGCGAGATTGACGGGATTCGCTTTGACGAGTTCGGCAATCCTGAAACATACAACCGCCTGCTGAGGCACCCAGGTTCTAGCACCTACTACGGCGTTTACGGCGAAGCCGAGCAGGTTCCTGCGGACTCCGTGCTGCATTGGTTCAAACTCCGCCGCCCTGGTCAGCACCGCGGCGTTCCTGAGTGCGCGTCAACACTGAATGCTGGCGCTGCTGGCCGTCGTTATCGCGAGGCGGTGATTGCCGCTGCTGAACTGGTGGCCGACTTCACCATGTTCATTAAGACGACGTTCGCCGCGGACGATTCGCCGGTTGCAAATCCGTTTGAAGAAACCGAAATCCGTAAGCGGATGCTGACAGCGCTGCCGGAAGGCTACGACGCTTTCCAGCCTAAAGCAGAACAGCCGACCAGCACTTACACCGAATTCAATAAGTCGCTGATTGCTGAGCAGGCCCGCCCTAAATGTATGCCTTACAACGTGGCGGCGGCGGATAGCTCTGGGCACTCTTACGCTTCTGGCCGGCTCGACCACCATCCCTATCACCAGTCGCTAGACGTTGACCGCGAAGACGGCAACGACCTGGTATTGGACAAACTATTCGCCCGTTGGTTTGAGTACGCAATCTTCATCTACGGCTGGCTCGGCGGCGATCCCGAAGCCGTCAATCTTGATGCCGCTGGTGCTCATTCCTGGGACTGGCCAAAGCATCCCGTCGCTGACCTCCAAGCCGAAGCCAGCAGCAATCAAACACGCCTGAGCAGCGGCGCTCTGACGCTCACCAAGCTCTACGCCAACGACGGCGAGGACTTTGAGGACGAGCTGATTGTGATGGCAAGCAATTACGGCGTGACACCTGACGAGATGCGGAAGATTTTGGCTAATGCCATCTTCAACAACCAAAGCCAACAAGCCTCGATGGCGCAAGTTGAGTTGTCTGCCGAGTCTGCGCGTAGCGTCACGAATTCAATCTACGAAGAACTCAAGATGAAACTCGACGCTTATGGCGTTGGTGTTCGCGCAGGTTCTATCACTCCGCAGCCTGACGACGAAAACGAAATCCGCAAAGCCGCTGGTCTACCAGCGATGAGTGAAGAGGCTCGGGCTGCTTGGGAGAAAGACGGAGGTATTCGTCGGCCTATCACTCTTACGCCTCCAGACGGCGCACCGCAATCGCCATTTAAGGAGCCTGCTCAAGCATGAAAACCAAACAAATCATTGCTATGTCTGCGCCGGTCAGCATCATCGCTGCCGAAGCCGACCACAAGGGACCGCGGAAGTTTACCGCCGAGTTCTATACGGGCGGCGCTCTTGAAGTTGGCGGATATGACCTGCCGGTCGTCGTAGACCTGGCGGGACTCGAAAACGGCAACGTGCTAGTTGCCAACCTCGATCACCAAAGCAGCCAGCGAGTCGGGAATTTTGCTGTTGCCAACGACGGCAAATCGCTGGTTGCTAATGGCACAGCGACCGCCAAGACCGCCGCTCGCGATGAAGTCATTGGAAGCGCCGACGAGGGCTATCAATGGCAGGCTTCGCTGGAAGTCAATCCAAAACAAATCGAAACAGTGAAGGCCGGCAAGGCAGTCACCGTCAACGGGCAGGACTTCACTGGTCCGCTCTACATCACCCGTAAGGGCGTTCTCAAAGGTTTCGCGTTCGTTTCTCACGGCGCGGATGACAACACCTCGGCAACTATCGCGGCGACTGCCGCCAATTTGAAAGGCAATGCTATGTCTAAGGAACTGACCGCCGCTGAACAGGCTTGGGCTGACAAGATTTATGCCGGCGTGGTCGATTGGGACCACGTTACGCCGGAACTCATCGCCACCATCAAGGCTAACTTCGCTGGCGCTCAACCGCTGGTGAAGAAGCCGACCGGACTCAAGGCTGGCATCGAAGCCCAGCAAGCCGAAGCCGAACGGATCGCCGAGATCACCGAATACGCGCTCAAGGCCAGCGAGAAGCGTCAATACGACGTGAACGCTCGCGAGCAGATCGCGGCCATCAACGACCTTGCGGAAACCGCCATCGAAGCAAAGTGGAATCTGGACAAGTTCCGCTTGGAACTCATTGAAGCGGGGCTTCCGATGGCTCACACGGTTCAGCGTGGCCGCGACCGCGGAAATCGTTTGACGAGCGACGTGATCGAAGCCGCCATCGCCAAGACCGGCAAGCTCGGCAACCTGGAAGATCACTTTTCTGAACAGACTCTTGACGCTGCTCACAAGCACTTCCGCAACGGAATCGGGCTGAAGCAATTGATTCTGCTGGCCGCTGAAGCCAACGGCTACCGAGCCAACTATGCCAGCGACGTGACGGTTGACGCTCAGCGTGCGGCGTTCGGCCAACTCGGCCCGCAGCAGATTCGTGCTGGTCAATTCAGCACCATCGAAATCAGCACGATCATCAGCAACAACGCGAACAAGTTTCTGATGGAAGGCTGGAACGCTGTTGAGCAGACTGCCATGCGGCTTGCCACGGTTCGCCCGGTGCGCAACTTCCTGCAGACGACCTCGGTAAGCCTCGTCGGAGCTGACACGATGTTTGAAAAGCTCGGCGCTGCCGGCGAAATCAAACACGGCCAACTCGGCGAAGTGACCTACACGGGCAAGGCTGACACCTATGCGAAAATGCTGGCCATCACTCGCCAGGACATCATCAACGATGACCTCGGTGCGTTGACTGGCGTTCCTCGCAAGTTGGGCCGCGGTGCTGCCCTCAAGCTCAACGATATTTTCTGGACCTCGTTCCTCGCCGGTGAATCGACGAGCTTTTTCTCGGCGACTCACACGACGGTCGGCAACACTGGCAACTCGAACTTCAACACGGGCGCGGCAGACGCGACCCTGGCTGGTTTGACTGCCACCGAGTTGCTGTTCCTCAATCAGGTTGGACCTGACGGCAAGCCGCTCGGCATTATGCCCGCAATCATCCTCGTGCCGAACGCCATCAAGGCGACGATGGCCGCTTTGCTTGATCCGCAGAGCAAACTCATCACAGGCGCCTCCTCGACTCTGTCTGACGTGAACGTATTTGCTGGTCGTTTCCGCCTGGAATCGTCGGCTTACATGCACAACACGGCGTACACGGGCTACAGCACTTCGGCCTGGTACATGATGGCCGACCCGAACGAACTGCCGACCATCGAGATTCAAGCTCTTAATGGTCGCGTTGAGCCGGTTATCGAATCGGCTGACGCGGACTTCAACCAACTTGGCATTCAGATGCGCGGCTACAGCGACATCGGCGTTTCTCTGCAAGAGTTCCGCGCGTGCGTAAAGGCTGACGGAGGTTCCTCGTAATGCTCGTGAAATTCAAAGTCAATCTTGGGTCGTTGGATGCCGAACGCCAGCGACTCGATTTCCGCAAATGCGTCAAAGGCGCAGAAGTGGAATGCAGCGACGATGCCGCGGCGTGGCTTGTTGCGAAGGGCATTGCTACGGCAGTCGTAGCGGTTGCCAAGCCGGCTGCAATTCAAGCCGTACCGCCAGCTCGCTTTGAAACCAAAAACAAACATAAGGACTCCTAGTCATGGCTCAAACTCCTTGCACTTATCGCGCCCTCGGCGACACGATTGATTACACGCCGGGCTCGGCAGTGCTCGCCGGCACTGTCTATGTTCTCGGCACTACCATCGTCACGATTGTTCCGAAGGACATCGCGGCCGATGAGAAAGGCGCTTCCGCACTTCGCGGCGTATTCAATGTGCCGAAAGACAACAGCGACGTTGCTGCCGGTGACGCGCTCTATTGGGACGCCGATGGCAGCCCGGTAGGTGGCACGTCCCTGAGTGGTGCGTTCACAAAGACCGCAAGCACCAATGTTTTCGCCGGCATCGCTCTGGAAGCTGCCGGCACTACTGTCGGCGACTGCGATATGGTCCTGCGGTCGATTGACGGAACCGTGCCTGGTGCTCTCGGCCCGTTGCCGGTGGCTACTGCCGCTGCAACCGGGACTGCGATTGCCAACGCTACGGCGCTCTCTGGCTATGGCTTCTACACGATCACGGCGGCTGACGACACCGCGGCAGTGAAGTTGCCGGAAGCGGTTGCTGGTGGCGTGGTGATTCTGAAGAACACCGTGTCGAACAAGATCCTCAAGGTGTTCCCGGCCGTCAACGACACGATCAATGCCGGTAGCGCTAATAGTGTGTACAACCAAACTAACGGAGCCTTCCGAATGTATGTGGCTTACAACAGTGTCGCTTGGTACACAGACCCCGAAACTATTGCATAGGTTCTAAAGAGTTCTTGCGTCACAATCGGTCGAGAGTGCTCTTTCGACCGACCATCCATACTTCAGCCGATTATGAATTGTCCATCGTTTCAATCCGAGCTTCTCAGCCCATTCGGCAACGCTCAGCGTCTCGCCGTTGTGTGTGAGAAGATGATTGGTTCGCTTATTGCGACCCTGCTCCGTCGATGTCGCCCATCGCACGTTTGCTGGTTCGTAATTGCCGTTCTGATTGGGGTATCTGTCCAGGCTGTGTTTGCGGCTGGGACGGTTGCCCATATCGGCAAGGAACGTAGTGAACGATTCACGCCACTGAGTGCAGACCTCAATTCCTCTAGCCCCGTAGCGACTAAAGCTACTGTCTTGAGGATTGTGGCACCTGGAGATCATTCGCTCCCAAATCTTGTACTCGTCAGTGCGAGCAAATCCGTGAGTAGTGTGCTTTGCGATGTTGGCTGCGAGTGCGGTGCATCCACAACTTCGATGCCTTCCAGCGGTAAGTTCGCTGGTTGGTACGGAACGCTGGTTGCCGCATCCGCACCGACACAGCCAGAGCGTTCCTCCACGCTTTGCCTTTCCGGCGACGGCGATAACGGTGAAGTTTCCGAAGGTCATACCAAGCAGATTCTTGGCGTTGTGGTGCAAGCCCAGAGCGGCGTTGCTAGAATTGGCCTCAGCCATTGCGTGACTCCTGATACGAGTTGCGTAGGGTTAGAGCCGCGCGGTGTTGATAGCACCGTCTGCGGCTCGTTTCATTGTACCTCAAGCCAAACGCGAGGTGCAATGTGAGTAAGCTCGACGCACTCAAAGCAGCGGGAAAGATCGAAGGCTGGCTCTCTGTACCAGAGGCCAGCGCTTTGTACGAACTCGCGCACGAAGCCAAAGGACCGATTGTCGAAATCGGTTCATGGAAAGGACGTTCTACCGCTGTTCTCGCGCTGGCCAGCATGGAAGGAAACTACCAGCCAGTCTATGCGGTTGATACGTTTTCGCCTGTCCTGCAGACTGCCACCGGCAACGTGACGCCGGCCAGTAGTCCCGAGTTGCTTCGCGCTAATCTGGATGCGGCTGGCGTCAATGGTCTGGTGCATATCATCGCCAAGTCAAGCCAGGAAGCGGCGAGCGAAGTGCCGGACAGCATTGACGTTCTGTTTGTGGATGGTGCGCACGATTATGAGTCAGCCAAGCGAGACCTTGAGCTGTATTTGCCCAAGGTTCGTTTTGGTGGTCGGGTTGCAATCCACGATTGCCATGAAGCCGACCCCGGCGTTGTACAAGCGGTTGACGATGTGATGTCCTCAGACCCTTCAAAGTGGCGCTGCCGCTGGCGGGCTGATACGACAGTCATTTTCGAGCGCCGCAATACACAACGCCATAAGGTGCTATTGGGCTTCCCTGGCGGCAATATGCACTACGGAGCCCACAAGGGATTGGCGCACGCCACGCTCGGCGCTCACGACGTACACGAAGAACAGAGCGGCATGGGCTGGGACGATATGAACCGGCTCTGGTGCTGGGCATTGAATCAAGCTGCCATCGGCAAGATCACCCATTTCGCCATGCTGCACAGCGACATCCTGCCTAGCCCTGGCTGGATTGATTTGCTGATCGACGAACTCGACGAACGCAAGGCGGATTATATCTCTGCCATCGCTGCACTGAAGGACGAGAACGGCCTGACCAGTTGCGGTATCGGTGACGCGAACGATCCATGGAATGTCTATCGCCGGTTCACGATGACAGAGCTGATGGAAATGCCTGAGACGTTCACAGCCGCCGACACTCCGCACCCTGATAAGTACCTCCTGCACAACACCGGCTGCTGGGTTGCCGACCTGCGCAATCCGCTCTGGCGAACCACTGATACAAACAATTGCCTCGTGGCTGACTTCGCATTCCCGATCCGCGGCCGACTGCTGCCGACCGGCGAGATTATCCACGAACGCGAGTCAGAGGATTGGCACTTCAGCCGCATGATTGCTGGCTTGGGCCTCAAGACTTTGGCCACTCGACGCGTCTCAACGATTCACTTTGGAACCAAAGGTTTCCGCAACGACCACAAATGGGGCGTGATGGAACACGATGAGGTTACGCGCGTGAGGTGGGGTAATGGCTGACATGCTCGCCGATGCCGCCGATTGGATTGCAGGTCAGCAGCAATACCACTTTTCCACAACCGGCACTTATCGGCGTGGCGGATCGGTGCTGACTGACATCGCAATCACCCGCGGTGCATCGGGCAGGCAGGTTGACCAACTGACGGGAATCCTGAGTTGGTTCGACCAGGATTGGCTCATTCCGGCTTCGGTGCTGACCATTGGTCCGCCCTTGGCTGGGGACAAGATCGAAGTGGGTACCGAGGTGTACGAGGTGCTGCCGCCCAACGGTGAGGACTGTTGGCGGTGGTCGGATAACCACCAAACCATTTATCGGATTCACAGCAAGCGGTATTCAGCGTGAGCACAAGCGAGGCAATCGAAATCAGCAAGGCGGTGGCGACTCAGCTTACGAGCGCGTCGCAAGCTGGCCTGATTGGCGGATTCAGCTTTGTTGCAAAACATTCGATGTTGCCGCGACGGGAATTTGAGGATTTGAAATCGCTGTTAGTAGATACCGCACCGCGGGGGGACATTCGGACTTTTGCGGCACGGAAGAAAACACAGCACGATTACACGATCCAGATTTTGGTTCGCAAGCATATCGACAAAGAGGATTCGCTGGTCGCCGAGGAATTGTTGCGAGTTGCTGAGGCAATCGCCGACTACTGGGAACGCGACGACACGACCAGCGGACAGACACGAACACTGACGGGACGAGACGAAAAACTAATTTCGCCGGTGGAAATGCAGTTCAACGAGGACAAGGTGCAAACGCACCGCGTCATTCAATCCACGATTCTCCTGACATTCAGGGGTTGGAGATAAACATGGCCACTATGCCTACTGTCGGTCTTGATTGCAAGGCTTACTACAACAGCGCGACGAACGCCAGCCCGACTTGGGTGGAAATCACCGACGCTATCGACGTGTCGTTTGAGTACGGCACGAACCAGGTGGAAATCAAATCGCGGGCGTCGGTCAATCTGGGCAACCTGACCGGGCTCATCAAACACGGTGCGACGTTCACATTGTTGCACACCATCGGCACGAACACGGTGCGGGCCGCATTGCTCGCCATTATCAGCGGTCGTGCTCCAAAACAATTCGCATTCATGGACCAGGCGATTGCCACCAACGGCGCGTTGGGGGCGAAGGGCTACTACAACCTGGAAACCATGAACGGCAGCCAACCGTTAGAGGAGGGCATGACGTGGGACATCGCGCTCAAGCCAGCCTATTTCATCGAATCGTCCGCGAAGGTCGAACCGACCATCGTTGTTATCTAACCGGAGTTTGGAATCATGCTGCTCTCGCCAGAACAAGAAAAGAAAGTTTCCGAACTTCGGCAAGGCATTACCGCCGCGCCAACGCATTCCGTGGCCAATAACCGCGCGTGCCTGCAGGAATTGCTCGCCGTAGTGGATACGTGCGGCAAGCTCTCTGCCGACCACGAGAAAGCAGCAGCCGAAGTGAGGGCGAACGTCACCGCTGGTGCGTCCGTCGTAAGCAACTCGCGAGCAACGCTGCTGTCGCTGTTTGACGCCATCGACGCGGCGAAGAACGCGAAGCCTGTTGACTCGTTCAAGGTTCAAGGCGGTGAGTAATGGCATTCGTCAATCCGAAAGAATGGCTCGGCACAACCGGCGATTTGACGCTTGTTACCAACTGGCAGCAAGACAACATCCGCACGGCGGCATTTCGTTGGGTGGCGAGCGGTTCGGGAACGGCTGAATACTATCTGCAGACCGCAGGCGGTGCGACAGTTGGTCTCGTTGCTAGTCCGCCTACCTCGGGCGGTGTGTATATCAACGGCTCCGCTGCTACCAAAGCCTCGCTGGGCTCTCTGGCTGCTGGCAATTGGGGATACGGCGACAACGATACGTTGGGCTATGACACGATCTATGTTCGCCTGAGCGACGGAACCGACCCAGACACGAAAGCCGCAGGATACGTCAAGTTCAACCAAGTGCCGCAGTCCGGCGAGAATGTGATTGTTCCAGAGGGCTCTGGTGCAATCTCCAGCAACGCGGATTACAGCGCGACGACGATTGGCACTTGGACGGTTGAACGCTCCAACGACAACCGGGCTCACGGTTCTGCGACCAATCCGATTCGTCTGAATTGCACCGGATTTATCTTTGAGGGAGGCGGGCAAACATCGGCATACTACGATCTGGCAGGTTCTACTATCTCGCCTGAGATCCGCTCAACCGCTTCAGTGGACTCCGACGAATACGGGCTCTACTTGTCGGGCACAGCCGCCACGCTGGTTGACCTGCAAGGCGGCTCAGTTGGGCTCGGTGTTCTGCCTGGCCAGCCATTCACCTGCACAACTGGCGTTCGTCCGCGTGGCAGCTCGGTTCGCTGCGGGATCGGCTCAGCTTCGACTATTCCGTTGTTAGAGGCTCTGGCGGGCACGACAGAACATGAAGGCAGTATCGCCAACGTGGAAGTACACGGCGGCATTGTCCGCACCAAGCGGGCTGCAGCGGTGTCTGGCGTGGTCACGGTCAGCGGTGGCACTTGGTACGAGCAATCCAGCGGAACGAAGGCCAGCGTCATTCAGACGGGCGGAAACATCGACGCCACGCAAGACGGCTCGGCGGTTATATGGTCGGCGTATCTAGCGACCGCCGGCACTCTCCGCGACGATCCCGACCGGCTGACCATCTCATCAATTACGCGGCCGACTGCTTCCGGTACACACACTTGGATTCGAGGTTAATGTGGCCAAGTTCACCGATGCGAAAAACCGCGAATGGACAATCGACATTGACCCGGTGCTAGTTGGCGATGTCGCTGCCGAACTGGACGGGCTAAGCCTCTACACGATTCTCGACAACGGAATGCAAGGGCTGAAGGAACTGCTAGACAATCAGCCGGTGTTTCTCAACGCTGTCTACATTCTTTGCCGCGAGCAATGCCGGGAACAATCCATTGACGAGCGCGAGTTTCTGCGAGGGCTCAAAGGCGATGCGATGGATGCGATGTGTGATGCGTTCTATCAGGCGCTCGCCGACTTCTTTCCAAAAAAAAAGAGGGAACTGCTGACCAGCCTGATGAGCGAAGCAAAGAGGATGGCGGACCCGCTGATAAACAAAGCCAGCGACAAAGCCATGATCTTACTGAAGAAGCAGTTTGGAAAATTATCGGAATCACTGGACTCAATCCAAGAGGACTCAGCCTCCGACGACTTGTCTGGGCAGCCGAAGGAAAGCAGCACCACGACTGGGAACTGCAATCCTGGCTCGCAGCCTGGCTAACCAATCTCAAACTCGCTAAAGGAAAGAAGCCGGTACAGCCGCGGGACATCAACCCGCTGCTACAGGGACAGAAGCGAAAGAAAAAGAAGATCGACGCGGGCGGCGTTATCTCGCACCTGATGCCGCCAGAGGTTGCAAAGCAATGGGAGGAACTGGCAACGATTAAGGCTCTCGCGATTAGTAGCGGCGACTGGACAAAGTTCCACGAGGCGGCCGAGAAGTTGAAAGGGAAGTAATGCTCGTTAGTGCCAAAATGAAACGAGCGTTCTTTGACCGGGACGCCGTCATTCAGCAGGTCGATAAGGACACGCTGCGTTTTCTTCGCAACGCCGGCGGCTACGGCCGGAAGGTCGCGCGTTCGTCAATGAAACGGAAGGGCAAGGCCCGCAAGCAACCCAAGAACATGAACGGTCGGGCAGGCCAGAAGTGGCAACAGGAAGTCACCGAGCAGCCATCTAGCCCGCCTGGCACTCCGCCGTTTGTTCATAGCGACGATGAGAACCGTTCCCTAAAGAAGATTCTATTTGCATTTCAGTCGAGCAATAAGGGTGTCGTTGTTGGCCCGGTGCTATTGCAGACCGCACGACAATTCGCCATCGGAGCGCAGCCCGTTCCTGAGTTGCTGGAAAAAGGCGGGTCGCAAAAAGTACAAGAAAAGATGATTGGCGGACGCCGCTGGGTTCCGCTCCGCGGTCGATACCGACCCGGACAGCCAACCCGCACACGAACTGCCAAGTATTCAGCCCGCCCGTTCATGGCCCCCGCACAACAAAAGACAAAAGCAAAGTTTCCCCAGCTCTGGTTTAGCACTAGCGGGGTGGGCAAGTGAGCATAGCAAGTATCAAAGCCGGCAAGGCGTTCTACGAAATCTTCGCGGAGGACAAGACCTCGAAGGGGCTGTCGTCTGCCGAGCAAGCGTTGATGCGGTTCGGCACGAAGATCGGACTCGTCGGCGCAAGCATGGCGGCATTCTCTGCCGCGGCACTGACGGGCATGACGGCGCTGATTAAAGGCTTCGCCGATACCGGCGACGTTCTCGGCGATGCAATGGGGCAAACAGGATTCTCCGGTGAGTTCCTCCAGTCGCTCAAGTTCGCTGCCGCTGACGTTGGTGTGCAGTTCGAGTTGTTGCGGGGCAGCATCAGCAAAGCACAGAAGCTGATTGCCGAAGCGGCGATGGGAAATAAGACAGCCATCAAGCGATTCGACGAACTTGGAATGAGTGTTGCCGACATCGCGAGGCTATCACCAGACGAGCAGTTCCTGGCTCTCGCCGATGCAATCGCAAGCATTGAAGACCCGGCACAAAAAGCGAAAGCCGCTATGGATATTTTCGGCAAGTCCGGTGCGCGGATGCTGCCGATGCTGAACGCCGGTGCTAAGGGGCTGAGCGAACAGTTTGAAGACCTGAAATCTCGCGGGCTGATTCTTTCAGAAAAGGACATTGAATTAGCAGGACGTGCGGACGGCGCGTTTCTGTTGTTCACCACAACGCTACGTCAAATATCGGACTTGCTCGGTGCTGCGCTCGCTCCAGCCTTTATCGAGATTATGAAAGTTGTCCAATCGACGGCGGAAGCGGTTGCGACGTTCATCAACAACAATCGCACGCTGGTTGTCTGGATCGCCGGCGGAGTGGTTGCAATCGGTGCTCTTGGCATTGTCCTCATGGGCCTCGGGGCGGTTTGCATTGGTGCGAGCCTAGCAACCACCGGGCTGACGATGGCACTGGCTGCAATGGGCACTGTGGCTGCCTTCCTGGCATCACCTCTATTCGTTATCACGGCTGCCATCGTGGCGTGTGGCGTTGCTGCATTGGTCAGCGCGTATTACATGGATCTGATTTACAACAGCGGCGGGGCGTTCGACTTTTTGAAAGAGTCTGTCCTGGGAGCATGGGAAGCAATCAAGCTGCTCTGGACTGCGGTATCAAACGGTCGCTGGGATCTGGCTGGAAAGTTGATCGGTGAAGGTCTGGCCGTTGGCTTCTATGGTGCGATTCTCGCCATCAAGGAGGCTTGGCAGGCAATGGTGAATTGGATGGCCGATAGCATCGCCAAGGCTGTCGCCAAGATTGAAGCAAGTCTGCCAAAGTGGGTTATCGACAAGATGGGCGGCGGCTTCACAGGCAACGCAGCCGAGTTGGCAGACAATGTTCGCGCCGGTGGCGAGGTTGCACTTACTGACGACCGGCAGCGAGTAATGGACTCCGTATCGGCATTGATCGATACAACTGCAGCTATTCGCAACCTCGGCGATGAAATGAAGGCTGAGCGTGCAGGAAAATTCGGGCTGGCCGGCGCTGTTTCCGACTTCGGTACGCAATCCAGCATTGTCAGCGGTTCCGTTGGCGCAACCATTTCGAGCAATGCGGCACGGCTCGGCTTCGCAGCACCAGCCAGCAGCATCGACGAAAAACAACTGGAAGTCCTGAATCAAATCAAGGGAGGCGTTGACGACCTGCTTGATGGAGTCGAAG
>OFRC01000185.1_pt1 | contig 18355 bp, 31 predicted proteins | sample 1543051 | NCBI WGS metagenome assembly OFRC01 (sample SAMN07774231, study PRJEB24372) | wastewater metagenome
GCAGCGTGCGTGATGGCGGGGTTCGCGCCAAGGTGATGGCGCTGCCGTCGGACAAGTGGGATTTAGTCGGGTTGCCTTGGGCTGACGATGACGCCGTGACGGACTGGTTTATCGCCCACGAGCGCGACCGCTACGGCTGGCTCGATCTGCTGACCGGGCAACTGCTCGGCATGCAGCGCGATTATCGTGGCGTGTTTTGTTCCGAAGCCTGCGCCAAGGCGCTTGGGCTGCGCAACAGCACGCGCATGAGCCCGCAGGCGTTGCTGGATGCATGCCTCGGTATCAACAAAAACGCAGTGTTTATCTGTAAAACCTGAAAGGCCGAGATGAGCCCAACCCCAGATCGCCGCGCCACAGACCCGTGGCGGGCAGAGATGCAGGCCAAGATTGAGAACCAAGAACAAGAGCTGGCGGAGATACGCAAGGAACTAGCCGAAAGCACCGCCATCATCCGGGAAATGCGCGACATCCTCGTCACGGTTAAATCCGGCGCGCGGATGCTGGGATGGGTGGGGGCGGCCATCAAGTGGCTATCCGGCGTAGTTGCCGCTGGCGTGGCGCTGTGGGCCGTGTTCGGCCAGCACACGCCAAAATAAGGGGGGAACATGAGCTTCGAAACCGCATTCCGCTTCACGCTTGGCCACGAGGGCGGGTATGTCAACGACGCCCGCGATCCAGGCCTTGAAACCAAGTTCGGCATCAGCAAGCGCAGCTACCCGAATCTCGATATCAAATCGCTGACGCTGGATCAGGCGCAGGCCATTTACAAGCGCGACTACTGGGAGCAGGCTCGCTGCGACCGCATGCCGCCGAAGATCGCCATCGCCGTGTTCGATGCCGCCGTGCACCACGGGCCGAAGACCGCCGTCAAGCTGCTGCAGCGAGCGCTGAAAGTGGCCGATGACGGCGAGTATGGCCGCATCACCCACGGCACGCTACAGAGCCGGGACACCAACGAAACGCTGGAGCTACTGCTGTCAGAGCGCGCCATCTACCTGACCACCTGCCCCGCGTGGCCGACGTACAAGCGCGGCTGGCTCAAGCGGCTGTTTAACCTCGCCCGGAGTAATTTCGCATGAGCCCGCTACTACTCGGCCCGCTGGTTGATCTGGTGGGGAAGATTTCTGACAAGGTATGGCCAGACCCGGCCAAAAAAATCGAAGCACAAACCGCCCTGCTGCAGATGCAGCAATCGGGCGAGCTGGCGATGCTGGAAAAACTCGGGCAGAGCGACAGCGCCCAAGTCGAAGTCAACAAGATCGAGGCGGCCAGCGACAGCAGCTTCAAATCTGGCTGGCGGCCCGCGCTGGGCTGGGTCTGCGTGGCAGGGTTTTCGTATCAGATGCTGGGCCGGCCGTTCCTGATCGGCGCCGGCTACGACTGCCCGGCGCTGGACATGGAAACGCTGTCGGCACTGACTTTCGGCATGCTGGGGCTGGGCGCGATGCGCACGGTTGAAAAGCTCAAGCGCTGATCGTCGCGTATTCAATCACCACCGCCTGCCCCCGCGCCATCAGCGCCAGCCGCACCCGAGCCAGCAGCGCGGCATGCGCCGTCACAGGTAGCCCGGCCATGTCCGGGCGCGCCGCATGTAGCGCGGCGTCATCCCGATAGCGGTACAGCCTCACCAACTCTGAAGGTTCGTGTCACCTCATTACCTCCGCAATTGAGTGCATTTTGTCTAAAAGACCAGATTCTGCGAAGCGTTCAAACCTTTCTAATTCGCAATTCAACGTCCCTAGAGATATCAATAGCCTATCAATCTCTGATTTTTTAGCGTTTATTAAGTTAAGCGAACTATTTATAAAAGCGGATTGCGCTGAAATCTCTTCCGCCGTTCTTTTGAGGGTCTTTAGACTATCGCTCTTTTCAGAAAAAACTAGCTGCATCGCCGCGATTACATTTAACGCCTCATCCTCAACAAGACTCCTAGTTTCTGCCAGATAGCCAGCAATAGCCTTATTTGTTGCTGCGCTATCAGCCACCGCGCTGATTGTAGTTTTTTCAAAAATCTTGATAATGTCGCCTTGCGCGGCATCAATAATTGCGCGGTTTTTTGGTGTGTCTTCGAGATTAAATTCAACTTTCTGTTTCATTTCAACGCCTCCAGTAACTGATTCATCGCCTGTTCGCTGTTGTGCCGGCCTTTGACTTTTGCGAGGTTGCGTGCGGCGGCTTCGATGGCGTACAGTTTTGCGACTTTTTTCTCCGCATCGAATAATGCAGAGCTAACGATATCGACCGTACTTCTTGTTCTGTCCAGCTCATCCAGCAATGGCGATGCACTTGGCCCAATTGGCGGCTTCCATTCTTCTGCGCCTTCGATCTTCGTATACCCGGCCATTGCAAGGGCGCGCTTCGCCGAATCCAGATCATCCAGTAGCGCCAGCACGGTGGCGGGGTTGGCTGCGGCGATGTATTCAGAATTATTGTCATCGGTGAATCCATCTGATGTATCTGCGATTAGATAACGTCGATCGCCAATGTCTTTCCATACTGCGTGTTCTGCTGGTGCAGATACGTACCACTCCCCCGGCGTCGCGTTCTGCGCCAGCTCGCGCAGCTTGGTGGTGTCGATCATTTCTTTTCCCTCGCTGCGAGCATGGCGTCTGCCATCTTGTAAGCGTCTAGTGCCAAGCCATAACGCCAGTTCTCGTCTGGGTACGCAGTATTGATCGCCAGCCCTACCTGCATCGAAGCCAGCGCAAACTCATCGCGCAATGTCTTTGTCGGGGACAGTTTCAGCGGAAATTTGTCGTCATACCCGATGTTTGTTGTCATTTGCTCTGATCCTGTTCAATTCGTTCGATCTTCACGCTGTCCACAAACTGATATAGCCCGCGTGACACGGTAACCAGCTTGCGTTCGACGGCCTCAACATAAGCCGCCATCTTGCATGGGTGCGCCTTGCCCACTGGTTGGCCGTTATGGGTTAGCTGGTACATGGCGAGCCTTCATAAAACGCCGGTTTGCCTTGCAGAATCAGCGCAATCGCCTTGTGCTGCTCTTCGTTGATTGCGCCAGCGGTGTGCATGCTGCTGCCGGTGTCTACCTTGGCGCGGTAGACGAAGAAGACGACGCCTTTATCCGGTCTGCCTTCCGGCATTGCTATACGTGGTGCGGTCATGCTTTTTCTCCCAAAATCTCGCGCTCGATGGCGCGTACCATATCAATCAACTCTGATTTGCCTTCGAACCAGAACCCGCCAGTATCTGGGCACGACTGCGAACGGGCGACCTCCAAAATCCGCTCATCGCTCAATGCTGGCGGCTTCGGTGCGGCTTTTAGAGCAGCTAAATATTCCCGCCTTGTCATACCGATAAAACTGCCTATTGTTCTTTCGTCCGCTATCGCCTTAATAATCTCCTGCGTCGGCTCAACTGGAACCAGTTTCCATTTCATGGCTGGCCTTTCTCGCCACGTGCGCGGATTTTCTTGGCTGCAGCAAGTAGCATTCTGTCTTGGATTTCGAGGCCGAATTCTGGCCTGGCGGACATGCTTACACACATTCGCGCATGCTTCGCGCTCTGCTGCGGCTACAAGGGCCGCGAAGCGTTCAATTAAATCAGAATGTTCCAACAATACGGCCCCATCGCGCTGCGTAATGAAACAAAACCCAGCCTCCCGAGCCATGTTGATAATCTCGTCGCGTGTCATGCTGCGCCGCCTTTCTCTGCCGCGAGGGCGGCGTATTCGGCGTGGGTTCGCAGCGGTAGGGATCGACTTTGCTCCCAATGCTGGTCGAACAAAACACATCCGAACGATGTCATTTCGCTCCGACCAAAGCCAACATTGCGCAATACGCCGAGTTCGCAAAGCCTTCGCGTTTGCTCCTTCGAAAGTGTATGACCGTCAGCATCACAGTCATCGGCCTGCATGCCAAACGTAACAAGCAATTCAAGGTCGCGCTGTGATAGCCACCGCTCAGCATCCCGCGCCAGATCGGTATCCGGCACGCTTGGCGCTGGCGGGGCGGTGTAAAACTTAGTACCGAGCGGAAATGACGACTCCTTCTCCTTCCAACGTACTATTCTCCAGCCGTTAAAATCCACTGCTTCGCCAACCGGCTCAGGCTCCGACGCATCGATCGGCTCTGACGCGATGTAAAGATTAGTGCCGATAGGCAGCTTCCACACAGCCGTCGGAGCTATGTAGGGCTTCGTCCCTTCGTGATAGTGCCCACGGCTCCAGTAACCAGGTTCACACTCGACGGTTAAAACGGGCACGCTCGTCGGCTGCTCGATCAGCTCTTGCAGAACCCCAGCCATTTCATAGCCAGTGGATAGCACGGCTTTGTTGCTATCGGCTGCCCACCATTTTGTAATCACAGCTATCGCACGCTGTTTCTGTTCTGCGTTCATTCCGATTCCTTCCATGCCGGCGAATACTCAACCGTGGCCACAACCTTGACGACGTGCGCCAGCCCGTTACCTTCATGCATCGCGAGCCTTGCCGCGTGCGCCTTGGCTTCCTCGTAGCTCATCGGCGGCAGTCTGCGGGTGACAACCAGGTACTGTTTTTCGTCGGCCATTAGTCGTAAACCTTCCCAGCCAGCCGCGCATCAAGCTGATGACACAGCGACTTGTATGTGTCGCGCTCATCGCAGACGCGCTTATTGGCCTCTTCCAGCGCCTCAACCTGACGCTGCAGCGCCTCATACCGGTCATCGCAGTCGGGTTTCAATGCGTCATTGACGATGTATTTCAGCACCGCTCCGGGGATGTCCGGCATTTCCGGCTCTCCGCAGCGCTTCAGTAAGGTGTTGCCGATGTCGTTGGTCATGCTCGATCCTTCAATTTATAAGTTCGTCGCCCGGCTCTGATTGATACCAGCTCAATCTCGCCCGCATCCAGCATCTGCGAGATAGCCAGCGATGCGGCAATGCCGAAGTCCTGTTGCGCGTTCTTCAGCGCCTTTTCGGTAAAGCCGGTGGCTGCCTGGCCCCACGTCGGCACAAATTGGCGCATGTGGGTTACTTTTTCCGCAAGAACGCCTTGCCGTGCATCCGGTGAGACATACGGCGGCGGGCGGTCTGCCGTGGCGAACACGTAGATGTCGCCCCGGTTGTCGCTGGCGTGCAGCAATATCTCTCCCGATTCCATCATTTGCTTGAGCACAAGCACCAGATTGGCTTTGCTATGCGGAAACAGCGATTCACGCTTGATGCTGTTGCGCGTAAACATGCGATTTCCATAGTGCTGGCGCAGGTTGTCAAGAATCTTGTTCATGGAATTTTCCGTTCTGCGCTTGTCGGCCTCCGCTTCGTTTTGCGACCTGCCGTAACAGATGCTGTTGCCGTGCTCGGATATCGTGTGGATGCGGGTGGGTTCGATCTGATGGTGCGGCAAGGGCTGGCCGGTGAGCTGGCCGATCATGAGTTGTAGGGGGATCATGCTGCTTGCTCCATGTCGATGGCCGCAAATAAATCCGGCATATCCATCTGTTTTTCTGCTGCGGCCAGATACTGGCAGCCGTCGAAGAAATAGCCCGTATTTAGTTCACTGGCACTGCCTTTGCGCCCGCTCAGCACGGCCCGATACGGTACGGTCATCAGGCCGCCGAATGGATCGTGCACCAGATCACCTGGATTGCTGTAGCGGGTAATCAGCCGGTCAACGATATCGGTTTGCAATGGACACACATGCTGCTGCAAACCCTTCTGCGTCTGGTTGCCGTTCAGCGTCAGCATGCGGTTGACGTCGTGCCACACGGTGGCGTCATGACTGCCGGGAGCTAGGCTCATGAACGTTGACGGCAGGGCGCCGCGCAATTCCAGTTCCTTGCCGATGCGGACGTGAAATTCATAGTCGTAGACGTTGGCCAGGCTGTAATCGGTGAAGGCTTTCGCCAGTTTGGCGGGGCCAAGCGCGGCCAATTCTTCGGCGGTAATCTGCCGGTTGCCGCTGCTACGCCAGAACGCATGCGCGTCGACCTGCCATTGAGCTCGGGTGTAGTCGGCTTTGGATTTCTTCACCGGCTCATCGGCATAGCCTTTGCTACGGTCTGTCTGTGGCTTGCGCAGTAGCAGAATGTACTCCGGCGAACCTACGCCCATCTTCGAGCCGTCTTTGCACTGTTCAGACCAGCCAAGCCGGTAGGTCTGGTTATTTTCCCGTACCACATCGGTAACGACGGTAATCATGCCCATGTAGTCAAAGCCGTGTTTCTTGGCGTGGAACAGCGCTTCGGCGTGAAACGGGCTGACAGTCGGTGCGCCCGCGCCCGTCACGTTGCCGAACAAGATGCGGTCTTTAACGTGGCAGCAGTACATGCGGCCCGGTTTCAGCACGCGCAACAGTTCCGGCGTTAGATAGTCCATCTGCTGCCAGAAATGATCGTTGTTTTCGGTGTGGCCGAAGTCGTTGTAACTCGGTGTGTATTCGTAGTGGTTGGCAAACGGGATGCTGGTTACGATCAGATCCACCGAATCAGTGTCCATGCTCATGGCTTCGAGCACGCAATCATTGTTGGCAACGCGGTAATCTTTCCCGGCCACCTCTATGCGCTCCACGCCGATGGTTCGGGCCAATACGTCAGTCATGCTCAGGCTGTTCAGCCCATGCTGTTTAATCACTTCTGTCATGTTGTGCACCATGTCTTTATGCCGTTGCCACTTGTCCATCAACGTGCGCAACACATCGCGCTCGGCTTCGGAATGGATGATGTGGATTTCCACCGGATGCGCTTGCAGAAAACGCTGAATGCGGTGTACGGCCTGGATGAAATCGTTAAATTTGAAGCCAATGCCAACAAAGATGGCCTTGTGGCAAAAGCGCTGGAAGTTGCAGCCGCTGCCAGCAATCACCGGCTTGGCGCTGAGATACTTGAATTTGCCATCGCTGAAATCGACAATGGATTGTTCACGCAAGTCCAGGTCTTGCGAACCGTAGATGCTGACGGCTTCTGGCAATGCGTCCTGAATGGCGCGGCGCTCGTCCTCAAGGTCGTGCCAGAGGATGTAGCTGCTATCGGGATCGTTGCGCACAATCTCTGCCATCTTGCTGACGCGAGCTGGCAGGCTGTCGCGCTTCTCTCCGCTGGCTTGCGATACGCCCAGCGAGATGTTTTTGAACAGCATCCCCTGTCCATCTTTCTCAAACCCGGCTTTGTCGTAGTCTGATTCGACTTCGTGGACAATCACTTTCAGCTCCGGCAGGTCATATCCGGTATCGTCAAAACCAAGATCAGACGGGCGTTGCAGAAAGATGGCCCAGCTATTCAGCCACAACCAGAACTCACGCTCTTTATGTGGGTATAGCGTCAGGTTGTTGGCTTGCGTGCTATCGCGCTGGAAGAACCGTGTAAGCGCTTGTCCGGTGTCCATGATGCCGAGAAAGCCAGCATAGTGGATCAACTCCTTATAGCGGTTCGGGCTTGGCGTGGCCGTTGCGACAAACCGGTATTTGACACTTTTGAACAAGTCCAAAAACGTTTGATACGTCTTGCTGCCGAAGCTGCGCAGCACGCTGGCTTCATCCAGACTGACGGCGGTGAACAGGTTGGGGTCTAGCTTGCCGTCGCGGATGCTTTCGTAATTTGTCAGGTAGAAGTCTTGACCGGGCTCCATCTCTTCCGGCGTGCGGATGAACTTGAACTCAACGCCCAGCATCAAGCCATCACGGCGGAACTCTTGACGCACACCGAGAGGTGCACACACTAGAACTTTCCCGCCAGCGTTGGCATGAATCAGGCGTAGCGTTTCTATCTGCATCACCGACTTGCCAAGACCGAACGCTGCGAAGATGGCGCGATTACCGCCACGTACTGCCCATTGCACGATAGCGCGTTGGTGCGGCTTTAAAATCGGGTTGATGTCGCTGTCTGCCACCTCAAACCCGCCAAATTCAGCGAGCTTGATTTTGCCCTTAAGGAATTCGATGTAATCCATGATTTTGTCCGAAAAAATCCCCGCTCTATGGCGGGGTTTAGGGTGGTGGAATTTGGCGGTTACTGGTTGATTTCCCCGTCGATGCCGGCAATCAGATCAGGAAGCATCTTGCCAAGCTCCCCGGCGGTGATTGCCAGATTGGCATCAAACTTTTCGTCAGCATCAACCGCGCCGGCGCTCTTGGCTTCATCCTGCAGCAGGTCCAGATAAGACAGCCGGCGAAGAACTAGATCGTCGGTGAGGACGAAGCTCATTCGATCTGCCCATGTCAGGGCCAGCTTGGTGACACACTTCCCTGTAGCCAGATGGTTGCGCACCTCGTCTGTATGCACGTCCTGGCGAACGCATCGAACCATCGCGCCATCTTCTTCTGGCAGTTTCAGTTCGCACTCATAGTCCATGCTGAAATTTGCTGGAGCATCTCCGGATGTCAGCCACGATGTCATCGCAAGTTGTGGGTTTGTCTGCGTCGACAGTGGCCTCACAGCCGATTCCTGCAAAGCAATGCGCAACCACTCAAGCAGTTCCTCGGCACGATTGCGTGACGCAGTGTCGATCAGCAGATATCCTGCTTCTGGCATGATCAGCGCATAGGTTTTCCGGGTACGGGTAAAGGCGCGTGGCAGCAGCTCATCAGTGACGCGCTCGGTGATTTCCTTGCGTTCCTTTTTGCCGATTTTGCGACCCTGCGCCTGTTCAATCTCGGAAACCTTGATTTCCGTTTCGCTGCGGATTACCGCCGATGGCAAGATTTTGTCTTCTACGCGCAGGCTGATCAGCAGGTTTCCACCTACTGCATGCACCATTGGCGCAGATGCATGGTGCGCAGGCTGGAAGAAACCGATACTCATGCGCTCCATTTTCCCGATAGGCTGAAACGATGCTGCTTCCAGCTTTTCTGAGAGATCATGAGCGGTCAGGGTGAACGGCTGGACAAACTGGAATGCTGATAGACTTTTGAACCACATGGGCGTGCTCCGTGTAAATTGAAAGAGCCGTGGTTGCGGCCCTGTTTTTCTTGTTTATTGCAGCGGTCAGTTGCTGAACAAGCTGGCCTCATCCATTTCGCGCTGGAGCGCAGCGGCCTTTTCTTCATCGGTCATGCCGCCGATTTCACCGGTTTCAGCATCAACGCTTGCCGGCTTCGACTTCTCGCGCAGCTCTTTCAGCCGGTCATTGAAGCATTCCCGCGCCGCGTTCTTGTCCTCGTCACTGGAAAGCTGCTTTGCCAGCTCGGCAGCGGTAGCAAGCTGATCCGGTGTCTCTGCCTCGGCCAGCGCCTTTACGACATCGTTCAGCGTCACGGTCGGCGGCTTGTGCGATGCAATCTTGTTCTTCAGTGCGGCGGTGCGCGTTGCAGGCTGTTGTGTCTGCTGTTGCAACGGATTGATTTCACGCTCGGCCGGCTGGTATTCCTCCAGCTCGTCTGGCGTGTAAACGCCCAAAACAACATCAGGCGCATGCAGTCTTGCCCAGCGTTTTGCGGCCAGATAGGCCAACTGCTGGCGCGGGTCGGTTTCCCAGTTTGGCGAGTTGCGCACGCCAGCCTGAGCCATGCTTACCGTCAGCTCACGCGGTACATTCTCGCCTCGCAGGGTTGCCCATACACGAACGATACGATCCGGGCTTTTATCCGTTTTGCCGTTTACGCCTGTCCAGTTGTTGCTCCATTCGTAAGCAAGGCGGGTAGCAAGCAACGGCGACGAGTTGATAACGGCAATGACAAGCTGCGCCTCATAGCCAAGCGTCCCGTTTACAACGTGGGTTTTTTGAGCCACGGCAAACGGGTTCATCTGCCATTGCATCGCCTGCATGATTACTGCCAGACAGTCGGCAGAGTTTCCCTGCAAGTGCTTTGGCACCGTGGCGCGGCCAGATGACATCAGATCGGCAACTCGCATCATGCTGTCCATCGCGCCTGCATCCATGGCAATGGCTGACGATGGCCGCACCATTGGCGGCGCAGAGACTGGCTGCTCGTACTGCTGCATATCAATTACATTTGGCATAGTGTTTGTGTTCATGCTGCTTCCTTCGCTTTCTTGAATCGGAAATCGATGTAGGTCACCGGCTCAACCGAGTAGCCTGATCGCTTCACTTCTTTCCGTGTATATGCTGAGCCATCAGGCAGGCGTCCAACGGCTGCACTGCCCATCAAGCGCTTGATGTGATTGCGTGCGATAGTCGCTTGCTCGTCGTATTCCTTGGCGAGCGCGGCCGATTCCTGCATGACGGAGTGCCAGTTCATGATCGAATCAGGCAGGAGGATTTCGCTGCCGTCTGTGCCGGGGTACAGCTTCGTCAGCAGGGCGGGAGTTGTGCTGTGTGAACAATCCAGATCGGGCGGGGTTCCTGACTCAACGCAGTGCCAGAACCATTTATATTGCTCGATCATGCTGGCAATCAGATCGTCGTCGCGGGCTATGTGATAAATGCGAAACTCAGGCCCGGCCATCAGAACGGCTAAATCCCACTGCGTTGCGCCAGTCACGGCCATGTAATGCTGACATTGCGCCAGGTAGGTCATTGGAACCTCGTCGGTTCCGTCAGGCCCCCACAGCGCCTTATCGACAAAGCGGGCAAGCGCTGTTTTGCATTCCAGGCCGTGCTTTGTGCGAATCTCGCCTTTGTGCTGCGGTCGTTTCCCGTCCTGCCAAACCAGCCGGTCAACGTTGCCAAGCATGAAAGTGTGCTCAGGGTGGCGCAATTGCCCGGTGTAGCGCTCAACCTTCAGGCCGGTGCGCTGGCTGTAACGCTGCGCAACGTAGTCTTCAAGATCGTGACCGACAATGACGGCCTCTTTATCGCCAATGTCGTCTTCTTCGATTTCGCCGCGCTTCTCAAGGTACAACTGCAGCGGCTGCTTGTACGGGTTCACGCCTAGAATCGTGCCTGCGTCACTGCCTCCGATTCCGAGCTTTCGAGCCTGTAACCACAGCCGGTCAACGTCATTCGCACCCATGATTCACCCCACCGCCAAATGCGCCGCCAGTCGCACGGCCAGAACCAGGCCGACGCAGCACAGCGCTATCAGCACTGTCAGGCGGATTTCGGTCTTGATATCCACACCGCCCAACGCTTCAAATTCATCATTGTGTTGGCTCATACGTTGATCCCCCGTACCGAGAAATGATCTTTCTCCAGCCAGTGCAGATCAGCCTGCAGCCCGCGCTTGTGCTGCCAGAGCATGTCAATCAGGCGCTTGTCATTGGCGACACGCTGCTCGGCGGCTTCAAGCTCTGCCGTGGCGCTGCGCATCTTCAAGCGGATGTTCAGGCGCTTCACTGCCAGGATGATTTTTTTCATGCTGCCTCCATGTTTTGTTTTTTGTGGATGTCTTCCGCCTCACTGTCAGCCCACTCCTTCAGCTTCGCAGCCATCATCCCCTGCAGCTTGGCGGCGGCTTCGAGCGTTGCGGCTGCGGTAAGGCCGGTTGTCACGGTGAGGACTAAGTAATCGTCCATTGCCTTGATGAAATCAGCGTTGCTGCCAATGCACTCGGCCACGTTGCGCACCATTTCTTGGTCGCGGCGCCAGGCGTTGTAGATGCCGGCTTTGCGTTCTTCTAGCGTCATCGGTGCTTTGCGTGGCCGGATCAATGCTTGGACTGGCGCATTCATGGTTGAACCTCCACAAACTCACCATCTGCGTCGAGCGCATACCATGTATCAGCCTTGATGCCGTTCTCTCCAACCTTACTTGCACGGATGTGGATCAGCTCGCCGATGTCATTGCGATGGCAGAGCACAATGGCGCTGCCAATTCCCGCTTTGGCGTTACCCTGAATACCGAGAGCCGCAGATACGGAATGCTCGCCAGTCGTGGCAGCGTTCGCCCGGTTGCCAGTCGTGGCAGCGTTCGCCCGTTTGCCAGTCGTGGCAGCGTTCGCCCCGTTGCCAGTCGTGGCAGCGTTCGCCCAGTTGCCAGTCGTGGCAGCGTTCGCCCCTTCGCCAGTCGTGGCAGCGTTCGCCCCTTCGCCAGTCGTGGCAGCGTTCGCCCAGTTGCCAGTCGTGGCAGCGTTCGCCCAGTTGCCAGTCGTGGCAGACTCTTCTTCCTTGCCGCCGCATTCTTTCACCTGGCGCTCGATCTTCGCTTTGTCTGCGCCGGAGATCGAAACCAATTGCTCGGTTTTTGTCTTGGCATCCAGCTGCGAAAACATTTTTTCAACAAGCCAGTTGCCGTCGTCGTATCGGCGATCATCCCGCAGTGCCTGATATACGTCGCCGAACATTCCGCCTTGCGGGAACTTCTCCAGAAACCAGTTTTTTCCTGATGAGCATGCCGACCAGTCGATCAGCTTTGCTTCAGTTACTTGGAGTGCGGTGTTATCAGCAGCCAGGGTTTCATTGCTCATTTTTTAACCTCAGAGAAAAAGAAGCCCCGCACATGGCGGGGCCAATCGTCTTTTTACAAACGGAGGGAATCTCCGCTATGCCCGCTCGGTGAACAGGCATAACGCATAGCCCCGGTGGTACTGTCCTTGGAAGATTTGCAGCCTTGTTCCCCCTGTGTCTCGGTAGAGGTAACCCACGCCAGAAACGTGAAAAAAAGGCGTGTTTTGGGGTCTGCTTCCGTGCTCATGCTGCGGTGGTTATCTGCCCGACCTTCCGCTGCGGTAATAGTGAAAAGCTCATCGTGTGCCTATGTCGCTTGACCCACGGAAAACCAGCCTGCCATTGCTGGGATGAACGGCGCATGCGTTGAGTGCATGAATTAAAGACAGGCTGGTTATCGGTGGGTGCCGGTTACCCGCATTCCGGCGGCCAGTAGCGCCCATCCTTTCGGCTTGGTCTGGCTGGAGCTGATTACAGCTTTGCGTGCGTTTACCCATCACGCGGGAGCCTGTCTAACCGTCGAACAGGCTACGGTGTTGATCAACAAGTCTGAACGCTCACTATCTGCCGGCATTCAACCGCTTTACGATCGATTACGGTTTCTAGCCCCGGTTACATATGGCTTGCGGCTTCTGAGCTTGAGCGCTCAGGCTTGTTGATCCCCGTCTTTCCGGGGTGTCCCCGCTGAGTTCCCATGTCCTTGGCGTGTGGTTCGCCTTGTAAATCTCCGCATGGTAGAGGCGATTTTACCCGTAGCAGGCTTGGCGGTCTTCACGGCTTGACCCGTGTGCTACTCCGAGTTGATCTCAACACGGCTGGCGACTGCTGAGCTGCAAGGCTCATTCTTGGTATTGGATGCTTGCCCCAAGCGGCAACCGTTGCAATCGCCATGCGTGTTGCCCCTGTTGCCAAGGGCTTGCCGGTTACAGCGTCCGGCGCGGCTTTTGCGATGTTCTTGCCGCTGATGTTCAGCAATGTCTATGCGTGTAAAGCCTTCATTTATGCGTTAAGCGGTCGGCTACTCCGCATGTCTACGGTGCTATTCGCTTCCTCTGGCCCGTTACTCGCCTCGCCAGCTCCGCCTATTTCTCCCTTTGCTCGGTCGTGGCTCGCGGTTGCCTGTATTTCATCACCAGCAATCAACCTGATTTCTGCGTTAAGGCTTTAGCCATCGTTAGCTGTGCCTCCCGTAGGTCTTGGCTAACGCACAACAGATGATCTGCTGGTGTTTTTGTTGCTGACTGCTTGTTAAAGAGCTGGGCGGCGGGTGTTTTGCGGCGATGATTGGATAGTAAGGCATGGCTAACCGTTGTGTCAACAAAAAAGTAAGGCATGGCTTAAATTTATTGCGTGCCTTACTTTGGGGCATAGATTGGAAATGACTAAAGCAGGAATGGTGGCGGTGATTGCCTTCTTTACTTGCGCAAAAGTAAGGCATGGCTTACTATTTGGGCATGAGCACACTTGACCATGACCCAAACAAAATTATTGACGCGCTCGGCGGTACAAACGCCGTTGCTCGGCTATGTGAAATAGCGCCTGGATCTGTTTCTGATTGGCGCAAAACCGGAATCCCGAAGGCCCGCTTGATGTTTCTGAAGCTGGCTCGTCCAGATGTCTTCAAAAACCACACCAAGAAAGCCGCGTGAGGCCGCCTATGTCATCGCGCAAAACCATTGATGGACGCTGACTGGTTGGCCTATGAGGCCGGCAAGAAGCGGCTGAATGAGTTGGAGTTGTCGCCAGATGAGTATGAGCTGGCGGTTAAGATGCTGGCGGAAACGCTGGGAATTTAGGCAAAGAAAAACCCGCATGGCGAGCAGGCCGGCGCGGGTTTTGTCGATAAAAGACTGAGGAAAGTATAACCATGGCTGGTGACTGGATCAAGCTTGAAATAAACACATTCGACAAGCCAGAGGTAATGGCTATCACTGTGGCAATTGGCTTTGATGACCCTGATTTTACTGTCGGCAAGCTGGCAAAGATGTGGCGCTGGTTTGATCAACACACAACAGATGGTAACGCTGTCGGCGTTACTTCTGCGTTACTAGACCGTTACGTTGGCGTCACAGGTTTTTGCGATGCGATGCAGTCTGTGGGGTGGTTGGTCATCAGCAGTGGTGGCATCACGCTGCCGCACTTCGATTTTCACAACGGGAAGACCGCAAAACAGCGCGCACAAGGGGCAAAAAGGGCTGCAAATCACCGTGTGCGTGACGAAAGTAACGCTGCTAGCGTTACGAACGCGTTACCTAGAGAAGAGAAGAGAAGAGAAGATATAGAGAGAGATATCTCTCCACAAAAAACAACCCGCTCAAATCAAACCCAAGTCCCTGATGACTTCGTGCCTGACCAATCATCAACAGCTTCCGTTGCAAGCGCAAAGACTGCTGGTGTTGACGTAGATCACGAACGACAAATGTTCGTCCTGCACTACCAGGCGAACGGTGAATACCGATCCAACTGGCAGGCTCAGTTCCGCAAATGGATGCTGCAAGCCCAGCAACGCAAAGCTGACGACGCAAAGCGCAGCAACGTGGCGCAGATGCATGGCAATCGCCGGACCTACGAAGACTTCCGCCGGGAGAAGGTGGCATTGTTTGGCCGCGTCGACGGTGAGGCTGCCGCCAAGGCTGCGTTCGAATGGCAGGAGAAGCAATATGCACGGGCTGGTTGAGTTGGCACAACGCCGCATGTCCGGCTTCAAGCCGACGATGGCTATCGTCCGTGTTGCTGAACCATTACCAGCGAATGCGGCCTGGTGGAAATTCTCCGACACCTACCCGGAAATCTACATTGCTGCCCACGAATCAGCCGCTGCGATTGATTTCTTCCCGCTGTCAGGATTGAGCGTAGTGATCTACTCGCAGCGCGTCACGAGCCATGTTGAGGACGTAATCGAGAAGGTTCAGGAGGTGGCGCAGTCGGTAATGTTTGTTTCGCCGGGCCTGGATGAAATCGGGTTTATCTGGGTTCGCGGCAAGGGCGTGAAGCTGCTGGATGAGCCATGGGAGCAAGCGGCATGACGGCTCCAAACTGGATTGCTGATGATCTGGATCTGACCGGCTACATGCAAAGCCAGGAGATGCGTCAGAAGGTTCGCGTGGCATCGGATTTTCATGGCGACGTTGTTGACTACCTGTTCACCGAAGCGAGCACAGCCGGCGAGCGTTTGCCGTGGAGGAAAACCGCAGAGTGGGTTCGGTTCCGTTCCGGTGAAGTAACACTGTGGTCTGGCATGAACGGGCACGGCAAATCGCTGGTGATGGGACAGGTAATCACTGGCTTCGCCCATCAGCGCGCTGGGACGTGCATTGCATCTCTGGAGATGCCGCCGAAGATTACCCTGGCGCGAATGATCAAACAGGCCGCCGGAACCGGTGAGGCGCTATCCCGCCAGTACGCAACGGCCTATCTGCGCTGGGCGGGATCGAACTTGTGGCTGTACGACCACGTTGGCCATGCGAAGCGGGAGAAGATCATGGCGCTGATCCGCTACACCGCTGACAAGCTCAAGCTGAAGCATTTTGTTATCGACTCGCTGATGAAGTGCGGAATCGGGCTTGAGGATTACGACGGCCAAGCGGCATTTGTCTCCGACCTTTGCGACATCGGGCGCGATACCGGCATGCACATCCACCTTGTTGCCCACTCGAAAAAGCAGATGGACGAATCAAAAGCGCCCGGAAAGATGGATATCAAGGGAAGCGGAACAATCAGCGACCTGGTGCACAACGTCATCACCGTTTGGCGCAACAAGCCAAAGGAAAAGCGAACCGACGAGGGAGACCATAGCAACGATGCAGAGCCAGATCAAATCCTGATTTGCGACAAGCAGCGGAATGGCGATTGGGAAGGTCGGATAAGCCTCTGGTATCACCACGATAGCCGGCAGTACATGGAGTCGATATGCGAACAACCACACGATCTGATTGAGGTGCTGCCATGAGCAAGATTGCGTCAATGATGGCCGCAGCCAAACAGCGCGGCGACTTCGAAACCGTCTGCGAGCACTACGGATGCAGCGCAGAAGAAATCAGCGAAATGAAGGCAATCGCCAATGCAAACCGGGCCGAGGCGCGGGAGTGTTTCGCGTACTTGGCAGGCCAGATTCGAAGCAAGGCGGCAGCATGAGCGGCTACGAACAGCGATGCGAAGGATGCCGATTCAGCGAGTACAGCGACCGCTACGCAGGCAACTGGTCAATGCGATGTAGCAAGCTGAAAACCCGCACTGCACGCGATAACCAGTGCGACAAATTCGAGCGCGAACCAGGTGCAGACGATGAAAAAACAGGAGACAGAAATGAGCGTTGAAACTGCGTTGTATCTCGCAGCATTGGCCGGGGTGGTATTGGCCGGCGCCGGTGTGATTGGCTTCATCGGCGCGATGTTCTGGGCGTTCGATCCGCGCCGGATTGAGGAGCGGGGCGAATGAGCAAAATTCCGCCTGGCACCAAGTTTGAAATAATCAACTTAAATCGCAGATATACGCATGCTGAAATGGAGCGGCTAAGTCAGCCTCAATATCCAGGCGATGATGGCCTTAAGTTCATTGCCGTGCAGCGCATCGAAGATGCTGAGGCCTGTTACATCATCGATCCAAGTAATTTTGGAGCGCCATCAGATTTTTTGAAATATGGGCCCTATGGGTCCTATGGGCGCGCAGAGAAGGAGCGAGGCGAATGATGGTCTTTGACTACCCTCCTTCAGCAAACCGCTATTGGCGAGTATGGGGTGGCCGCGTTGTCCGCTCTACCGAGGCGCGAAGCTACAAGATCGCCTGCCAGATCATTGCCACCCACGAAAAAATCAAGCCGATTGCGGGTGACGTGGCCGTAACCATCATCCTGCATCCGAAGCTGACGAAGAAGGGCGTCGCCAGCAAGACACGCATCGATCTGGATAACGCGCTCAAGGTGGTGATCGATGCACTGCAGGGCGTGGCCTATGCCAATGACTCGCAGGTGGTGAGCATCAAGGCTGATCTGGGATGCCCGGTGACGAATGGCGGGTTGACCATCGATGTGAGGGAGGCGGCATGACGGACATCTACGACCAGGCAACAGCGCGCGAAGAGCAAGACCGGGAGCTGGCGCTGCAAGCGGTGCGTTATTCGGCCAGGCCATTGCCGCAAGGGGAGTGCAACCTATGCGGCGCATCATGCGTCGGGTGCTTCTGCGACGAGGATTGCCGCAGTCAGTTCGAGAAAGAGCGCCGGATGGCGAAGATCAACGGGAGGGGCTAACTTGATACTGCGAGACGTGAGCATTGAGATTCAGGAGCGGGTAGAGAACTGGGCAGTGTGGTGCATCGAGCGCATGCCACGACACACATGCAGGAGCATCGAAGGGAGATGGAAGAACAGCGCTCCAGGTGAGCCGCCATCGTTCATCGTCAATCCACTGGATGCGGTCATCATTGAGCGGGCAATGATTGGCCTTGATGACTACTCAAAGCGGCTGATCAAAGATCACTACGTGCTGCACCGCCCAGTCAATGAGGTGCGCCGCAGGTTCGCTATTCGGTACGGCCAGTATGAGTCGGAGATAGCGAGAGCGTTGCGGATGGTTGAGAACAGGCTGCGGGCGATGAATTTATGCTGGATATGATTACACCACTGCAAATAATTCCGTTGCAAATATATCCAGTATTTGCTATAACCAACCCATAATTTGACCCCGTGCATTCACCGGCTAAATTGGCCGGTACTCGCTCGAACACAAAACCCCGATAGCTTCGCGCTTCGGGGTTTTGTGCTTTCTACGCATGCGATTGACTGATGGAAAAGCGAACAAGCAGCGCTGAGCGTGGCTACAACAGCAGATGGCAGAAGGCCAGAGCAACATACCTTCGCAGTCATCCATTGTGCTGTCGCTGCGCAACGCTAGACATCACCACTGCTGCGACAGTGGTTGACCACATCACCCCGCACAAGGGGGATCAGTCGCTGTTTTGGGATGTCGATAACTGGCAGCCATTGTGCAAGCCATGCCACGACCGATGGAAGCAGAGGCTGGAGAAGTCAGGCACATCCATCGGGTGCGATTCTAGCGGGGTTCCTGTCGATCCTAGCCACCATTGGCGCAGGGGGTAGGGCGGGTACGAAGTCGGGGCCGATTGGGCCCTAGACA